>JGI20155J14468_10001401_pt1 | contig 18959 bp, 20 predicted proteins | sample COG_05_FD_14468 | JGI IMG/M metagenome (IMG submission 14468) | reverse complement strand
TAATAGTTATATTTACCTTCCTATTAAAGTAGGTTCTATTAAAAGTAACTGGGTAGAGTTGCGGAGTTAGATAAAGCTTAAAGCACTAATACCTAATAATGCTGTTATAAAGAATCCGATAATAGCTATACATACTGATACCAAAAAGAAAGCTATCACGTATTTAAAAACCAACACAAAGATATCTATAAATGGAATAGAGACTCCAACAACCTCTACATCAATTGTATCTATTTCCACTTCATCTATTTCTTCAGCAGAAGAAGAGTCTTCATTTTTGTTAGAGTTCATAAACTCTTCGTATTCATTACTCATAATTACATCCTAAACAATGTGTTTTATTTTGACAATTGATTGTGGCATTATTGAGATGCTTTATTTTAAATTGGAGAAAATATGAAAAATTTAGTAGTCGTTTCATTCCCTGCAAAACCTGAAACAATTAATAACCTTAAAGAGACATTAAAATCAGCTTTACCAGATACAAGAAATTTTGATGGTTGTATTAGTGTAAAAACATTTATTGAGGAATCTACAAATACAATCCATCTAATTGAGGATTGGGAGACGTTAGAGCATCAACAAAAATACCTTGCATGGAGAATTGAAACTGGTTTATTAGATTTATTAGAGCCTCTATTAGATGGGGGAGCTTCCAGCCTTAAAGCAACTATATGCGGACCTGAACATACAGATATTTAATATGAAAAAACTCCTAGCTCTATTACTTCTAACACCTTTGGTGGTTATTGAGGAATGAATAATATTAGAATTTGATGGCTTACTTAAAAACTTTCAAAATAAAAAAAGCAATCAGGCCACCTAATAGCTGAGCAATCATAAACGGAACAATGAAGTCAGGATGTATCCCAGCAAAAGAATCTGAAAAAGCTCTTGAGACAGTTGCGGCAGGATTGGCAAAGGATGTGGATGAGGTGAACCAATATGCTGCACCAATAAAAGAAGCAACTGACATGGCAACATTTTCTTTCTTAGATAGAAAAATTATCATAACTAAAATCATAGTGGCAAAGACTTCACTAACATAAATATTAGTTCCGCCTCTTTGGTTGGTTGCAAGATTTATAGGATCCAATCCAAACATATAGTTTGCAAAGACAACTCCAACAATGGCGCCAGCGCATTGCAAAGAGCTATATATTAAAAATTCAGATATTGTTATCTCTTTTCTTAAGAAGGCAACCATTGAAACAGATGGATTAAAATGAGCATTGCCATAATTTTGGAAAGTTGTAATCAAAAAATAAAGAGCAAAAAATGTTGCTAGGGTATTGGCTAGTAAGATCACACCCTCATTATCAGGTGACAAATTAGATCCCATGATACCTGAGCCTATAACCGTGCAGAATAGAATCCCTGCACCAATAAATTCTACTAGATACTTTTGCATGAATGATATTGTAAAGATTTTGTTATGAAAAAAAAGTTTTGATTTTTACAAATGATTAAAAAAATAATGTAAATTATTAATACCAATTAATTTTTAACGAGGATAAATAATGAAAAATATATTTTTAACATTAGTGTTTGGTGTTTTTTCTTTGAACACTTTTGCATTGGATATTAACGGAGAGCCCTACGAGTTTACCGGAAGCATCTCAACAATAACTCTTACCGATGATGGTGGTGTTATAAATGCTGTAGGTGAGACTGGTCAATACGGAAAAGTATGGCTTACATATAATCTTAATTTAGATAATCCAGCAACTCCAAACCAAGGTTCATTTACTGGAAGAGCAGTTGCTATTGATGGCGACGGCAATAGAAACTCTGCAACCAGACAAGGTGTTTGGGAAAGAAAAGGAAAGATGATGCATTTTAAATCACTGGATGATGTAAGTGATGGCAATCAGTACTTATGTATTACGAGCGTTAATCTAATTGATGACTCTTTAGAAATGAAGTTCTATTCAGTTAAATAGAAAATATACTTTAATAAAAAGCTCACATGTGTGGGCTTTTTGTTTTTATAGGTACTTTTTATATATAAAAAAGGTGGTTAGTTTATTTTGAAGATAAATATTTTTATGTATATTATTAATACTCAATATAAAAAAGTAGGAGAGACTTTTATGAAAAATATTTTATTAACCTTCGCAATAATGTTTGCGTTTAATATTCATGCAGATAGCGATGCCAATAAGGCTAATGTTGCAAAAATGTATGATATTTTCCAAAACGGAACACATGAAGAATTTATAAACCACTATTCTAAATTAATGAGTGAAGATTTTGAGAGATGGAACGGCAGATATGTAGGCCTTGGTTTTACAGTTAAGGAAGAAGATATGACAGTTATGAGTACTAATAGCTCACCTGCAAAAGATCATTTTATGCCAGGAGATAAATTTATTTCTGTTAACGGTGTTAATGCAGATTCAGGCGAGGATCTTCCTTTTAAAGGAGCAGTAGGAGGAGAGGTAAAAGTTGTTCTTGAAAGAGATGGTAAAACAGTAAAAGTGAAAATGAATCGAGCTGTTCAAACTAATACTGCAACCAAAGCACAAATGCTTCAAGGCTATGAAACATGGACCAAAGAAGGTTGGGAAGACAGAGGTACAATGATAACTGTTAATCCACTAGTTGCAGAAGGCAACGAGGTTTGGGGTTCTTTTGAGATGTCATGGGAGAACGATGATGGTAATCAGGTAAGAATGTGGCAGGTTGAAAGATTTGTCTTTAATGATTCAGGAATGCTGGTTCAGCATGGCGATCTTAGTGAAGATTTATTTGTATCAGAGCAAAACGGATATACTCTAGTAAAAGAATAGAATTCTTCTTTCACAATAAATTTAAAGACCTGCGTATGCGGGTCTTTTTATTTAGTTCTATAAATTATATATTTTTTTCATATTTGACTTGATCTTTTTAAGTGAGAGAATAATTACTTATTACTTATCTAGGGAGAATTATGAAAAATTTATTTAACTTTGTATTACCTTTGGTATTTATTGTTAGTTGCTCAATGGAGGAAACGAGCAGCAACTCAGAAAATACTGTTGAGGACAGACTATCAAATATATATTACACAGAATTTATGCCATGTACCTCTGGTCCAGACTATTCAACTGAAAATCTAACAAAGATGATTGCAGAATGGCAAAAACTATTAACAAATGAAAATCTACAAGGCGTCTGGGGTTATGCTCCAGCTGCAGATACCAATTCAGTCCCAAATACAGGCTGGTGGGAAGTTCAGTGGGCATCAAAAGAATTAGCAGACCAGGCCTGGTCAGAGTGGGTTCAAAACAAGGAAGCTAATGAATGGAATGAAAAATATGCTTCTGTCCTGCAGTGTGATGGAGAGGCTAGAAATGGTTTCAATAGTGTTTTTCCAATAGCATCAAGTCAATACAGTGAGCTTCCTGATTCAGGATATTTTTATAGCGAAGTTCATCTTTGTGAGTTCAATGATGGCTCAACACAAGAGGAAGCAATCGCCTTCTTATCTGGGTTCACAGAGGCTGTAAGTAATGCAGATTATTCTGATACTTCATATCATCTAGGAAATTATTTTTATACCGATGATACCAATGGATTCCTTTGGGCTAACTTTACTAATAGCGAGGCATCAATGAATAAAGCAAATGTTTCATTTGAGGCAAGCGTTAGAGAATCAATGTTCCCAATTTTTAGTGAATTCGCTTCTTGCGGTGATGTGCCAGATCTTTACCATGGATATACTTTATATAACGCAGAGAACAAGGAGTTCATGCCAACGTTCATGTCAAACTAAGAGGATAATATTATGAAAAAATTATTACTATTAACCTTAATCGTTCCATCCTTCTTGATGGCAATGCATCATAAATCTGAGCCCATTATTTTTTATCTAGATATGGATATTGCTGAGGGTAAATCTGAAGGGGTTGAAGAGTTTGTTGATTACTTGGTTTCTGCTGTTAAGAAAACAGAGCCTAAGACAATGTACTATAAGTATTGGATCTCTGAAGATAAATCAAAAGTATCTTTAATGGAGGTTTATCACACTAATGAAGATGCTTTGTTTCACATGAATGCATTTGATAAGGCATCTCATAAGGAGCAGTTTATTGAAACGTTTGTTATTACCAACTTTCAAGTTATGGGCAATACGAGCGATGAGCTAAAAGAAGCTATGTCTGCTTTTACCAAAGACCATAGAACACTTATGAATGGCTTTAAAAGATAGTTAAAGATAATGAAGGTCTATTAATTTAGGCCTTCGCACATCTCATTGGCTTGTTGAATGTATATTTCTTTTAGGGGTGATTGAACAGAATCTATTTCATAATTCCTATTCATCAAATCAAGCAGCTTATATATAAACTTCATTCCATTTTTTCTATCCCAATTCCATATGGTATCAAGATCAGCAACTAAAAAATCTCTATCATTTTCTTTTACAACAATTTGCTGCATTAGGAGAAGTAGCTCTTCATCATCAGCACTTTGATCAAATATAACTGGACGTTCTTTTTTAGAGCTTTCAGTTTTTAATATTTTTTTTAGAGTCTGATCAACGCATAAAGATCTGGTTTCAATTGCTTCTGCCTGAAGCAATATAACTATAGATGACAGTGTAAATATTGTAATAATTTTTTTCATAGCTCAATAGTAATATACATATCTAGTAATGTATGATTATTGCGTCAATTTAAAATAGAGATAATTATGGAAAAAGTATTAGTAACCGGCGCTACTGGATTTATTGGTCTACACTGCATTCAACAGCTTCTTGAACAAGGTTATGCTGTCAATGGAACCTTGCGTTCGATGCAAAGAGAATCTGAGGTCAGAGAGTCGTTAGAAAAACATAATACCTCTACAGAAAACCTTAGTTTATTTCCAGTAGATTTAATGAGTGATGAGGGTTGGGACCAGGCTATGGAAAGCTGTGATTATCTTCTTCATGTCGCATCCCCATTTGTACTTTCAAATGAAACAGAGGAGTTTTTTGTAAAGCCGGCTGTAGAGGGCGCATTAAGAGCACTAAAATTTGCTGATAAACATAATATTAAAAAGGTAGTTTTAACTTCCTCCTTTGCTGCTGTGGGCGACACTTTTGATGGCACTACAAGTTTTAATGAAACCCATTGGTCTGATACATCTAATGACAAAATGACTTTCTATTCAAAGAGCAAGACTCTAGCTGAAAAGGCTGCATGGGATTACGTACAAGAAAACAATGTAAGTTTTCCACTAACTGTAATCAATCCTGTTGGAGTGTTAGGGCCATCATTGTCTGATGATGTTGGTATTTCTAATTCAATGATTTTAAGAATGCTTAATGGTTCCATGCCAGCTCTAGCAAAAATTCATATTGGTATTGTTGATGTAAGGGATGTAGCAAAGGCTCATATATTAGCTATGAAAAATGATCAATCAAATGGAGAAAGGTTTATTGTTTCTGAAAAAGAGATGTGGATGAGTGATATAGCTAATGTTTTAAATGCTAATGGCTATAAAGCTCCAGAAAAAAATATGCCAAACTTTTTATTAAAAGCTATGGCAATGTTCAAAAGTGACTTAAAAACTATTTCTAAAATGGCTGGAAAACAAAGGGACTGCAATACTACAAAAGCAATAGATGTTCTGGGTTGGAAGCCTATTAGCGCAGAAGAGTCTATTCTTGCAGCAGCAAAACAAATCACTGATTACGATTTGATTTAAATTATTCCAGGAATGATTGCTTTCCTATTTTCAGGGTAGTCATCAAATTTTTCTTTGTACCATTTATGATGAGCTATTGCCCTTGGGAAGAGATTAGCTATAGTCCAAATCAAGAATACTAAACCTGAAACACTCCAAGTTAATACAGCCCAACCAATCCATTCAATAATTTCTCCAAAATAGTTTGGGGAAGAAATATACTTATGTAGGAATTTATTTGGCAAGTGGTAGCCTGGACCATTCTTTTTCCTTAGACCTACTATTAAATAATCAGAAGTGATATTAATAAACATACCAATAAAAAATAAAGATAAGCCTATTATAAAAGTACTTGATGAAAGCCAATCAGATGAATAGTTTGTAAAATAAAATATTCCAAATGCCTGAATGCTTACATTCACAAGATTAAAACAAAATGCGGATATAGCTATACTTATTGGCATTTTTGGATTGGTCATATCGATGACAAATGGATAGATAAATGTTCTATGTATGTAATGCGTTAACCAAATCATCAAGAAAACTTCATGAACTAAATCTAGATCATTTCTTACAATTAAACCAAATATTATCATTAGAATAACGCAGGGCGATTCCATTATTACCCATCCAGTTCTGGCAGAAATATTTCGACCCCATCCATCTTTAATATGACGACCATAGGGTGCGTTATTAAAAAATAAATAAATAAAGGTAATTACTGCCACAGCAACCCAGAAAAGAATAAATATATTAAACAAGCTCATAATCACGATTTAACATAACCAGTATGAATAAGTTTACAGATATAGAAGTTAAACATAAACTGTAGATAACGTTTTTGGGAGAATTTCATGAAAGAATATGACTTTATTATTTTAGGTGCTGGTTCAGCTGGCTGTGTTTTAGCAAACAGGCTGAGTTCAAATCCTGATTTCAATGTTTGCTTAATAGAGGCTGGCTCAAAAGATACTGACGTAAGGCTTCATGTTCCATTGGGCTTTGCATTTTTAGGTGATGGAAGTAAATATAGTTGGAATTATAATACTGAGCCTCAAAAAGAATTTGCTAAAGTAAAAGTTCTTGAGCCCGTTACATCAGTTGTAGATTCTGCTGGTGGAGTTCATGAAGTGGAGCCTGAAAATGAAGAGCATAGAAGAGGCTATCAACCAAGAGGTAAAACGCTAGGAGGCTCCAGTTCAATTAACGCCATGCTTTATGTAAGAGGTCATAAATGGGACTATGACCATTGGTCTGATCTAGGAAACAGTGGCTGGTCATATGATGAGGTACTGCCTTATTTTAAAAAAGCTGAGCACAATGAAGTTCATCAAGATAGCTTTCATGGGCAAAATGGACCATTAAATGTAGCTAAGATTAGACACAAAAATAAACCTGTAGATGAGTTTGTAGAAACAGGATCTTCAATATTTGGTTTCAATGATGATTTCAATGGAGAAAATCAAGAGGGTATTGGGTATTATCAAACCACTCAAAAAGGTGGCAAAAGATGCAGTGCAGCAAAAGCTTATTTAGTCCCTGCTTTAGAGCGAGAAAACCTAACGGTACTAACAGATACCAATGTCAATAAAATTTTAATTAACAATGATAGAGCTACTGGAGTATCTTGTATTGACGAAGATGGAAATGAATTTGAAATTAGAGCCTCCAAAGAGGTTTTATTATCATCAGGTGCATTTGGATCACCTCAAGTTCTATTAAGATCAGGGGTCGGGCCAGAAGAAGAAATTACAAAGCATGGAATTGATCATAAAGTTGAGCTTCCTGGTGTTGGTAAAAATCTTCAAGACCATATAGATTATTTATCTGTTCATAAATATAAATCCCTTAATTTATTTGGATTCTCACTAGGGACAATATTTTTTAAATATCCTTTAGAACTGATCAAGTACATCTTAACTAAAACCGGAATGTTCACATCTACTGTAGCAGAGGCAGGGGGCTTTATACGCTCAAGAAATGATATTACAGTTCCAGACATACAGCTGCATTTTGCTCCCGGTATGGTTGTTGATCATGGAAGGGAAACTGTTTGGGGCACTGGCTTGAGTTGTCATACTTGCTTATTAAGACCTAAGTCAAGAGGAGAGGTGACACTGCAATCATCAGATCCATCAGATGATCCAAAGATAGATCCTAAATTTTTATCTCATCCAGATGATATGAGAGATATGATAGCCGGCTATAAAAAAATGATGAAGATTATGAATAAAGAACCCTTATCTAAATATACAAGCGCACATGTGCAGAGACCTGTTGATTTGGATAATGATGAAGATATCGAACAGGCTATAAGAGAAGATGCTGACACTGTATATCATCCGGTTGGTACATGTAAGATGGGAAGTGATGACATGTCCGTTGTTAATGAAAGGTTAAAAGTTCATAAAGTTTCTGGTTTAAGAGTTGTAGACGCATCTGTTATGCCAACACTGGTGGGTGGAAATACAAATGCTCCTACTATTATGATTGGTGAAAAAGCATCTGACATGATTCTTGAAGACTGGGCCTAGTATGCGCATTAAATTTCTTCTAATAAGCTTATGTTTTTTACCTTTAATCAATGCCACTATTGTTATTGATGTCAGGACTCCTGATGAATGGCTAGGCGGACATCTTGAAAATGCACAAAATATTGAATGGCAGGATATTCTAAATATCAAAGAGTCTGTTAAAAAAGATGAAGAAATTTATCTCTATTGCAGAAGTGGAAATAGATCTGGTAAGGCTACACGAATACTAACTGATGCTGGATTCGTAAATGTAATTAACGCCGGAAGTCTGAACCAAGCTAGCAAGCTCCTAGACATAAATATAGTTAAAAATTAGATTCATTATCTATATACTTTTAATGTATACAGTGCATACATATTCACTTATGATGTGTGCACTGCTTACATAAGTAAGCACTATATTTTAATTACAACCCCCCTAAAGGTATAAATATGAAAAAACTCACATCGCTAATCACTTTAACAGTGCTAATCTTCGCAATCCCTACTTATGCTGCAGATATGAACTTTACGCCTAAAGCTGATATCTCATTTTCAGGTAAAATAGCTACTGTAAAGACTTCAAAGAAATACAGAAATGTTGAGGCTTGCCAGGCACTTTGCGTTAGTAGATCATCTTGTGTTGCATTTACACTTGATTCTTCAAAAGGCAGCTGTACTGTTCTTAAAAGTGTAACGAAGGAAACTTCAAATACAAATGCTGTATCAGGTCTTAAAAACTAATATTGCTTTTCTAATTAAAAAAGGGTCATTCGTGGCCCTTTTTTTATATCTAAATTTTTTTATCAGTTTACAATTAAACGATGAACAATTTTTTTAATCTCTTTAAAAAAAACCAACCGAAACCAAAATATAAAAAAATTCTTTCACTCGACGGTGGTGGGGTAAGAGCTATTGCTGGGATCATCTTTTTAAAAAAACTCGAAGCTGCCTCAGGAAAAAAAATATTTGATACATTTGATATGTTTGTGGGGACNAGTGCTGGAGCTCTAAATGCAGCATGTTTTGCCTATGGCAAAATGACTGCAGATGAGGTCAAAAGATATTGGTCCAAAGATTATTTAGATCGAATAATGAAGACTTCATTTTTTTGGGATAAGGCATCATTAATCCAAGCGAGACCTAGATATGAAACTGAAGGAAGGGTGGAAGTATTAAAGGAGATTTTTTCATCACACCTTTTGAATGATGTAAAAAAACCCTTAGTTACATTGACATATGACATTGAAAAAAGNACTCACGTAATACATAGTAGCTTTGACTCACCAAATATAAGCATCATAGATGCTGTTTGTGCATCCAGTGCGGCACCTATGTACTTTCCTACATATCAAATGGAAAATGGTTCATGGATGATAGACGGTGGTGTTGTTACAAATAATCCATCTATGATTGGTTTTGCTCAAGCTAAAGAATATTTTCAAACTGATAGAATAAAAATTCTTAGTATTGGTGCTGGCCTAAATAAAAAAAAGATAGATGGTAAGACTTCATCTATTTGGGGTGGTGTTGGTTGGTTAAGAAACGATATCATGGGAATGATGCTTGATTCAGAAATACATCATGATATTGCTGAGGATATATTGGATCAATCGTATCTCAGAATTAATTCTTCATTAGGTAAAATTAATAAAATTCTCGATGATAGTTCAGATAATAATTTAGAAAAGATACATTTAATGGGAATGGATTGGTGGTCAGAGTTTGGAAAGGAGACCATAGAGTTTTTAAAAGATTAAATTATTTAACAAATAATGATATTTTTATTGTAAGATACATTTTTTTTAATTATTGGATACTATGAATATATACGTTGGAAATCTTTCTTGGGGCATGAGCGACCAAGACCTTGAAAATCTTTTTGCAGAACATGGTTCTGTTACTTCAGCAAAAATTATAACTGACAGAATGACTAATCGTTCTAGAGGTTTTGGTTTTGTTGAAATGAGTGATGGTGCTGAAGCAGCAATTGCAGCTCTTAATGATACGGAAATAGAGGGCAGAAAATTAGTTGTGAATGAATCTAGACCTCGTGAAACTAGATAAGTAATCACTTAATCTAAAACAAATTCATTTATAAACCCAGTCTTTTAAAGGCTGGGTTTTTTTGTAAAATAGACTACTTAAAGATGTAAATTTTTTACATTTTTTTTTAGTTTGTGTTTATTCTTGACGTTTTTCTAACAATGTTGTTTAATGGCCGCAGTTCTATATATAACAGGGGAATATTCCGTGAATAAATANTTATTATCACTAATGGTTTTACTNCCATTATCNATGACAACAGCTATTTCTGCTCAAGAAGAAGAATCTGAAGATGCAGCAGTTGAAGAAGTTGTTACAACTGGTATTAGATCAAGTTTGATCGATGCTATTTCTATTAAAAGAGACAACGTTGGTGTTGTTGATGCTATCACTGCAGAAGATATTGGTAAATTTGCCGATAGAAATATTGCTGAAGCACTATCAAGATTAGTTGGTGTTACAACTAATAGAGATAATGGTGAAAGTACATCTGTAACTGTTAGGGGGCTAGGACCTGAATTTAACCTAGTTACTTTAAACGGAAGATCAATGCCTACTGTTCCACCATTATGGGTTGGCGGTAGATCATTTGANTTTGGTGATATCTCATCCTCAGGTGTTGCTGCTGTTGAAGTATACAAATCAGCTAATGCAATTCTTCCAACTGGTGGATTAGGCGCAACAATTAATATGGTTACAACTAAGCCATTAAATGCAGAAAATACTTTTGGTATCTCAGCAAGATTAATGAAGCATGACAAAGTTGTTACTGGTGATTCATCAACTCCAGAGGTTGATTTAGTATTTATCAGAAAAGGTGAGTACAACGGTGGAGAGTGGGGTTTCTCAGTTTCTGGATCACATCACGTTATGCACAACAGAGAATCTGGTACTAATGAAATAACATGGTTACCAAGTCCTATAATTAATAACGTTCCTGCTAATGCAGCTTTTAACTCATCAAATGCAAGAGCGGACGGAGCTTTCTTTTACCCAAGCGGTCTTCTTTATCAAAACATGGATAACGAAAGAGAAAGACAAAACCTTCAAACTACTTTCCAATACGAGCTTGGCAGAGTAACAGCTACTTTAGATTATACTGTTTCATCAGTATTCTCAGAGCAGTTCGGTGTTCAAGCTGGTTCATGGTTATCTGGTTGGGATACAACTGCTTTAACTATTAATCAAAATGGTGCTGTGACAGCTGGTGAAGTAAACGGTACATATTTTAATGGTGGTATTTTTAACAATAACTTCCGTTTTGCTGAAGATAATACAAACAATAAGTCTATTGGTCTGAATCTAGAATTCAGAGTTACAGATGATTTAACTCTTTCTGTAGACTATCACGATTCATCTGCTGCATATAAAGGCAACCCAGGTGGAAGTGCAACAAGTTCAGTAACATTTGGTAACGGATGTTGGGCTTCATGGGACTGGTACCCAGTCAACGAAGCTTCAGCTTGTTTCAGAGATAGAACATTTGATTTCACTCAAAATTCAGCAGGTGCATTATCTTGGGGTGTCGATAAAAACTTCCAAGGCGCAGATACTGGAGCTACTGAGTTTGATTCAAGCGATATGGGTCCAAGAGAGGCTTATATTAATTACCAAGAAAGAAGAAGTGATTTAGATCAGCTTCAAATTATTGGTGCTTGGGAAAATACACAAGGCTTATTCATGGAATCATTAGTTTCTGTGGACTTTGGTGTATCTCAACAAGAAACAACATTCAACAGCCAAAAATGGTTCAACTATGTAAGAACTGGACATATTGCAGATGGTGATCCAGTCAACATGACATATGCATTTTTACCTGACGATGTTTTAAACAAAGTTTCAATTAACAATTTCTTAGGTTCAGGTAATGATTTCTATTACTTTGATATGACTAAAGAAGATATGTTCTACTGGTTTGGTAGAGCTGGTTTTATCGGTGATTTAAATACTGGTGACGGTACTTGGTGGAATGCGTATGGTCCTGGTTCAGATTGGCCTGCATCTTGTTACAGAAATGATGCTTTCGATGCTGCAGGAAACCCTAATGGTTTAGTTGCAACTAGTATCTATGACGAAAAGACTTCAAACTGGGGTCAGTTAGAAGGTTGTTACGGTGATAGAGATTCAAGATCAGTTATTACTGAATCACTTGATGCACTATTTGTTAACTTTAACTTCGAGACTGTAACTGAAAAAGGCCAAGAGCTTAGAGCTCAGTTTGGTCTAAGATATGAAGAAGAAGATAGATCTTCAACTTCAGATACAACTGTTCCAACTAATACTGTACATAGCTTAGGTGCATTCACTTATGGTGATAAAGTTGGTCTTCTTACTGGACCTGCTTCATACACTGGTTATGGTTCAAATGACTATGTTCTTCCAAGCATAAACGTATCATTCGAGCATGCTGAAAATAGAGTTATAAAATTTGCAGCAAGTAAAACTATTGCTAGACCTGCTTTAGAGCAAATGGATACAGCAGTTAACTCAAGCACATTCAGTTGGATGTATCCAGCAACTCTATCTACTGGTAACCCAGCACTAGAGCCATACGAATCAACAAACTTTGATTTAGCATATGAGTACTACTATAAAGAAGGTAGTTATGTTGCTGTAAACTTCTTTGTTAAAGAAATTGAAGGCTATCACGGAGCTGGTTTTGAGCAAGGCTCATTCAATGGTGTTACTGATATCACTAGAGGTCCTAGAGCTTCATTAAACGTTCCTGAAAATGATGACGCTTTATGTCAATGGACTGCACCTCAAGGCTACTGGGCTTGTGGTTGGTCTAATGCGCTAGACTGGGCTTGGTTAAATAACACAGGCTTTACGTTTGGTTGTAACGGTGCAGCTGACTGTTTTGCAGATCCAGGTAATGGAAACGCTGTATTCCAGAGTAATTCTGATGATCCTTTATACATCTTTAATTTAGCTAAACCTATCAACCAATATGATGGTACGCTTGATGGAATGGAGCTGGCGGTTCAGCATTTATTTGATAATGACTTTGGTGTAATGGCTAACATTACTAAGATCGGTGGCGATACTGATGCAGAAGTCTATCCAGTTGATTCAGCTGAGCAATTTGCTTTACCAGGATTTGGTGATGCAGCTAACTTCTCAGTTTTCTATGAAAATGAAAAAGTTTCAGCTAGAGTTGCTTACAACATGACAGGTGAATACTTCACTGGTTATGATCAGTACAACCCATTATTTGTTACTGAAAGAAGTACTGTTGACTTTAACGCTACATATAACATTAATGATAATGCTGCGGTATTTGTTGAAGGTATTAACGTAACTGATGAAGATGTTCTGCTTTATTCAAGATATGAAGAAATGACTTTCTTATATCAAGAGCATGGACCTATCTATAAAGTTGGTTTCAGAGTACTTTTCTAAAATAGAAAAAAATCATTAAAAAGGGGCTTTTATAGCCCCTTTTTTTTTCGTTAAGTTGAGTTATACTTTTTTGTATGAAATACACTCATCTACTTCTTGTTTTCTTATTAGTATCTTGCGGTGGCGGTGGTGGCGGTGGTGGCTCAGCAGCACCAGCACCAGTTGCATTTGTTTTAACACTAGCTTCAGGAATATTTTCAACCAATGAGGATACTGATCTTAATGGCTCAATAGCAGCAACTGCAAACGAATCAGTTACCCTGACTTATGCTATTACATCAGATGTTTCATCGGGCGTTCTAACATTAAGTGCTGGCGGTTCAATTAAGTACGTACCGAATAGTAACTTTTTTGGAACCGATCAATTTCAATATTCAGTTAATGTATCTGAAAAAAATATAACTCGAACTGGAACCGGAACCATTACTGTCAATTCAGTGGATGATCCTCCTTTGTTGGCCTTTGAAACAGTGAGTAGCTTTTCTAAAACTACAATGCTGTTTGAAGACAGTCAGACATTTAGATTAACAGTTAGTGATGTTGATACTAGTTTAGAAAGCCTTACTTTTGATGCACTTATTGGAGATCAAACTATAGATGCAGTTTTTACTCTAGATGCTACTGATAATACTAACGGCTCTGGAACTCTTGCTTTAGATCTGTCTAGTCTTCAAAAAGCTGGACTTTATACTGCACAACTAAGAGCTTCTGATAGTGCAAATAGTGGTGTTGTAAGTTTTGAAGCTTGGTTTGTTTCAAACAAAACAACAGTAACTATTCAGCAAGACGACGATCCTGAAGATGGTTTTGGTGCTGATGGTGGAACAAAAACTCCTAAAGATTATATGGTTTACTATTTATCTGGAAACCCTAGCTCTCTTGGAAGAACTAAATATTTATTTATAGCAGATTCACTAGATGGAATCTCTGATGTTGATTTATATAGAAGAGCACTAATTGCTTCAATCAACAAATTGAATGATTCAGACGCATCTGAATTTTTTAATGAAGACTATTTCACAATTATTTCAGCAGAGCCAGTAGATCCAGATGGAACATCACCCCTCGGAGTTAGAACTGGTTGTTATGACTTTGATGAGGATATCTATTGCATTGGTGATATGGATACTGACATCTTTGCAGATCTCCTTGCAGACTACACCTTGGTTTCTACCTTAACTAGAGTTCAGGGCAGAGGAGTAAATTTAGGATCAAGAAATATTCAAAAGATTAGAGATACTGACCCTGAGAGAACAAGCACAACTCTGATGCATGAGCTAGGCCATGCTCATGGATATATGGGGGACGAGTACAGAACTGATGATGATAGAGATGTTAGTCAATATGCTGATGACAACGTCAATACATCAACCCAAAGTGATGTTTCATTACTAAAGTGGAATCATCATATTGATGATCAGCTAAATGTTTTAGGAAGAGATATAGAGGTTTGTTATAACGTTGGTGATGGAAGAATTTATGATCGAGATTCAGGTGAGTATGTTCCTGGAACAAACTGTGGCTGTCTTGTAAATATTTGGGGCTCTTTAACAGATGACCCAGATGGAGGCGAACCCTACTATCCATTTATAGGAAAAAATCCTGATTGTGCAGGTGTTGGACTCTTTGAGGGTAATTATTATGGAGAGTTTGATAATTACAGGCCAACTTTTTGCTCAATAATGGATTCATGTTCTAGTGGTGGGTATGGAGATGTAAATGTTGAGGGCTTTGCAATAGGATCTATTCAAAACCAAGGCTTCTATTATGCATTTGATGATGTTGATTTTGGTTTTACTGCAGATAATGCTGCTTGGGAAATGACGGTTGATGCAGAATATGATACTTCTAAACTTACTCTAAAGTGGTATGTAAATGGTGTTGAGCAAGTCGCTCTTCAGAATCAAAAATCTGTCTCTTTTAATAGAAGTGCAGGTGTAGATATCTATACAGCTAAAGTAGTTGACCTAACTGGAACTGTAATAGCAGCAGATGATGTTCTAGATAATACTGATTTTTATAAAGGAATATTCCAGTCATATTTTGTATGGTGTGCTGATTATTCTGACGGTGGCTGCAATGATTTTAGAACAGAACCTGATCCCAGTGAATATAGTGGTTTTTCTTATGGCTATATGAATGGTCCTTTAGGTTTTACATGGGGGATTAATTGGGCACAATGGTAAAAAAAATATATTCAATAATATTCGTTCTGTTTGCCTTCAGTCTTTTGGCTGACGAAGATGGATCATTTAAACAATTTGATAGATTAGATCAAAAAGTTAGCTTAGGTAAGGAAGCTAAGATTTTTAGTGTTACTGGAAGTGTAACTGATATTAGATTAACAAATGTTAAGGTCGACAAGCCTGATATTCAGTCATTAAAAAAATACACGCTCATTTCTCGTAATGATAAATACGCAATTAAAGTTCTCAATGAGCAAGGCAATCAGATTATGCTAGTTGGACTTGGTGATCCTTTTACTATGCATATAGATCACATTGGTTATGAGAATGAAACTATTTTCCAGGCTGATATTCCTCAAAACTTTGAAATAGCTTTGCCTGTGACAACTAAGGCTGCTTATTTTGTCTTACTTTCACAAGATGAATTTGGGTTTAAAGAAATCAAAAAGATTAAAGTAAATTAATAACTTATTATAAGATTATTGTTTCTCTTTATACCTTTCAATTGATGCTTGAAAGCATAACCCGTAAAGGTTATATTACTCCTCAAATTGCGGTACTAGCTCAGTTGGTAGAGCGTCTGCTTGCCAAGCAGAAGGCCGCCGGTTCGAGACCGGCGTACCGCACCATTTTCTTCCTTGATTCTTTTTCTGAATAAGCTAAATTAGCTATATGAACGTTAGAAATTATTATTTATTTATATTTTTCTTATTGCTTATAGTCTCATGTGGTGGGGGCGGAAGCTCTTCTTCTGAAGATGTTGCACCTGCGCCAACACCTCCAGTATCAGAACCATCGGAAAACTGTGTTTTTTATGCTACTAATACCGAAAGATGTTCATTAACTCATAAAGGTCTCGATAGATATTATTTAATATATACACCGACAACCATAACTAATAATGATGAAGCTCCAGTTTTATTTGCATTGCATGGCTATGGGTCATCTGCTGAAACGCATAAGGCCTATACAATGCATGAGCCATTTGCGAACACCAACAAAGCTATTGTTGTATATGCACAAGGTTACAAACTAGAAACTGCTTTAACATCTAGTTCATCGCATTGGAATGTTGGTGCTTGGACTATTGGAAGTACTGTTGATGATATTGATTTTATTAATACTGTTATTGATCTTATAGATGACAAAGCAGTAATTAATAAGAATAGAATCTACTCTTCTGGGATGTCTAACGGAGGTTTTATGAGCTATAACCTAGCATGCAATTTAAGTTCAAGAATTGCTGCGATCATTTCTGTAACTGGTTCATTTAGTACAGAGATGTTAGCCGATTGCAATCCAGAGCATCCTACACCAGTTATGCAAATTCATGGCACACTCGATCCAACAGTTCCATTTAATGGTAATTCAGCTCTTGGGATGGTACCAATAGAAACGACTTTAGAATTCTGGGCTGATTACAACTTATGCAATCCAGTTCCTGAGATAAGTGTTATTGATTTTTTTGATCTTGGGATGTCTGTAGATCACAAAGTTTACAAAGAATGTCAAAATAATGTTCGAGTAGAGCTATTTAAAAGCAGTGGTATGGCTCATACATGGCCCATTGAATCTATTTACGGCATTGGAGCTACAAAAGAAATATGGTCTTTTATTAATCAATATGATTTATCAGGAAGATTAGAGTAAATAATATATATATTTTTAGTCACTATAATTTAGTCACTATAATTTTTTAAATGATCTACTAAAAATGTACTATTAAAAATCATTTAATTTAAAAGGGAGAGTAAACAAATGAAAATATTACTAACTTTATGCATGGTTTTCACTATGGGAATTTATGCAGATGGTCATGAAAAAGATAAACCAACATACGAAGCAAATAAAGCTGAATACTATGTTAATGTTTTTAAAGATGGCAAAGACATGGATGATTTAATGAAGTGGAGCGCAAAATGGGCGAAGTGGGCATCTGAAGGAGAGCCGGGAGAAGTCTTTAAAAACTATAATTCTGCTATTTTAGTTCCATACTATGGGCATAGTCTTAATACATTTGATGTCATTTGGGTCGGAAGTAGCCCTAGCCCTGAAGAGCATTATGTAGGTAACGATTATTGGCTAAAGAATGGGGGGAAGTTAATAGATGACTTACCTGTAACATTTCCACAAGTAATAGACACATGGCAAAGAACAGTTTCAGAAACACCAGATGGAACAGCTGGATATGTTGTCTATTCAGATTGTAAATTGGGTGAGGATGTTACTAATGAGCAGTTTTATAATGCATATCATGCTTATGCTCATGCCGCCCAAGAGCATGGAGATGTTGCAGGCAGAAAGATGATATGGCCTCAAACAGGTGTTGAGCCTGGTTGGGACTTTGATTTTGTTCAAGCAGTATTTACATCATCAATTGCAGATTATGGTAAAAATTGGACAAATTTTTGGGATAAAAAGGCAGATACTCTGCCTGAGTATGAGGCAATGGCTGCATTAGGCGGATCATGTACTAATGAAAGGTCATTTACTATAGTTCCTGTTAAAAGTTAATATAATCTTAAAGATAAAAAAGGGAGGCTGATGCTTCCCTTTTTTTTAAGGCATAATATTTCAATGAAGGATTATTCATCTCATATTGCTATTATTGGAGCAGGTATTTCTGGGTTAACACTAGGATGTGTATTACAGCAATCAGGGGTACAAGTAGCTATCTTCGAAAAGTCATCAACAGCTAGTGAACAGGGTGCTGGGATTTCAATCTCTCCAAATGGATTAAGAATTCTTAAAAATATTGGTATTGAGAATGGGCTGCGAAGTGAATCTGGAAATCCTAAAAAAATTCAATTCTTCTATGAACAAATTCAATTAACCTCATTTCCAATAAATATTATTACCACATCACGTCAATGTCTTTATAAACACTTACTTAATAAGTTTGTGTCATTGGGTGGTGAAGTTTTATTTGACCACGAAGTTTTAAATATTGATTTAATTGAGCCAAAAATATCTTTTGCAAATGGTAAATCTCTAAATGTAAGACATATTGCTGCTTGTGATGGAATTAAATCGAAATGTAGGTCTTTAATATATAAGGGGACAGCGCAACCAACCTATAGTGGATATTCAATATGGAGAGGTATTCTTGAAAAGAAACAAAGTGATAATCACATCCATCTTGGTCCTAACTTTCATATAG
>JGI20155J14468_10001398_pt1 | contig 18977 bp, 20 predicted proteins | sample COG_05_FD_14468 | JGI IMG/M metagenome (IMG submission 14468) | reverse complement strand
TAACGCTAAGGCTGGGGTCGCTACTGAGCGTGGTTCCGATTATTTCGTAATTCCTTTCTTCTTTAGTGAAGATTGGACTAAATCCCTACCACTCACCGCATTACAGTATCATCAGGTGGAAATACGCATTAGATGTAGGAATGGTTTAGGTTCTATTTCACCTAAGGTATACGGTACGTATGTGTACCTCGATTCCGATGAGCGTGATTTCCTCGTCAATACCGATCACGAGCTTCTCATAACACAGACCCAATATCAACCAACATCCCCCACCACAACCGAACTTGATCTGACCTATTTCAACCATCCTACAAAGGCTTTACACTTAGTGAGCTCTAACGCTGATGGTACACAATGGAGTGGTATACAAAATTTCAGTTCTGCTACACTCTACATCAACGGTACACCCTTATTCGAGAACACGACCAGCACTTTCCACCACAACGTTGTGCCAGAAATGCATACTACATCTTTACCATCGGATGTACTCGACACGGCGCCCCTGTTTACGTGGCCGTTTTGTTTAAAAATGAATGCCTCTCAGCCTAGTGGAAGCCTTAATTTTAGCCGTATAGATAACGCTAAATTAGCTCTCGAGGGACCCACAGGTACATCTGGTGGTATAAATAGGGTTTATGCAGTGAACTATAACATCCTCAGGGTAAAAGATGGTATGGCAGGTATAGCATTTGGTAATTAATTTATTTATTTTTTTAAGGAGTTAAGTATTTCATTAGTCTTGTTATACATGTTTTCGTGATAACGTTTTGTAAATCCTTTCGTAAGACGTCCATTTTCGATGGTATCGGTCTTTATGTCTTCCCACAAAGACAAACGCGTTTCCAAAAATTCAATGAAATCGTTTGAGTTTGCATTAGACTTATACCTAACACGTTCGGTATTCATAGCTTTTTCAATAGCTTTAGCCTTGTTATCAGAAAACAACTTTTCCCGCTCTTCGTACGAACGACGTGTAGTTGTTACCTCTTCAGGTTTTTTGGTACTCATATATTGAGTAACTACTATATTCTTTATACACAATTATGGAAAAGATGTGGCGAATTTTCTCGCTTCCTTATCAACGTATTCGTTGTTAACATCTCCGTTATGAGCTTTTACCCATATCCATTGAACTTTGTCAAATTGTCGTTCTAAATCACATAACTGTATCCACAAGTCCTTATTTTTGACAGGAGTACCTGAAGCGGTTTTCCAACCGTTCGTTTTCCAATTTTTTACCCAATGTTTCATACCATTTTTAACATAATTACTATCAGTATGTACGGATACTTCTTTTATTAGATGTTTTAAAGACTCACGTAAACCTTCTATGACAGCTTTCATTTCCATTATATTATTCGTAGTGAACGGATCTCCACCACTTATATCGAATAAATGTAAACATCTCGCAGCCCATCCACCTTTACCGGGGTTTCCCAAACAACTACCATCTGTGTAGAGTAGATGCATGTTATATATAAAAATTATATTTTTATATATAATTATAGGACAGTCGCGATCATGAATACAGTCCGCCCGCAGATGTTCCAAAAGAAATGTACAAAAATACCCAGACCAATAATTCGTGATTTAAAAAAGATACATGAATTGTCGTCTAAAAAGTCTTGGGAATATGCGGGCGCTGTAAAATGTAAAATAGGACCAACATCTGTAAAATTTGAAAAACCTTCCTTTGTTACCTCCAGAGACAGGAGACGAGTAAATTTAGAAGAAATAAACACTGTATGGCCTTCACTCGTAACGTATCACACACACCCACATATACTCGCAGTGCCATTAAAAAATAGTGTTAACAAAGACATATTCGCAACACTCCCGAGTAACGCGGATTTTGAAGTTTGTATTTTAGGATTTCCGCAAATACAAACTAATATAATCTGTGATAGTCATGGATATTACATAATAGATATGATAGATGCCGCGGAAAGGAATAAATCACCGTTACCAGCTGGTGCGAAAAGAACCATGATCGATTTTAGACAGAGACCCGAAATACAAAATTGTGTTTTCAGTGAAAGTGGATTAGAGTATTATAAGACAACCTTAAAAGAATGGAAACGATTTATAAATAAAGAACTTAACGCTTATTTTAGAAAGGTGATGGGAATAACAATTCGATACTACAGTTACGATGATGAACCACCTTACATATGTTTCGATATAGATCAAATTATAAATACGAAATAAAGTGTCCGACCGGATTTGATTTCAATTTTAAATGACATTTTTCATGTGATTTAAAAATGAAGAATTAATTATTTTTTTAATAGCAAATACAAAATTGATTTGTATGCTTAGTTAGAGAAGGCAAGACCACCCATACCGGACTGGATACGGAGAACGTTGTAGTTAACAGCGAACATGTTAAGCTGCTGCGTGGCAGAGTTACCGGCGGCAGTCTTAATAGACACCTGGGCGTTGTCTATACGAGAAAAATTGCAGGTACCGGTCGGTTGATGCTCCTCGGGTTTAAGGGCAAAAGAATATGAGTAAATACCGGGCATAGGGGTACCAGAGTGATGCTGGAACGCTTGGACCTGGTTGAAATACTTACCGGACTGCTCCTTGAACCTGTCCTGACCGTTGAGAACGAGCTTCATGTTCTCGATGGTACCGAGAGTCTCCTCGTCGAAGGCGGCCGCGTAGGTAGCTCCCGCACCCGTGAGAAGCTTGGGGCAGTTACCGGCATCGAAGTCGGTGTGAACTAAGGTACCGGAGAGGCTCTGGTTCGCGACATCCGTGGAGGCGACCACAGTCTGGTCCGTGGTGAAGTTCCANANAGCGCAGTTAGAAACGCTGGACTCGGAAGCGCAGAAAATAAGCTCCTTGACGGGGTGATTGTACGAAAGCCTAATCTGCTTAGTCTGCTCCGCGGCGGCGAGCGTGTCCTGGCCCGTATGCTGAACCTGCTCAATGAGGTACTCGTGTCCCTTCTGGGCAAAACGCCTACGCTCCTCAGTGTCGAGGTAGATGTAATTGGCGTATACCTTGAACGTAGTGTTATCAGTGTACAGAGAGAATTCCGAAGATAAATCGAAATCCAGCCTGACTTCATGATACTGCAGAGCAATTAGTGGGAGGGCAAGTCCGGGATTGCGGTTAAAGAAGAAAATAAGAGGAAGGAACACCTGAGAGTTATCACCGGTGGTCATCTTACCCCAAGTGGTCTTCTTAGCGGAATCGAGGTACAGCTCGGAGTAAAGGCGCCACCACTTCTGGTAGTGCTTGTCAATACGCTGTCCACCCACGGATAATTCTACGTCCTTGATAGCACGCTCAGCGACCCACTCGTTAGAGATGGCACCACCGTTAATGGAAACGCGAGCGATATTCGCAGCCTTGAGCTCGACATACATGTCGCCTACAAGGTCACCGTTACGCGCGATGGTAACAGATACGCGGCCGGAGTCAGCGGCAGTACCGTTAACGGTCTGCTCGATGTTCTCCATAGCGAAGTTAGTGTGACGGCGGTAAACCGCCTGAAAAAAAGTAACCTTAGGGTTACCAGTCAGATAAACGTCCTGTGCGCCATAGGCGACTAATTGCATTAAACCGCCCGCCATTTTGTGTGTGTTGTACTATACACCAAGAAAATAATTTGGGGTAAAGTGCGAAAAAAACGTACTGATTTTTCCTGAGCATAAATAAATGTCCGATACAGAATCCGAAACGCATTCCGAGGAGGTCCGCGAGGAAGAGACTCTCATGTCAATCGATGATGAAAGTTCCGTTGAGGATCCCGAGGAAATTGAACTCGACGAATTCGACCAAGATGATTTTATCTCTACCGAATCACTCCTGGCATCGACCCTCATGACTGATGACGGTGATACCGTATGCACGGCCCTGGTAAGTATAGCTAAACAACTTGAAATTCAAAATAAAATTTTGGTAAAACTTTTATCAAATCTTCAAAAATAATCGGGCTTAGAAAAATGAAACCCTATAATATAAAATGTCAGAGGCCACTCATTTCTTGAGTGAGTCGGCTGACAGAGATGGGGCAAACGACGCCATGTGGACGAATCAGATACAAACATATGAACGTGAAGAAGTGACTAACTTCTTGAAGCAATTAGAAAGCATGTGGAAAATAAATGAGCGCGACAATGAATACTTATCCTTCAGGCTGGGATATGACAACTTCTTCAATCTCGATGAATTAAACGAAGACGGTATACCTAAATCTACTGACATAGAACGTATATCGGCAAAATACATGCGAATGAGAGATCGTTTATGCGAACTCTATCATCGTGCTGACAGTTTAAATATGTTATCCGAGGAAAATGAAGATGATTTGCAATTATGTGTACGCATCAATCGCCTGATAGATCAGGTCGATGATTCTTGGCAAATTGTATTCAGGGGGGCTCGCATTTACGATAGAGTAAATAATCCTACATACGTTCCTATTAATCCCGAATCTGATCCGTCTATATACCGAGTTTCAACTATCCAAAAGGTGGAGGAGCTTTCCAGTATCAACAGGCTATATTACAGTGTCTGAAACACTTATATGAACATAATATTAAGAGATATAAGGGTAACTGCTGTGAAGAGATCAAAACTTCCACTGGATGTTCTACACGTGCGTGGAAAACAACGAAAAGCGTCGCTGACTTTGTATATAGCGTGGGCAGGAAAGAGACGTGGTTCGAATTATGGAAGAATCTTACCTCGGGTGGCATTACACAGCGCCATGTCATTAATCACCTGACTAATGTTTTCGATATGCAATTCGAAGATGTGAATAAGGATCGACACGTGTGGTCGTTTAATAACGGTATTTTCATAGGATGTATCGATTTGGAACGAGATAAGTCTAAGCCACAGACTAAACCTGTTAAGTGTGCGTTCTATGACTATGAATCGACCGAGTTTAAGAGTTTGGATCAGACTATCGTGAGTTGTAAGTATTTCGATCAGGAGTTCGTGAACTATGATCATATCGATAACTGGTACGATGTGCCCACACCACACTTTCAATCCATCCTGGACTATCAGAAGTTTGACGATGAAGTGTGTAAGTGGATATACGTTATGGGAGGAAGGTTGTGCTACGATGTAAATGAAATAGATCGCTGGCAAATTATCCCTTTCCTAAAAGGTGTGGCGCGTTCCGGTAAATCTACACTCATTACCAAAGTATTTCGTAAATTCTATTGTTCTGATGATGTGAGTACACTTTCAAACAACGTTGAAAGGAAGTTCGGTTTATCGGCCATCTGCAACGCGTTCATGTTTATAGCACCCGAGGTTAAGAATGACTTGGCACTCGAACAGGCTGAATTTCAATCTATCGTGAGTGGTGAAGATGTATCTATAGCCGTCAAACATGAAAAGGCGAAGTCTATGGTGTGGACCACACCTGGTATTCTCGGTGGAAACGAAGTTCCACAGTGGAAGGATAATTCAGGAAGTATTTTGCGTCGTATTCTCACAGTCAACTTTGGTAAACAGGTGAAGAATGCCGATACAAGACTCGATGATAAACTTGAACAAGAGCTTCCGGTCATCCTACAGAAGTGTGTTAGAGCCTATCTTGATTACAGTCAAAAGCATAAGGCTGTGGATATATGGAACGTCGTGCCCGAGTACTTCAAGAACGTACAAAAGCAGGTTGCCATTGTTGCGAGTACCCTCGAGAACTTCTTGCAGTCACCAAAGGTCGTCTTCGACGAAAAGGCGTATTGTCCCAAGTCTGTATTCGTTTCGAAGTTCAACGAGTACTGTAATCTTAATAACCTTGGTAAGCCACGGTTTACGTATGACTTTTATGCGGGTCCCTTCGGGCAGCGTGAAATCTCGGTCAAGCGAGATGAACTCAAATATGATGACGGTGATGGTATGAAACATCTCGACACACAAGAGTTTATCTTTGGTATCGATATCACGAAGGAAAAAACTGGTATACACTTGGGCAATGATCATTAAAAATATTTACATACATCAGAACAAACCATGGGCCTTTTCAATGAGTTTGAAAATACTAACACTAACAATAACAATAATAGATCAATCGAAAATAAAATAAATCAAAAAGAATATCTCAATAACAACGAAAAAAATTTATTAAAGGCCAATCATAAACTGGGTAGAAACGCGTTAAAACGCGCTAACCTCATGGTCGAAGAAAAATTGAGAACTAAAAATTTATCAAAATTAGACACCACACCTTTACAGTTGGGATTTTTTAATTCTTTAATTAACGGTGATTTCAACTCTCGCACGAAACGTATAGATTTGGTGCATATTTTTAACAAATCTCCACATGCACGAAGGCGTGTATTGGACGCAAATTTTGATATTGAGATTTCGAGTATAAAGTTGTATTACGGTCGCATGAAGGTGGGTGCTGAACACGCTTTAACTGGAAAGTTTGGAAATCTTAAAAACAATGTAAACTACACGTATGCTCAGATATCCGGTCGCATATTTTCAAACGGTGCCGAACCACGTGGAATCACATTTAAGATTTACAATACCGGTAAAATACATTTTTCGGGTGGTATTCTCAATAACGACATTTCTCAACCGGCCAAAATACGTAAATACATAGTTGATAACTACACAAAAAAGGAACAATTTTTATATAATCCTATTAAGTACAACAACACGGTAGGAACATTTAAGGTAAATGGAGTTATAAATTTATCTAAGGTTTCGTATGCGTTAAGAAAATCTGGAAAAACAGAGTACGAACCAGAGCTTCGCGCCGCGCTAAAGATGAAATATCTNGGATACTCTTTCCAACTGTTTACGTCGGGTAATATTCAGATACTAGGAATAAACTCTCTCAGCGACATGAACATGGCTTATAACGCAGGGGTCGCTTTATCTCAAGAATTATACATCATGGGTTTTGTGTCTCCTAGAACAACAGCTCTTAAGCTACCCGCGGTTAAGAAGCGAAGTAAGGAAGCGGTCACTACGGACAAATCTCTATCTAACATAGGATATAACATACGCAATACCGTAAAAGAACCGAAAAAGACCTCCAAAAAATTCTCCAACGATCACAGAATCAAGGTGGGTAAGAAGGTGTGTAGTAGTTATCCAAAGCAGGAGTTGGTTGCGGTAGCTAAAAAGATTGGGGTGGTAGATATTAAATCTACTACGACGAGGGAGCAAATATGTCAAAAAATACGAGATCGCGTGTTTGGTAACTTTAAAGTAAAAAACAAACCGTGCCTCGCATACACAAAGGCGCAACTTGTCCCTATAGCCGTAGCGAAGGGTATTTCTGTATCAGACAATGACACCGTTGACGTTATTTGCAGAAAATTAAACATCACTCCACCCAAGGCTCCGACAAAGAAAAATATTAAACAGAAAAAGAAGCAAAATAACAAGATTGTCAAAAATAAACAAACCCTGGAAAAGCGACGATTGACAAATAAAGCTATCAAAGAAGACCTCATTAAATTGTACGGTAAAAGATGGATGACAAAGTATAAAAATGTGATGCCATCTATCAACAATGATGTTGGTGAAATCAAAAAACTTATAAATTCGTTAAGTCTAAAGAAGAATAAATCCGGTATCCCATTAAAGATGCAAGTTAATGAATTAAAGAAAAATACTGTACAAACGTGGAAAATGAACCGAATGAGGAAATTGGATAATAAACTTAACGCGTTGAACAACAATTTCGCTAAGAATTTAGAAAAGGGTATGAATGTCGCTTCGCCCAAAAATAAGAACAATAACAAAAACAAGAAGACACGATTCCCCAAGGGTACGGTAGTTGAACAGCTTTAAAAGATAGAGCTTAGTATATATAAATGGATGATCCAAGAGAACTACTCTTAGATCACGTAAATACACACCGAAAAGGATTCCATGTGGACGAAGGTCCGTCTACATGGATACCAAATATAAAAGAAAATATATGCGAACTTATGATTAACGTTATTTGTGACTATATACGTGAAGAAAGAGATGAACGATCTTTGGGTATGGGACGTTTAGAAATGAAGTATATATGTACCGAAGATTTTATTGAATCTGAAGATGCAGAAAAATGGATTAAAATGAACCCACAAAAAAATGACACGGGGCTAATAATGTATATCTACGATAACGTTAGATATATGACGATGGGTGTTCATAGACGTTCATTACTTTACTTAATTAACATGTTATACTTCTATTTATGAGTTTGTTGGGCTCTGCAACTTGTTTGAGATGTATGGTATGGTACGAAAAATCGTACGCTAAAAACATCCCCTTTATCGTATCAGATAAAGTGAACGCCTCGTGTTCGTGGGATACACCCGTACACACGGATGTTTTTTCCAATTTAAGCAAACGATCTTCTAACATTACGAAGTTTTTGATACTATCGAGTGTTATCTTCGGATCTTTACTCATTGTATCAAACATACGCTTAGACTGCCCACCAGACACATGAAAATACTGTGATTTATATCGTAACACATTCACCTCTTGGCTGTATGTGTTCCACGTAGTAAATGACAGAAATATTAATATTGCCAATATAACGATTAACATCTATTACTAGTCAACAAATTAAATACATCCCTGATCTTATGCAGAATTTTAAACAAGTCGTCCTTAGTTTGTACCTGTTTTGAGTCTACAATTTCAAATTCCACCTGATACGTACATATATCTTCGGCGTCCATGTCGGTGATGTCGCCGGTGCATGTAGTTATATCGATGGATAGATTTTTGCGAACGTACGACAGTCTCGCTTTATTTCTTTTCTTGTCCATTTCGCGTTCAATTTCTTCGGTAACCGGGACCTCCTTTGCCACACTTACACGCAGATCATACGGAGCTGAATCAATAGCCTTAAAATCCTTCTTAAACACACGCTCCTTTCGGATGATAGTTTCGTCCCCGGTATTCTCATCTACAGTAATTCGCATATTATCACGCTCCCTGTAAAACACTTCTTCGTGCGTTTGAACAACCTGTTCCCAACCGCCATATTTTTGAAATCCTTTTAGTAGTTTAACATGGGTATCTCGACCCAAGTTAGTGTCAAAAAAGGTTCCGTTAAACTTTCCTAATCGTATCTCGACTTCAATGTGATCGTCGTCACGGATCTTTTCAAACTCGGGATAAATATCGTCACAAAGTTTATGAACGTTCATAGTATCAATATTAAAATGTTCTAAATCTCTAAGCTACTTAGGTTCATTAATCAACTTCTTCTATATTGGGACCCACCGGTTGCTCCTCCTTTTCAGATCCTCCCGCAGCTAAAATGGGATCAACCGCCTCCCTGAATTCCTTTTGTTGATGCGCAATCTCGTCAAGTTCCGCGGAACGATTATTATCTATCCAAGCTATAGCTTCGTTTACTTTTTCTTCTACGAGTGCTTTATTCTCATCACTGAGATTATCGGTCATACTCTTAACACCAAAGACGTTGGCTTCAAAATTATTAATAGCTTCAACCTTTTGTCTATACTTATCATCTTCATCCTTATATTTTTCGGCATCATTTACCATACGTTCAATATCATCCTTTGAAAGGCGACCTTTATCATTGGTGATGACGATTTTCTCAGTCTTACCAGACGCTTTATCCTCTGCGGTGACGTTTAGAATTCCATTCGCGTCAATGTCAAACGCTACGTTAATCTGGGGAACTCCGCGAGGTGCCGAGGGGATACCACCCAAGTCAAACTTACCGAGTAAATGATTATCCTGGGCGCGAGCCCGTTCACCTTCATACACCTGAATGCTGACAGATGGTTGGTTATCCGAATAAGTAGAAAATATCTGCTCCTTTTTGGTGGGGATAGTAGTGTTTCTATCGACAATTTTAGTCATGACACCACCCGCAGTTTCTAGACCCAGTGAAACGGGTGTAACATCCAGGAGCAAAAGATCCTTAACATTACTATTATCGACGCCCGATAGGATAGCCGCTTGCACGGCCGCACCGTACGCTACAGCCTCATCTGGATTGATAGATTTGTTTAACTCTCGACCGTTAAAAAAGTCAGAAAGCATCTGTTGAATTTTGGGGATACGCGTGGATCCACCCACGAGTACTATCTCGTCAATCTTTGATTTATCTATTTTCGAATCCCGAAGAACCTGTTCCACGGGCTGCATACACTTTCGGAAAAGATCCGAGTTTATCTCTTCAAAGCGAGCTCGCGTGATTGTAGTATAAAAGTCAATACCTTCAAACAGGGAATCTATTTCAATCGCTGTCTGCGCCGTAGAAGAAAGAGTACGTTTCGCGCGTTCACACGCCGTACGAAGACGTCGAAGGGCTTTTGGGCTATTAGATATGTCCTTCTTATGCTTTCGTTTAAACTCTTCTAAGAAGTGACGAAGAAGTCTCGCGTCAAAATCCTCTCCACCTAGATGTGTATCTCCAGCCGTAGCCTTGACCTCGAAAATACCATCTTCTATATTAAGAACAGAAACGTCAAACGTACCACCCCCAAGGTCAAAAATGAGAACATTTGTATCATCTGTCTTATTCTTATCAAGACCGTAAGCAATAGCGGCTGCGGTAGGTTCGTTAATAATACGAAGACAGTTTAGACCGGCGATCGTCATAGCATCTTTGGTAGCTTGACGCTGGGAATCATTAAAATACGCCGGAACGGTTACGACCGCATCCTTAACAGTAGTTCCCATATACATCTCGGCAACCTCTTTCATTTTGAGTAAAACCATAGAAGAGATTTCTTCGGGCTCGAAACGCTTTTTTTCACCCTTAAAATCAACCTCGATCGTAGGTTTATCAGCTTCACCCGATACAACTTTAAACGACCAATCCTTAATATCTTGCTGAACCTTAGAATCAGAAAACTTACGACCTATGAGACGCTTCGCGTCAAACACCGTGTTAACGGGATTCATCGCGGTTTGATTTTTTGCAGAGTCACCTACCAGACGTTCTCCGTCGGTAAACGCTACATAAGAAGGGGTCGTTCTATTACCCTGATCGTTCGCTATAATTTCCACGCGGTCACTTTGCCATACACCTACACACGAGTACGTTGTTCCTAAATCGATACCAATTGCTTGAGACATTTATACATTGTATGCTACTCAAATCTCTAATTAAAGTTATATAATCATATAACATAAATGCATGGCTTCTACAATAACGGAAACACATGTTACTTTAACAGTGCTATACAGTTACTGTTACGTATTCATGAACTATCTTCCCATATTCTAAAAACGGATTACACGGGTGATTGTGAGTTTACGATTAAATATAAAGAACTCATAAAAATTTATTTTCAAAATGAAAATTTTTTAAAAATAAATATAGAACCTTTACTTGAATCTTTTCAAAAAGTATTTCCGAGATTTAAATCCCTATACCCACACGACGCACAAGATGCTTTATTCTGTGTAATAGATATATTAGAGAAATCGTATCCACGATTGAAATCTTTTATATACGGAAAGCGGACACAATTAACCATATGTCCATCAAGTACAAAAACTATGGTAGAACCGTTTAGTTTTTTAATTTTGAACGGGGATAAACCTACCGTAGGAGAAATGGTAACATCTTCGGAAAAATGGCATACGCTCGATGACTATGAAGATGACGATGGAATAAAACACAATGTTGCAACTACGAAAACGTATATATCAGAATACCCAAAGGTATTATTCGTGTCGTTCGATAAAAAAGTAAATGTAAACGTAAACGATTTTGATAACTATGAATTATGTGCAAGCATATTACACTATGGAAATCAAAGAGGTGGACATTACGTATCTATGGTTAAATTAAAAGACTGGTATCAACAAGATGATGATACTATTACTAAAATGGAACTCCCTTCAACAGATTCTCATCACGTGCTTATGTACATCGCAAAAAATCCTCCATCTTGATATCTTCCTTAATGTTAACTAATGTGCGGTAAAACGTTCTGCGACCATTAGGAAAAGTTTTATCATGGCGTCTTAGTATAGGTTTCCACCACATGGGAGAGTCGTTAAACATATATTGACACTCAATTATAGCATCTTCTTCGATCCAAGGTATATCAGCGACCCATTCATCGCGAATCTCTGATTCAAAAATAAGTTTTCCCTTTTCTTGTACGTACAATCTCCATAAATCCCCCTTACGTTTAAATTGGAAATCGATGGTATTTTTATCTCGAGGCTTCCATTTAAACATAGTCTCGTGCGTACCAATCTTAACGGGGTCATTCACAGGTGTAAACACGAGTCCATCAATTTTTTGTGTAACCGTGGGTAAATACGTATTCATAAACTCCCCAAAATCAGGGAGTGCGTGAAATTTTTTTATAGCAAATTTTATGGGGTCATTTTTCAAAACAGTTAACATTTTTTTGATATGTTCGATGCGTTCCAATCGCTGCAGAAAATCCATTTTTCCAATATTTTCCCCTTTTGAGACTAAACAATCATACACCATAAACATATTTTCGTACAATTCCCCCTCTAAGATCGTACCGTCGTAAATAGGTTTTCTGAAATTTAGAGGGCACCCGAACATTTCCATGGCGCGATTGACCAACACACAAACCTTTCTACCTCCATACATGAAGGCCAGTAGCATAAATCTAAGGCCATCGGTTTTCTCGCATACAACGTATTGGTTAGAAGCCAAAGTATTGAAATGTTTAAATTCAATTGACACGGGTTGACTTCCCGGGAAAAAACCCTTCACACCCCAATGTCTTTCCATGAACGAAATCGCGTATGTGTAAAGAGGGTCATTTTTCTTTACATATAGACGTTGCATTATATCTAATGTTTTAGGGTTAATCTTTAATTAGCTTTAACTCCGGCAGAATTTACTATGTTACCGAAACACTCGTGGGTGTAAGTNGATGTAACTTGAGCNGCTGTGAACGCCACAATCTTCACTCCGTATTCCTTAAATCTTGAAAACATCACATCCATCTTAGGTTGAATTTTCGTTGTTCCGGTTCGATTATCTCGAATCTTTTTGATAATTTGTTTACACATTAGACACCATGTACCTGACGACGTATTTATAACCCTGTATACATCATCAGCAATTTTCATATCAACTTCAGTATCGAAGTGAAGACCCATCTGATGAACAGGTTCTTGTGATTTTTCCAATGTCTTCTTCTTGAACATATCCCAATCGATACCTTCCTTTACACCCGGAAAAACGATAACACCGTATGTGTCGTTAGGTTTCAGTACCATATCTAACGAATTATCATCCAAGGATTTTCCAAAATCGATAAACAATAATCGATCGGAAGTTTTTAGATTTTTATGTATAACTTCAGCCTTTTCAAATGGGTCATCTTTTACAAATACAATTTGATTTGCGACGTTATTTTGTACGCATCGTATATTCATACGAAGAATAGTGTGTAGAGATTTAACATGACACGCGTTTGATCGAGTAACAACAATGGTCGACAACTTCATAACAGTAGTACTGATCTAAGCCTTAAGCCTTTCATTTAAGCAACCTACGAAAGGTAGATTACCCACATGACCTAATGTTGTGTTGACATCGGCAAATATTTTACCACCCATCTGCTGCCAACGCCTGCAAAAGGCGTAATCTTCAGATAAATACCGTTTACTATCAGGGTCAATCATACAATCAAATATGGCGCAATATTCATCAAAATCGCGGTTTTGGTGGTCATTCTTACACTGAAGTGTTGGTTTATAGTGTTCGCACATACGTTCCATAGCATCACGGGTGATAACCATAAAACCGGTAGGACCATCTAATACTTCAACAAATCCATCTACAACACTTCTCTTAGACGCACCTATATTTACAACCAAGCTCGAAGACAATAATCCCATATTCCGTGTATCACCCTCCTCTACACTCTTCTTTACATTATCCCACATGACAACCTTTTTAGGATATACGGCTACAGAAACGTCGTGATCAGATTTAACGAGGCGTACGACTGATGCAGCGTCAAACTCCACATCCGCGTCTATAAACATGAAGCGGTCGGCGTCCGTTTTTTGTAAAAATCGTCCGACAGATACGTTACGAGCGCGATGTACTAGGCTTTCATTTTCGGTGGTATCCAACATTAATTGAATACCCTCCTTCATCAGTTCCATTTGAAGCCTAACTATACTAGAAACGTATTTTTCGAGACACAATCCTCCATAACATGGAGTACTCAAGAATAACTTCATATACATGTATTACATTTTATCCTCTAAGTGGCGTTTTACTATAACCAAAATTTTATTAAGAGTCGGTATAGATACCGAACACTTCTCTGAAATCTCCGTTTTGGAAACCTTATTTTGGAACACCGTATATATAATAGCTGTAGCCACACTATTAGGAGACTTGCTCATAAGATCAACGCATTCCTCCAATTGCCCACACATCTTATTACACGCATACCTTTCTTCACGAGATACGTCAAATGAATTGAGTAATCTCTGCATAACATTAAACGGTTTGGTCACGTAATTTTTATCGGTAGATTCGTTTTGAACAGTTTCTGTAAACAGTTGAGTTGTTCGACTTATATCCTTTGATTGTATACCAAACATAACCGCAATATCTTTTGTAGTCCGTGGAACTTGAGCAATTCTACACGCGTATAAAACGCAGTTAGCTTTTATACCCGATCGCACCGCACCGCGTGTAAGTTTGGATCCATTGAATTTTTTGTAAAAAGTTTTCGCATCTTTCAAAATACTGCCCGGTAAATCGCGACAAGCTTCGTCAATATCCTTATACGCATGAAACAATGACCGATCTCTATGATTCATAGAATTATGAAAATTGATTTTAGCCATACGTTTGTTTTCATACGTAGACGCGTTTTTGGTTGAAATCATAGTATTCTTTCCCCAAGACTCCGAAAATAGTTCGTGGTTTGCTGTAGGAATCATACATCTAGAGGGATCGTTGACGCGCCCGTCATCCGAAACACCACTCGTCCATTCAGCGCTTTCATCTATATAAATAGAATCCATTAAACCGCATTCTGAACATACCATACCCTCCCTCGTACGTATTTTCATCCCCTTACAGTTTCCACAAAATAGATTATTAGTATTACATGACTTTAATGTTGGTTTAGATTTCAGTCGGTCTATATCCGACCATATAGTAGTCAATGTTTCGGGGTCCATTACCGTGTATTATTAAATTTATTATAATAATTAGCGCACTTAGGTTCTTAAAAATTTATTTCATCCATCTGAAGTCTCGCGCGCTCTTCGATTCGCTCCACCATTTCCTTATAACGCCTAGATCCTGGACTGGAAGGTTCCCATTCATTCCACACCCTGTCGATTGTAGCGTGATCGGGGGGTAAATTCATTTCACCATCTATATCCGTATCAGAAACTATAAAAGATTCGAGATCACTGCCATCGTCTTCTGATTCATCATGTATTTCAGAATCATCATCTTCTATATCAACCTCGTCGAGTAATACGTACATGTCATCTTTTATATGACTGAAAACTGAGTCACCGAACTCATGATGTTCGAGTATACTATCTTCACGTAACAAATTCTCTTCTTCATCCAAAATATATACGGTAGCATTTTTATACACGAGTGAAGACTCTGAATAATACTTTACTATCAAATAATCTTCACGATTCTCTTCTACGTTTGCGTACAGTTCATCTTCTACATCGTCAATAACAACTAAAATTTTAATTAAATCTCCAGGCCGAATTTCAGAAAATACAATCATATCTAAAGATTTCTGACAAAAAATATTAACAGCTATTAACACACGATGGGGGTTGAAATTCTTTCGAAAGCGGACTGTAAATACTGCGATTACGCTGAAAACATGTGCAAAAATCTAAATCTTGAATACATGAGGTCATACGTTGATAAAGCCATACTAAAAGAAAGATGCGGCTCTTCTGTATCAACGTATCCACAAGTTTTTGTTAACAGTTCTCACGTAGGAGACTATTTCGCTTTCGAAGAATTCATAGAAGAAGCCGAACCAATACTCTTGCCGACCATGAATAGATTCACCGTATTTCCTATAGAACATGAAAACCTATGGTCTTTGTACAAAAAGGCGCAAATGTCTAACTGGACTGCTGAAGAAGTGGATGTATCCGCTGACATGGAAGATTGGAAATCACTGAGCGAAAATGAACGACATTTTATTAAATACATTTTAGCTTTTTTTGCGGGGTCGGATGGTATTGTTTTTGAAAATTTAAATAATAATTTTGCTGATGAAGTTCAAAGTGCTGAAGCTCGCTCCTTTTATGCGTATCAGGCACATAACGAAATGGTACACGGAGAAACGTATAGTAAACTTATTGATAAATACATACGAGATGCTTCTGAAAAGAAAAAGTTATTCGAAGCTATCACGACGATACCCTCTATTAAAAACAAAGCCGACTGGGCTATGAAATGGTTCGATAACTCGAGACCGTTTTCAGAACGTCTTCTGGCGTTCGCGTGTGTTGAAGGTATATTCTTTTCCGGTAGTTTCTGTGCTATATTTTGGTTAAAAAAGCGTGGATTGTTACCCGGTCTATGTTTCAGTAATGAACTTATTAGCAGAGACGAGGGTTTACATCTAGAGTTCGCGATTGAGTTATTTAAAATGCTAAAAAATAAACCTAATCAGGATATCGTTTACGACATAGTACGTGAAGCTGTAGAAATCGAAAAATCTTTCATAATCGAAGCTTTACCATGCAGTTTAATTGGTATGAATTCCGATAAGATGTCAAACTATATTGAATACGTATCTGATCGTTTATTAAAGCAAGCGGGGTTCAATAAAATCTGGAATACTCAAAATCCCTTTGATTTTATGGAAAATATTTCCCTTGATGGTAAGACTAATTTTTTTGAAAAACGTGTAGGTGATTACGGTAAGATCGATGAAACTACCGAACTCGCTTTCGACGAAGATTTTTAAGGAGTAATGATCACCGTGCTACCGTTGGAGCAGTCGCAAGATACAGCTCCTTTACCGGAAGAACCGTTCTTGAGAGCCATGGGTAAATCCATAGACTCATTAATATCCATAGAAGAAAACGAAGCACCACTGTCGCTGAATCCGACGATATCATCGAATTTACCGGGAGTAGGAGTAGGAGTGTCAGCCATTCTGGGAGCTGGCGCCCTCTTCATCATAGAAGGAGGAGGCTTCCTAGGAGAAGGACCCCTCATCATAGGAGGAGGCTTCCTAGGAGAAGGACCCCTCATCATAGGAGGAGGGCCTTCCATCATCTCGGGAGGGGGGCCTCCTCCCTCACTGAGTTCAAAATCATTAATGTCAATATCCTCGACGGGAACCTTGTCAAAGTCAACATCAGCTAACTTCTTCTTGGGCATAGTGGGAGGCTTAGCCGAGGGCGCCATCTCACCTGTCATAACCTCGTAACCCTCGACACGGATGTTCATGAGACCCCATGTAAGAAGCATGTATACGGCGGTGTGAAGAGCGAGTCCCCCGGTAGAAGGACAACCGGTGGGGCTGGATACCCACTTACCTACGACAGATCGCATAACCCTAAATGTACTGGGGTTCGCGATTATAAAAAATAATAAGGCGGCCATGATGGAAATGAGAAACTTCTTCTCCTGTTTCTTACCATCGCACCCGCACCCGCAATCTTTGAATAGTCCTCCCATTTTGTGTGTTTAAAATATACGAAGAAAAAAAATGTGAAGAATCAATCTTACAAAAAGGTACTTAAAGTTTCGTCACGTATATGATATATAATAAGTACCATGTCCACCAACATTCAGCGTTACGAACAATTTGATCCCTCCTCCGTTATTCTTTCTAAGATGAAGAAGAACAAGAACGGTGGTAAAACCGTATACATTAACGCGCCAGAAAACAAGAAACTTTACCTTCAACTCCCCTTCATGCGCTCACCATTTGGCCTGAGCGCTTTCACCGATGAGGCCACCAATCGAACTTCGTATTCTCTCGATCTATCCTTTGATAAGGATAACGAAGATGCATGCGCACTTATGGAAAAGCTCACCGAGCTCGACAACAAGATCATCGCGACGGTCGCTGAAAACTCTAAGGAGTGGCTTGGAAAGCCCTACAATATCGAGGTCATCAAGGAGGCTCTATACAAACCGCTTGTGCGTCCCGGTAAGGATGACTACCCATCTACTCTCAAGCTCAAGCTCATGACCAAGCCTTCCGGTGAGTTTTTGGCTGAGGCTTATGACATGTCTCGCCAACCTCTCGCGATCGATAGTATTGAGAAGGGTCAGCGTTGTATGTGTATCGTTGATTTCAATCAGATCTGGTTCATCGATAACAAGTTTGGTGTGAGTGTCCGTCTCTCACAGACCCTTTGTGAGCAATCCCAGAAGCTCCCCTCTTTCGCTTTCCAAGGTGTTGAGACCGTGGCCCCACCCGAGAGTGAGGAGGAAGAGTGTGAGATCGATGAAGAGTAGATAGCATTTAATTTTTTAATATAAATTCAGTTTTGATATGAAGTCACCCTTCCTATGAAAATAATATTAGTTTATAACAGGTCATGAATAGAGAAATTCAAGAAGCTATTAAAAAAACTTCCTGTCAACCAAATAAAATTTTTAAACGCGTGAAAAAAATAGGTCAAGGTCAATATGGATCCGTGTATGAAGCGTGCTTAAATGATGAATGCTCAAAAAAGGTTGCGTATAAAACATCCAACAGCAACTTGAGTGGCGAACGAAATTTAGCTAAATATTTCAGAAAACTTTCGCCGAGTGGTATTAAAATATACGGTTATGGAAAATGTTTAAAAAATATCAAACCCGAGTTACCGAAGGGTAAGTATTTAACTACCCGATCCGCACCAACCTCGTCCAAAGGTGCAAAATCCAGTTCAAAAGCCAAAACGGGTGTAAAAAAAGGTGCAACACAGGTTCCAGTGAAGGTTATTGATCATTTATATTTAGAATTACTCGAAGGACAATCATTGGATAAATATTTACCAAAACGTAGATTTGATGTTGGGTATGGTTC
>JGI20155J14468_10001393_pt1 | contig 18994 bp, 9 predicted proteins | sample COG_05_FD_14468 | JGI IMG/M metagenome (IMG submission 14468) | reverse complement strand
TCTTCTTCGACGCGTTCAACAGAATCTTCACGACTTCCAATCCTTCCTTTGCAATCTCGTCGTTTTCGACGGTTTCTACCACGATGACCACGATACGGGGAGTTGTTGTTGTTGTTGGTGTTGTTGTTGGTGTTCTCGTCCGCATCGCGTTTTCGTTATCTTCTTTGTCTTCATCTTTGTCTTCTCCTTCTTCTTCTTCTTGGATGATTTCCCCTAATTTTCGTAGCGGGGAAATGCGTCTGCGTGATGATGATGAAGTTCGCGATGATGAAGAAGAAGAGAATAAATCGACGAGCTTTTGCGCGACAATCTCCGCGACTGGGCCGCAATACGCGACGTCAATTTCGTCGATATCGTTTTTCACGACGCAAAATGAATCTGAGCGAGTCGCTTTCGTTGTCGTTTCCATCATCGATCGTCAATTAAAATCTATCCTCTCGTGTAGTCTTGCGCTAAAAACCCCTAAAAATGTGCCGCTCAACGACGCTCCTTTTCTCTCTCTTCTCGGATGTCCAGAACTGCGGGATATGCGTTTTTTAACAGTCTCAAACTCTCTAAAGTCAACTCGAAGGAATGGACGGTATCTACGCCAGGCACGTCGTCAAAGTAGTGGTATTTCACGTCGTCTTTGTCCAAGCTTTTGTCTTTACTGTTACTCCCGCTCTTGGACCCGTTGTTGTCTTTTTTCCAGGCGCTAAAGCCGTAGAGCGTGACTTTGTCGCACTGCTGAGCGGCGGCGACGATGGCGAACCATCCGGAATTTGGTTTGCACGATTCCTCTTGGTTCATGGCGTTGGAGATGGAAATCGCGCCTCTGCGTTTGCGCCAATTTTCCTTCGCGTCCTTGGCTCTTTGCGCGGTTAACGCGCAGTTCGGCGTCTGTTCGCCTCTCTCGGCGGCTTCCGAGAGCGCGTCTTTACTCACCGAGTTCCAAAGCGCGTTGGCGCGAACGATAAAATCTGGAGAGAGCAAAGACGTCATCGGAGGCTTAAACCGACGGAGAATGAGTTGGATGAATTTTCTTCGCCACGCCATGCTCAAGGTGGTCTCGTAGAGGACTAACCGACTGTTTTCCGGCTTTTTCATCTTCTTGAGCATTTCGCGTCTGCGCCAGTTCGGGTCGGTTAAATCGATATCTTCCTCTTGCTTAAAAATGAGCGGCTCAGCGTGACATCCTTTCATTCGACACTTGATTAACGTGCCCAAACAAACTTTCGCGTCGCACACGTCTGGATCGTTAATCCGTAACGTCCTGGCGTCGTTGAATCCTAGGCGTTGCGCGTGGTGCATGTTCACGATGTCGTGCGTCGTTCGGCTGCCGACGTGCTTGGAGAATTTCTTCACTGGCGGGTAATTGATTCGGAAGACGCCGTCGTGTTGATCAATCTCTTCGCCGTATTCGTGTTTCAACATCAATCCTGAGTTGGCCACGACCGCACACGTTTTATACGGACGTTTCTTTGAAATCGTTTCGGATTGCGGTAAAAGCTTGACGAGCATCGGGTGGAAGAAGAATCTCCAAATGGCGTCGTTTCCGTTCGGTCCAGGGGCGACCGTAGTCACGTACGCGCGTTTGCGTTCTCCAGCACCAACGTTTCCGACGCACTCGAACGTATCTTTCGTAATTTCCAAGTTGACCAGTTGCGGATCGACTTTCAAAGCGGTGGCGTTTGGGAGCGGCCATCGCAAACGCATCGGGCTACTCGCCGATTTCGCCGTTTTCGCGTCGTCGTGCGCTTTGTGCGCGGCGACGAACCGTTCCGCGTACCCGTACGCGTCCGTGAGTTGGTCTACTAAACACTTCGTTTCGATGGCTGCTTTGTTGTTGCCAAAAATCACGTCCGCGTCTGCATCCAACGCGGCTTTGTTATTCGTAAAGAATAAATCCTTCCCTCCTCCTCCGTCGGATGAAGAAGATGAAGAAGAAGAAGAAGAAGAAGAAGAAGAGCAATCGCATCTCATCGTTTGCGGTTTCACCATGCAGTTGTTTACCTCTTCTGGTTTTGCAAAACCAAGGGATTCAATCATCTTCTCTCTGGACATCAAATCTACGTTCTTTTCTAATTTAAAGCACCGACCGAAATTTCTCGAGTGCGCGAACGTGCGCGTGCGTTGACACTCGTCGCCTGTCGCGCTTCCAGGTATTCGGACACACGCACCCCAATCCGACCATTCGCCGATAATACCAGCTGCGAATAATTGTTCCGACCGACGTTCGCTAATCATCGCTACTTCTGCTTTATCTAAAACCATCGCCGACGAGATCGATTGCGGCGACAAACCTTCGGTTAAATCTATGTTTTCTAAATTCTCGTCGTCGTTCATGTCCGAGTTACTCGTCGCGCGTTCCGCGTTCTTCAACTCCTCGACGGCCCCATGAATAGAGCTCTCTGCCGCGTTCTGTCTATCTTTAGCCGTTCTCGCGAGTTCTTCTAATTTGCCAAAAGAGGACGCAAATTCGGAATCAGGTTTATACTGCGCGGCCGGAGGCGGTCTCGTGCTCACTCTCGCCTGGACAATCGCCGCGTGCATCTCGTGCGCCAAATGTCTCAAAACGTCGTCTTTCGCCACATCCGCGGTTAAGCCCCTGTCCCCTTTTGCTTTCATGTACGCGTCTAACTTCTCTCTCGCTACGTCTACGTCGAATCGCTTCCCTCTCGCCTGCCTCTTCAAACTCGCAAACACATCCGACATGGAAATTTTCGTCAATCTATACCCAGCTTTCGCGAACATCTCAAATCGCGTGTGCGCGTCTTCAAACGTCGTCGCGCCTTCATTTATCGATCGAACGGCTTCTAAAACTTCCGCCGCCCACGTTGTCGCAGATATGATCACCTCATTGTTGTTTTTACTTCTACTACTACCATCGCCGTCTGCGTCGTCGTTGTTGTTGTTATTGTTCGATACCGCGGCAATATCCACCGCGTCTTCGTCTTCGCTACTCGACGTAAAACTACTGCTCTCCGCATCTTGGCTCCCACTCCCCATCACCATCGCTTTGTTGTTGTTGTTGTTGTTGTTGTTGTCATTGCTTCTATTTATCATCTCTCGTCTATTATCTTTAGTACTCTCACTCCTCGCGCCTCCTCCTTCACCTAAAAACGACGTTTTTGCCCTTTTGGTGGCAGCACTACCTGTAGTCACATCACCATTCTCATCATCATCATCATAAATATTATTATCAGTATTCGTTCGTTTCAATCGAGAGGAAGAACCACCAACAACGCGAAGGTGATATTGAGGACGATGATGCAGCATATCGTAATCCAAATGCACGTTCAAATGCGCGTGCAATTGCACCCACCGAACGGCAATAAACAAACCCCAAGAGACGACGATCAACGCGAAGAATTTAATTCTCATTTCGCGCGAGGTTTTATTGGAAAGTCTGTCTCGGGTCGTTTACGTCTTTATCGTCGTCGTCGGATACGGAAAGGATTATATTTATGAAGAAACAGACGATGAGAGAAAAGAGAAGAAAATTAATTGAACGAATTTAACAAAATACTACTCGATGAACGAATACTCTTTTCAATCACACATCATCATCCATTCTCCGTCTGTTATTGTCATCTCTTGAGTCTCTTTGGTTTCTCTTTCCCTTGCCTTTTCGGCAAGACTTCATCGAACGCTCGATGGAAACCACCCTTTTTTTCATCATCATCCTCTTGTCGTTCGTCCATCGTCCACGCCGAGCGCAAGATTTTAACCACCGTGTCGATGTTCAGAACGTCGTGCGTTTGGTCCGGTCGCAACGTTTTTACGGGCAATTTGCGACTTTGAACGCCTAAGGATGACGCTTTCTTTTTGCTCGTTTTCATTCCTCTGGTTTTTAGATCGACGATGCCACCGACGACGAAGATATTGGATGGGTCTCGCAGTTCGGAAAGCGAGAGCGGAGTTTCCGCGTCCGGCGAGAGGTAGATGACGTTGTTTTTGGTTTGACCTTCTTCTTGGCAGGCGACGACGTCGCACTCTTCGGCGGGGTCTGGGAGCATTTCGACGTGCTTGCTCCACGTGTCCGCGTTGAAGAAAGTTTCGGATTCGTATTTGATGTCGCCGGCGAACGAGGCGAAAGTTACTCGCAAATCGCCTTTGCTTTTTTTACCGACGGAGGTTATTTCGCAGAGTTGCTTCGCTACAGATCTTAAAGCTCTGGCGGAGTCGTGTTCGTACGATAAATCGACGATGACTTTTAACGCGTTTGGATTACTTCGTGCGATTTCAATGACTTTCTCATCTTCTTCTTTCTCATCGTTGTTCTTCCTCATCGCCGCGCGCTTCCTCGCGTTCGCTTGGCGAATCTCATCGAAAAGTAACGCTTCCTCGACGGTAAACCAAACGTGCTCGTCCGATACTTTGATGATGGTATCGTCGTCGTTACTAAAACTTATTGCGATGAACGTTTTTCCTCGTCTGTCCAACGCTATTTGACTGACGTTTTCGTAACCAAGCTTAATCATCTCCTCGCCAATTGGAACGCCCGATATAAACGCGTGCGTGCGAGCGAGCGGTTTGAGTGTTTCCAACGCCAACTGTAAATGCGACGTCGTCGACGACGAAGAAGAACGACGTTCATCCCCTGGCGGTGGTGCGACAAAATCAACGTTACGACCAAACGGAAGGTTCGAGACGACGACTGTTTTACTCGGGTCGGATGTAAACGAGGTTCGGATAAACGCGTTCGCTTGTTGAAATCTCGGGAAAGGACTTCCCGAGGACGAGGCCTGCTCCGAAGGTACCGCCTGCGCGCCGGAAGCGGCACCAAAAAACCAACGCGCATTTCTTTGACTCTTTTCAATCAAATGTCCCGTCGCGTCGCTCCCGATGACGATTCCAAATCCGAGCTGTTTCGCCGCGACGCACAGCGTGCCGGATCCGCAGAACGGATCCAAGAATGTAATCTCGGAAAGTTTCGTCGACGATTTTGGACTCGCTAACGTCGCCGCGACGGTATTCACTAAAGCTCTCGCGACTTCAAATCGCGTCCCGCTGCTATAATTGGCCGGTTTTTGCGCCCACGCCAAAGAGGATTTCACCACCGAGTGTGCTTCGCTCGTATCTGGCGCGTAGGAAGCGAGCGCAAACGTATACGCCGTTTCCGTTTCTAAAATAACAAAGCGCAAAGCGTGCTCCTTCGCTCGAACGACGTCTGGTTCGCGCGGGTCAACTCCAGCAAACGTCGCCCGAACGCCGTATTTATACCCAACATCAGCAGGCGATAACTGCTTCACTCGTTTCGTACAAAATTGCAACAGCTCGTCCGACGGTTTCCTTTGACTTTCTTCTCTTCGTTGAAATCTCGCCACGGTTTCGTAAATCAAAGCGATTGGCGGATTATAATCTTCTCCTTCCATTTCCATTCCCGGAAGAACCCCTTCGCTGCACGTCTTCTCTAACCTCTCCGCGAACGTCTCCCAACTCGTCTCGCTAAAAATCGGCTCGACTTTCGCCCGGAGCGACGCCGCGTTTCGCGTGAACGCGGAACCGTGCGAATCTTGAGCCATGAACAGACCAATCGAAAGCTGGTCGAAGAATACGAAATCATCTTCAACGTAGTCGTTTTTGTTGTCTTCTTTTCCTTCATCATCATCTGAAGTATTCATCCCGCCGGTGGTACTACACGCCATGGTTTCCATCGCGTACAAGTTGTACAAATTCTCGTTCTTCAGCGTCACGTACAAGCTTCTTCGCTTTCGTTGTCTTCTCCTCTCGTTTTTGTCCTCATCATCGCGCGCAGAAAGACGACGATGACTTCGACGCACTTCCTCGAACGCCGTTCGTTCTCTCTCAACGAGCGACAAACCTTCTTCAGATATTCCTCGTAAACTTCGCCGTCGTAATTCGTCTAAAACGGATTCAAAGTACTCGCACTTACGCGACGTTTTCCTCATCGGTACCGGAGGGAATCGCCCGAGCTTGGACGATTTCGACGACGCTTTGATACCGAGAGGTGTTGGAATGCTCCTGGGCGTCGTTTTTGCGCTCATCGTCCTCCTCGCGAGCGCGCACATCATCCGTATCTCATTCGTGCATTTCCTCAAAGTTGTGACGCGCGATAGAAACAAAAGGTTTGACTCACACATCATCGATCGCACCGAGAAAGGAAAGAAGAAGAGGAGCGCAAAAGACCTGCGAAAGACGACGACGACATAAACGAGGCGTCGACCTGATGGAAGAAAAAGACAACGACAACAACGACAACGTCAAAGTAAACGCGATGCTTTTACGCGCGATGAAACATCTCGAATCGAACAGAAACGACGGCATGGATGTCCAAACGATGATGATCGAAACGACGACGACTTTGAACGCGAAAAGAGGAGGAAATCATCGTCTGCGGGCGAGGAAAGGCACTGCTGTTGATTCGTCCTCGTATTCTGCGTTCGCGTCTCAGAGCGCATCGAAGAAGACGAGCACGAAATCTCTCTCAAAAGTGACCTTGAACGAGTTGAAGCAAAGAGCGAGAAACGCGAGGGAAGGATACGCGTTGAGCGAAAAAGCAATCCTCGCGGGAGGCGATCGAGAGACTAAGTTCGGGTATTGCTTGATGTATTTGAACGCGATACAGAAATCGGTGAACGAGATGTGCTTGGGAGGGGTAGATTTTGAGGATGCGCGGCGGCGTCGGCGGCGGTATCCGTGGGAAGCGTTCGACGAGCGGGACGAGGAGGACGATTTGGAGAAGAAGAGAGTAAAGCGGAAGAAACAAAACGAGGAACGAGAGAGAGAGAAGAAGTTAAAGAAGAAGAAGAAGGAGGAGACTACCTTGAATGGTAAGGAAGCGCGAGGAGGAGGAGTGATGATGAAAGTAGTAGAAGAAGAAGACGCGAAGGCGGTTGGCGCCGTTGACGACGATGGCAAACGCGAAATCTCCGAGAAAGAGAGGCGCAGAAGGAGGAGAAGAAAACGTCGTCGTCGACGAGGAGAGGACGACGACGAACAAAAAACCATCGACGATGGCGGTTAAAATCATCAAACCGGGACGGTACCCGGGCGAATACTGTCAACTCTGCGGCGAACACGAGCACATGGTCCACGTGAAGTACGAGAGCCAAGTTTTAGGGGAAGGTAAGTTGGTGTGTTACGGTTGCCTCGTTAAGGAGAAGAAAGAGTTGGAGAAGAAGCAGAGAGAGTTGACGAGCGCAAAGGAGAGACAAAAACGGAAAGAATTGACGAAAGCGGCGAGGAGGAAAAGAGATGAAACGATCACGGTAACGAGTCCGACGACGACTCCGAATACTACTACTACGCATTCATACTCCTCGCCGGTATCGGGGGCGCCGAACGCCGTCGCGCTCCCGCAGCAGCAACAATCATCGTCGTCGCCAATTTCCGAAGCCGACGTTCTCGTCGTCGACGGCGAGACGGTTACCCCCACCGCTACTGCGCGTACTACAGATGTTGCTCTTCATACCGCGGAAAAAATTGAAGCCATTCACGATATTTCCATCGTTTGCGACCGGTGCGGTAAGGACAACTTCAGAGCAGCCGGAGAATTAGAACGCCACAAAACGACGCAGTGTATCATAGCAAAGACGAGTGAGGTGATAATAAGTGACTCGCTGATTGAAACAGCAGTAACGACGACGACGACGTCCGAAAATGAAAATGAAGCCAAACAAGGCGAACGCGACGGCGAGAACGTCGGTAAAATTATCGTCGCCAACGCCATCGCGAACATAATCTCGGAGGAAGGAGAAGCAAACGAAAAGCAGCAGCAAGATGATACGAGGGAAATCCGAGAAGAAGCTTTTGTTGAAAGATCGAGAGAAGAAAATCTATCGAGAGAAGAGGTCAAGAACGAAGAATCGATTGACGAAGAAGAAGAACGCGGCAAAGAGGAAACAACTGTTTTTGTTGATGTAAATACCGCAGCAGATGTTCCGCGCAAAGGTTGCCAGTCGTCGTCGCACAAAAGCGAAAAAAGAAGAGAGTTACCGCTCGCAGAAATTTTGCACATAGCAAAAGATGGCTTTCCATTCACGAAGCATGCGTCGTCGGGTAATATATCACCCCCATCTGTCGTCATTAGCGACAGCGTTCATGAGAACACACTCAACACCATCGAACCGGCAAATCTGGAACAAGAAGAACGACGCAGAAAAGCGCCTGTTTCTCCTCTGGATGAAAACAAAGAAGATAAAAAAAAACGACTCTCGGGCCCGTCGATGAAAGAGTCCGATGAAAGAGTTCGAGAGATGAAAGAGTGGAGGACGGAAAACGTGCACGCTCTGCATCACGGATACTAAAAGAGGACTTGTAATAATAAAATCAAACAATGCGGCGCTTAAAAAGAACGTAGAGATATGTTCTTCAGCTTCTATATAATTGTGTAAGGAGTTAAAAATCAATCTCAGAATCTGGATTTTGGACGCTTAACCCGCTCCTCGGCGTCGTCGGTAAACTCATTGGCGTTTCGTTTCCGTGCGTTGTCGCGTTCGTCGCGTTATCTTCCGTCATCCCAGATTGACTGTACGTCGACCCGGGACCGCCGGTCGATAAAGTCCTGTGCGGCGCTTTCCCGAGGCCGGTCGGGATATCCAAACTCTCTCTTTGCGACCCGGACTCGCTCGAAGGCTCTCCTTTTTCCTTCTTCTTTTTGTTGTTGTTGTTGTTGTTGTTATTATTAGTATTATGACTACTACTATTCTCTTTGCTGTGCGCCGCATACGCCCCGCGTTGCCAACTCGTGATAAAATCCCCTCGACTGCCGTGCCCCGCGCCTCGACTTCCCGGAGGGCCTACGCTCCCGTCCCTTGTCGTACTCGTCCCGCTTCTCGTGCTCCTCGGAGAGGAACTCAAATACGCCGCCCTGGCGGAATACGTCGACGAATATCCATCTTCGCTTTGCTCCGAATCACTCGTCGCCGCAAAATTCCCACCCTGTAAGCGATTCAGTTTACGTTCCAGCAGAACGTTTTGTTGCAACAGCTTCTGTATCTGCGCTTGAAGCTTGTTCACGATATTCTCCTCCTCGGTTTCCAGCGAGTGTTCGATGGCGACTTTTTCCCGTCTCAGTTTCTCTCCTTCCCCGTGTAATCTCTGTATTTTCTCTCTCAACCGTTCTCGCTCTTTCGCCAACGTTTTCTTCTCCTTCGCGAGTTGATCCACTTGTCGTTGTAAACGGTTCCCGACAAACTCCGTCTCGCTTTCCAACTGTCTCTCCAACTCAACTTTTTCCCGCATCACTTCGTCCAACTTCTTCTGCAACGCGTTCGAGATGTGTTCCTCTTCCTGGTCTATTTGTACCAACAGTTTATTCTTCTCCGCGTTCATCGTTTCGATTTTTCGCATGAGTGCGTTCGCGATTAACTCCTCTTCCTTTTCCATCTCCGAGACGACTTTCGTCGTCTGCGCTTTAATCGCGACGTTCTCCTCGAGCAATTTCGCGTTTTTTTCTTTCTCGCTTCGTAACTCGACCGCGAGTTTTTCCAACTGCGCTTGGAGTTCAATCACGTCCACCATTACTGAGTCTCTTCGTACGCGCGTGTGTGTGTGGTCTCTCTGAGTCGTGCGCTCGAGGAAGAGTGCGTGTCTTTATAAAACCTGTGTGAGAGAAAGAGTGTATTCAAAGTGCGGAATAACCCAAAAAATCATGAAAGAAGAGAAAGCACAGAGAGAGAGAGAGAGTTAAGCATGTACTTTTAAGAACACCTCTGTCTGAAAAGAATTCGAGCAGAGAATAAAGGGTAAATGACGACGATGCGTCTTTTTAACGCGTAAACGCGAACACGAGCGCTATTTGTTTTATTATATAATATTTATCGCGATGTGGATTAAAATTTCTAGAAGCGCTATTATAATAACATGGTGGTGGTGGGTTTCATCGCGACGGTCTCCTGTTGTTGTTGTTGTTGTTGTTGTTTGGAGTTGTTGTTGTTGTTGTTTGGAGGTTGCGCGTTCGCTAAACCTTGCGCGAACGCTTGGAGGCCGAAAGCGAGGAGAGGCGCCAAATCGTCGCCCCGAGTGTTCGGCGGCGGCAAAGTACTACTACTCGTCGCGCCCGCGTGACCTCCTAAAACCTCGCTTCGTCCTTCGCTAATCGCATCCGCGTCTTCGGCAAATACCGTTTGGCCTCTCGTGTTTCTCATTCTGTTTTCCATGACTTTGAGCATTGGCGTAATCGCTCGACCAAAGGGCGTATTCAAGACTTCGTTCGGTAAGTGAACGATGTGTTCGGGAATCTTCTTCCCGACTAAAAACTCGCAACACTCGTCCGAGAAGTTGTTGCAATTGTGTTCCAACAAATTATACGTGCCAACGTTAAACCGTGGGTGTATTTCGTCCAGAAACGTTTGGAATAACTCCTCGTCGACTTGCGTCTCGCCCATTTTTAAGATCTGTTTCGGAACGCCAAACTGCGTCTGCTTTGGAATTCCAACTTGCATTCCGTGGCCAAACCAGTACTCTTTCCCGAAAATATGCACGGACGTGTGCCACACGCCGTCGATTTTCTTCCCAAGGAGTTGCTCGGAAAGCGCAGAGGCTAAGCCGTCGCTGTTTTAATGATGATAATGCGTGCAAAGAGAGAGAGGTGTGAGTCTATCTAAAGAGAGAGAGAAGAAAACGAAACGTCGCGGAAAGTGAAAGCAAGCGCGCACCTCAAATCGTACACGAACAGTTCAACCGCCACAAACTTTAAGTGCGAAGAGGAGGTCATTTAGTACTACTACGCGCGTGTGTGTATATTTATATATTTATCGCGTGCGTGTTATCGTGCGCGTTTATTAAAAAGTGTTCTTTAATGACGAAAAGAAGAGAAGTTTACTTTTCTCTCACACGTGACAAACGCAGACACATTCTCGCGCTCCTTTATGAAGCTCTTGTTGTGCACAGTTTCTGCACCTACTACAGTACATCTAAATCTAAATCGCTATCTAATAACGACTCTGCTAAGTGTATATATGTTGTCAATCAAAGTCTGCAAAATTTTCTTCTGCCATCGACGCCTAATGATGGTCGCGTAATAACGCGTTCGATAACGCAATAGTAGTATTCTTTGAATTAATGGGAGACGTACTCGCTGTACCGACTGGGTTTGAGTCTTTCGCGAGTGCACAGGCTCTCCCAATCCGCGACGCCCGGGGCTAACGCCTCCAACGCGAGCGCGAAGGAGAGGACGGGTTTGTCGCCGCCGCCGGCGCGCCTCGCGTGTTTGACGACGTTCCAAAACACCCTCGGCGACGCCATGGCCATTCTTTCCGGGGCTAAATTAACTCGATCTTGGTCGTTTTCGGCGACTATTTTAAGAAGCGCGATTAAAAACGGCAGAGGAATTTCCGGGAAGACGTCTTGGAGTTGCGATTTTTGGTGTTGCGTTTTCAGCGCCAGCTCTTTGGCGATTGCGTACGTCGCCAAAAGACGACCGGCTGGGTCATTCGGTAACGGTTGAATCGAGTATTGGTTGTTCAGAACCGCGGCAACTTTTTGCCTTCCTTGCGTTTCAATCATTCTTTCGTCGATGGCGTTGCGTAACTCGGTGCGTAACTCGGTAGTCGCGCCGCCTTGCGTCGCTCGGAGTAAAACAGCTGCGGATTGGGCCATACCTTCGCGTTGGCGCGAAAGGAAATCATCGTTGTCGTCCCTGCCATCCGGATCGTCAAGCATGCGAGCGGAGGCTATTTCCGAATCGGGCAGAATACCGTTGAGTTTTCTTCGGAGCTTTGCATCCGCGACGTCGTCGCGAACGTCGTCGTTTTTCTGTTGCTTGCGCTTCTTGCCGTGGTTGTTTTTCGCCGCAATTGGTTCTGGCGGAGGTATTTCCTCAGCAGCGACGACGTTGGTGGCGGTCATTAACGTTTCTTCTTCTTTCTTTAGTGTCAACGATGCTTCGGTTTCAACGCTCACAAAGTCGCGATTTCGCACGCCGAGTAAGCCGATGGCGCATGTTTTCGGTAAATCTTCGCAGCTTCGCATCGGAAAGCCGCACTCGATGATTGGTTTTTCCTCCGCTCGGATGCCGGTCGCTTCCAAGCACATCCGCTGAAGTTCGGCAACAGTCGTGTTTTCTCTGTTTGGTAGTCGTAATTCGTAAATGCTGCTTCTGTTACATTTCACGCGCACTCTCCATTCGTCGCTTGCATCGGCTTTGGTGATATTCTTGTGAATGTTGTTGACGACGTTCACCGCTTCTTCTTGTTGAATTTGTATCGTCGACGCGAAGTCTTCCTCTTCCTTCTCCGAAAAGAAATTCTCCTCGTGTGATTTCGGTTCTGCATTTTCCTCGATATCTACCAGCGACAACTTCTCCAAAACGCGCCTCCCCGATCGATTGACTTCTTCCGCGAGACTATTCTCCATCTTCTCCGCCGACTGGTCGTTTTCTTCGTCCTTCCTCTCGTAGTTGTCGTGGGAGCGTTTTTCCTTCTCGACCTTCTCCCATTTAATAAACGCCGCTCTCGCTTCGAGCATCGTTTCTTCCGCCGTACCTCGCGCGACGAGCACTTCCACGTGCACGATGCTTTGCTGTCCCATTCGGTGCGCTCGAGAAATTACTTGTTCCTCTAAACTCACATTTTCCAAAGGTTCCATCAAAAAGACGCGATTGACAAAGGAAAGATCCAAACCTTCCGCCGCAGATCGATCTAATAGTAAAACTGGACAGTCCGGATCGTCTCTAAACTGAGACAAAGCGGCATCTTTCTGTTCACGACTGTATCCTTGTCTGGAGAGCGATTGAAGCGGTACTCGACCTTCCGTTAAACACACGTCGACGACGTGTAAATGCGTCTTGAACGAGCTAAAGACGACAATCTTTGGCAACTTTTTTGTAGCGTCGAAAGACGCGTCAACCTCGCGTCTTAAGATGGGCAACTCAATTAATCCTTTCATTCGCGTGTCCGTTCTGTACCCGTATCTTAAATAGGGAACTTGATTCGCTAAGTGCTCCAAGTCAGCCTCGCTGAAATTTTCGCGATTGGCGTGCACTTCCACCAGATGCTCTTTGACTATTCTCTCCGTAGCTTCGACGCTTTCCAACTGCGTCTTAGTGACTGCTACGTTTAACTCGCGCAAACGGCTAAGCAAAAAATCAGCCTTGGAACTCTCGTGCGAAGAGCGCTCGTCGTTCATGTTTACCGTCCAACCTCTTTGCACGTACGAGCATTGTAACTCGATGAGATCCTGAGGTACTGGCTGACACGGCATCGGGTTGTCCTCGCGAGGCGTCGCCTCTTGCATTTTGTACGGAATTCCACACTTTGCGCATCCGCGAGGTGCCGGACGACGAACTCTCTTCGCATCATCATCATTATCATCATCGTTGCCGCCTTTCATCATCGTGCTCTTATTTTGTACGCACTCGACGCACAAAACGTGCGCGCACGGCGTGACCATCGGTAAATACGCCAAAATGCCGCAAACATCGCACACAAACTCGTACCGTGTCATCGCGGGAATCACGCGATTAATCATGCCTTGAATTTTCACGGCATCCGTCATATTCAGTTTCGCTTTCAAGTGCGCGGATAGATCTTGTTCTGCTTCATCGATTTCGTCGTTTGAATACGTCAAAGGCATATCGCCGATGACGCATGCAGCTTCGCGCAAGTTCACCACCGTCTGTCTCGCTTCTTTCGCGTTCTTTGAGCTGAGTAAACTTTGCTCGTGGTTTGGGTCGAACCAATCCGCGAGCAACATCGATCGTTGCACGTGCGAAACCATACGGTTGTAGGATAACGCGTGCTCTTTCGTGAAAGGTACGGAATGTGTAATTTTCCGAACCGGAGGTAACCTTATGTGCGATTTACACGTGCGAATCATTATGCGCTGCAAAAGCTCGAGTAAAATTCGCGCCGCTTCTGATCGCGCATAAATCATCGCGACGGATTTATCCGTATCGTTTTCTTCCTTCTTCTTCTTATTGTTATTCACGTTCCTTTGCTCGAGAGGTCTTGAGACTAACGTGGCAAAAAGTCTCGCGTTGGCGTCGAAAGGCGATTGCTTCAGAAAGCCGAGCAAAGGTTGCAAGTGCGTGACGGTTGCTCCGCGAAACGTTGCAGGCGTTGGCGTACCAGTCATGAGCCATTTTGCGTGACTTTTCAAGTTTGTAATGACGTGAAACCTGTTCGATAACGCCAAAGATGCACCGATTTGGTGGCCTTCGTCTAAGACGATGCGATTGAAATGAATCTGAAAAAACGCGGAATCCTTGTTTCCAAACTGCGACGAAAGCGCGGATAATGGCAAGATAATTATATCCTTATCCGCGAGTTCTTCCTTCCACTCTTCCATCCTCCCGTTCGTTCTCCATTCGTCCGTTCTATACGTGTCGCATTCGCAAATGTTTTCGAGCTTTTGTACGTACGAGCCTAAACCGTAATAATTGTTCCGCTCGGCTCTTCTTTCCGAGTCGTGCGTTTGATTGTGAATGACGCCAATTCTAGGAATACCGTCTTCGCGCTTTCGAGAGCCACAACAATAGGCTATCTGCTCGAGCCAATGCGCAACAAGCGGCTGCGGAACGATAATCAACGTCGTTTTCGCGAGATAAATTCTCTTGCCACCGATAATCGTCGGATTGTCCAATTTTTGCAACTGCGGCACTTTGAAGCCGCTCTCCTCTCTTTCGATTTCGAGCCAAGCATCGTGAAGAGCGCGCTTGTCGAGCACGAGAATATCACCGGGTTCTCTCCCATTTTTTTTTTCTTCTTCATCTTCTTGTTGTTGCTGCACCGCCGATAAAGATGGTGGACCAAACGCGTATCCAGATTGAGAGTTCGAACTCACTCGTCGAATGATGTTGAACGCGTCTAAAACCATCGGTTGATCGTCGTTTCTTCGGAACGGTGGAATGACGAGATACTTCTTCTCCGATATTTCGCCCGCGTTGCGCAAGACGAATTCAATCACATCGCGCGTTGGCTCTTTGCCGCTTCTTGCGTGAGAGAGTTTGAACGATTGCATAAAAAATCGCGTGTTTCGTTTCAAGCTTTCCCGGCCATCGTCGTTGGCGACATCTTTTGTATTCTTGTTCGCGTTGCGATAATAATACCCAGGCGGCGAGGACCACGTCGAAACGTCTTCATTGAAATATAAATCTTCGTAGTTTCTACCACGACCAGATTTATTTTCGTTGGTCGCGTACGAGGCGAGCGTCGGCAACGCACCAACGAGCATACCTTTTTTTTCAAGATTGGCGTAGAGACCTAGGGGTGTCGACGCGCTGCTTCGACGCGACCGGCGTAAATTTGAAGTTGGCGTTTTCGATGCTGCTACTAACTGGTTGTTCCGCTTTTTCTTTCCTGGTTGTTCGTGTTTCTTGCTGTTTATCTTTGCTTCAGATGATGGCGTTTTTGCGTCCTTGTCCTCTGCATCTTCTTCTTTTATATCTTCTTCCTCCTCGTCGGCGGCGTCGTCCGCTGGCGTTGCTACTTGTTCTTCTTCAAAGACCGGTTCGTCTACGTAATACGGAACCTTTTCTTCCATGTTCTCTTTCTCTGGATGTTCAAATTTTATCGTTAAGCCTTTCGGTGGCGGCGCGTAGCTCCCTCGAGTCGCTAATATTAAAGCGCACACCGTGACGGTTTTACCTAAACCTGGCTCGTCGCACAGAGCGCCTCCGCAGGAATCGCTGAAATAGTTTGGCGGCGTTCTCGAAAGAATCCCGGTACTCGTTTGCATGTAAAACGGAAACTCCTCCCGGTTACCGTTTTCATCATCGTCATCATTAGAAGCGAACAATTCCACCCATCCTGGTTCTAAAACCACCCCCAACGAATCCCTTCGCTCTCGCATTCTCATCCACGCCAACGCCGCTCTCTGATGCGGATGCAACGTCAACTTCAATCCGGGCGACGTCTGATCCATCACCGCTCGAAACCCTTTCGAAACGCACTGTAACCGTCCCGCGGATTTAGCATCTAAATTCTTCACGATTCTTTCCAACGCTAACGCCGGTAAATCCCCAGGACACGGAAACCTCTCGTCAAATCGATCAATCGTCGGCAACTTGGAATCCTTCCGCGCTTCCGGTCGAAGCTTTTCCAGTTGCGATTTTAACGTATCGTGTTCTCCCGCGCCTCGGTGCATCTGACACCCAATCACGCCGCAGAAACTCTTCTTTGTCTTCTTCTTCTCTCGTTTTGCTTCTTCTTTCCCTTGTTTTTGTTCTCGTTCTCGTTGTTCTCGTTGGTCCAAAAAATGTGTCAACACGAATGCTAAAGATTTCGGAAACTTTGCAATCCCATCCTCTCGTCGTTTCTCCGCCTCTTCCTTCTCTACCTCTTCCTCGTTCGTTTTAAAAAACAATCCTCGAGGAAGTTTCCCACGCACGGCGGCGACGAACAACTCCTTGTCTTCTTTTTTTTCTTCTTCTTCTTCTTCTTCCGTTGTTCCATTCACTTTCTCCACCAAACGAATCTCCACGACATCTCTCGAGAGTAAATCGAGCACGTGTTTCTCCAACACCGACGACGACGATACTCCTCCTCCTTTTTCAATCTCCCACTCCCCTCTCGCGTGCGCTTCCTCCGTGAGCAGCAGCAGCAGGTGTTGTCGTCGTTTCAACGCGCCTCCTCGAGAAGAATGAGAAGAAGTACGCGCGCGCACGTGGACGCGAAACTCGCCTCTGATTCGCATTTTGAGAGTGAGGAGAAAAAGAGGAAACGAGACGATGGTCTTCAGTGTGCGAACGCGAGCGCGAACACAAAGGCACGCGAGCAACACCACCGGCAGCGATAATAATAAGAATAAGAACACGAACAACGCGGGAGGATACTACTAATAATAATAACAACAACAACAACAACAACAACAATAATGTTTTCGACGAAACTGATTCACCCGAACCAGGAAATCGAGTACGAAATCGCGCACTCCCCCGTGAGAGCGTTGAAACATTCCTACGGGAGCAACTTGCGAAGAGCGAAAAGTTTAGATTTACCTCGAGACGCGTTCGAGAGACGCGTGTCGGAGGAGAAATTTAGAAGTTTGAAAGAGCACTTGAAACGATTCGAGGAGGAGAACAACGAGGACGGGGAGGAAAAGGATGAGCATTCGTCATCTTCTGAAGATGACGACGAGGAGAGGAGAGACGAGGAGGAAGACGAGATATCGCTGGCGGGGAACGCGAGAAGAAGACTAAGGAGAAATAGTAGCAGGAAGAGCAGTAACAGAAGCGATGAACGACGCGATGGAAAACATCATCGACGAGCGCCACAGACGAGTAGTAGTAGTAGTAAGAGCAGAAGAAAAAAGTATCGCTTCCCTTTAGCCTCTCTGATCGATTTCCGTAAACTTGGGAGGCACAAGCGGTACGCGGATTTAACCATGTCTCGACCGCTCATGCGAGGGTGGTTGCACTGTTTGTTAGCTTCAGTTGGGTACCCGATATTACTATACAACAACAAATCGGAATGGTTTCGAGTGCACCCGAGAACCTTTTGGTTGATGATGTGCACGCTGGTGCCGTATACGTGTTCGACGTTTTTACACTTCATTCCGTGGAAATCGAGGTTCGCGCACGACGTCGCGTTGAGCGCAGATTTTCTCGGGATATCCTTCGGGTTCACCTCACACACGGTGTTATTCTCCGGGGATTTATTTCAAGGCACAGAAGCGCGCGTCGCTGTATGCGCGACGTCGATTCTTTTCTTCATGCAAATCCTCGCGTTTCGCCAAAAGCAAACGTGCGTTATGAAATACATGCGAAGAGAACGGTTCCTCATTTTCGCGTTCAACATCGTCTTGTTGATGATCACCGAGACGAAATACATACACGGCGTCAGTTGGAAAACAAACGTAGCTATTCAGTTTACGAGTAAATTCCTATCGCCTTTTTACTTTGTCTATTGCACTCGCATGGATTGTAAACGACGAAGCCCTATGACGATTCCGGGCGTTTGGTGCGCGCACGAAAATTGGCATCTCATGATCTTTGCAAACCATTTGATGCAAATATACGCCATGATTCGGTTAGTCGGGGATTATTGTCCAGAAAACAGAGCGTGTAGCGACGTTTTGAGTAGCTGGTAGAAAAGTAGAGTAAGAGTTGAAGGATCGGATGAAGAGAAATAGTAGTGGAGAGGAGAACGAAGAAGAAGACACGACGGATGACGAAGCTTACGTTGAAGAGGGGATAGTGATAACGCGAAGATGACCAGGATTTTGTCAACCGCTAGATTAGTTTAGTTTAGACGTGATTATACACTCATGAACCTAGCGGACAATAAAACGCGGATAAGTAATTTCTTCGTTATATATATATATTCTCTTTAACTATAATTCATACGTATACGTAACGGGGTTTGGGGTGATGACCCTCCTCTATTTGCAGTTTCTTTCAGGACTTCCACGCCATCTCGAAGGATTCTCCAGCCAGGCCCGTATAAAGGTCGAGGAATCGTTATCCTTATAGTAGTGATATCTGTTGGAGCGCGGATGACAAATGGCACCGTTCCAACTTCAGCTGGATTGTCATACGCGATTCCAGTATCCGTTCCGTCGAGTAACGTTGACAAAGCTTTTGGGGGGTTTCCTCGGTCCGGAACAATCCCAGAAACAACGAATGGATTCACTTGCGCCCCAACAAACTCCACTTCGCTGATGTGGAGGCCGATTGTCGAACTCGCCTTGACAGAAATCTCAAAGGTGTAGTCCGACATAGATACACACGAATTCGCCGGACCGGTGATTTCGTTGGTGCACGTAAATTTCGCTTGAAACGCAGAAGCGTCGAGAAACATATTCGTTTGCGCCGTCGTCGCTGCGGATCCAGTCCATGAGGAAATGTCTTGGTTGAACGCAGAAGCGGAAGAAAACATAGCTTCCATAGAAGTCACTTCCGCTGTGTTCCAACTCCCAATGTCTTGGTTGAACGCAGAAGCCTCCTGAAACATATATATCATAGTAGTCACTTTCTCTGTGTTCCAACTCCCAATGTCTTGGTTGAACGCAGAAGCGGAAGCAAACATACCCCGCATAGTAGTCACTTGCGCTGTGTTCCAACTCCCAATGTCTTGGTTGAACGCAGAAGCGATATAAAACATTGCAT
>JGI20155J14468_10001380_pt1 | contig 19046 bp, 15 predicted proteins | sample COG_05_FD_14468 | JGI IMG/M metagenome (IMG submission 14468) | reverse complement strand
TTCTACTCTTTTACCATTTAACGATTATTTTACATGTACAACATTCATATTCTTACACTCGAGTCGGGAAATCGTTCAGGCTTTGCGCGGCTGCCGCCAAAATCCATCGCTTGACGACTTGATTGTGCAACTCTTTCGTCTCGTTCGAGAAACGCCAATCGTCCATGGAGACAAAACTACCTTCGTAAAATATTCGATGGTCGTCTTCCCATTCTCGATCTCTCGACGACTCGATGAACGCCTTGAATCCTCCTTTCAAAACGAACATGTTTGGGAAACACAAGTTTGGATACGTGCGCATGTTATCCAATCTGTCTAAGTTTCTGATGTGTCGAAATAACTGCGTGGCTCGGTGATGCATCGCCATCGCGTTCGCTTCGCCGTCGTCGTAAAAGACGTACACCAAATCCCTCTTCTCGCTATTTCTATGATTCGCACAATTCAGCAGTTTATCTCTGGCAATTATGAAACCTCTCTGACAGTCGTCCGGGAACACCACGTTATGGCTCGACGATATGCGACCGTTTCGGTACTCGTAAAAGTATCGACAATCGATCAAAACTACGCCGTTCTCATCCTCGAGTAACAATTTTTTCACCGCGTTCGAGTCAATCATGGGAATCCCTCCCTGCGAAGCGTCTACTTCGCTCGGAATACTCGTCACAGATTGAGTAGCTCTGCCACTCGCATTTTCCTCCATTCTCTGCATTCGGACACCGATGGAAAAGCAATCGTCAAAGTCGTCGATATCGTCGTCGTTGCGAAAATTTTTTATTCTCTCTTTCGTGTCTCCGCTCGTCGAATGAGGAGGAGGAAAAAAACAGCTCGTCGTCGTCGTCGCGTTGTTTGCCGTCGTGGTTTGCCTCGGCGCCGGCGTGTGCAAATCCTCCTCCTCCCAACTTCTCTTCGTCCCTCTCATTTCTGCGAAATCATCGCCGAAATCGTTCGCCAAGTTCATCCTCGGCATTCCCGGACTCTCAAAGAACATTGTTCCAAAATTTGAATTTTCCCGACGACGATGATGCGAATGATGAACGTGATGAATGCGAGCACTGCGATGACTCTCCCCGAGACTGCTGCTCCCTTCAATCGTCGCCGCGAAAGCCTTATCTAACGCGCACGCGGTTTTCGTGACTGGGGTGAGAAGAGAAGAGAGACATCGTTTCGCTTTTTGTTGTTTTTCCCGCGAGGACTCGTTGGTCGAGGAAAACTTTGTTCGTTTTTCCTCTCGTCGCATGNTGATGAATTTTTGACGATTTTTTGCCTAAAAATAGACCAAAAAAACGTCTCTTTTTGAAGCGCATTATTCGCNCANNACACACATGCACACATGTGCAAAAATGATGCTTTGACGAAAACAAACGACAGGAATAATACGAACAACAGAGTCGCGCGATGTTGGGCGCGGGCGAGTTGTCGACGACCAGGTGTGTGCGCGATGAAAACGACTTTGGCGCTCTTTTCTCCCCCTACTTTCGAATACTAATGCACGGAGAGGAGTTCTTTCTTTTTTTGTATCTTTTGCACCCAAGCTGAGCGTTTTTTTTTCTCGGAAAAACACATCTCTGATCTGATATTTTTTCTAAAACAATAGGATTGGTGCTGCTCGTATGTCTGCTCTCGATCGGGTTCGCGTCGCGTGCGGTGTACGAGCGTCGGTCGACAGTTGTCGTCGACGTGAAGTTGACCGCGTACCGCGCGAGGTTGACCACGCACAGCGATCGGGACGAAACTTTTTTAGCCGCAAGGAAACACTTGATCGAAGAGCAAGGGAAGAGGAAGTATTTTTATCGCGAGTTTCCGCTGGTGTTCGTCGGGAGCGAAGGAGATCGCGGAGATCCCATGCGGAGCGAGAAAAGAGTGAGAAAAGTACGGTCGATGATGGATTTAATGTTAGTGGAACGAGGGGCGAGGTACGGGGCGATTCCGAATAGCGTTGATTGGAACGAGTTGATCGTAAACGCGATGTTGGATTTTAGCGAAGAAGAAGAAGAGCGTACTAAAGACGCGTACCAGAGAGAGGAGAATGTGATTAAGTTGTGTGAATTAAAACGGGCGATTGAGTCTTCATTGGGGTATGAAGAGGCGTGCGCGACGCGAGATCAAGTTTTGGGAGGGTATCACGCAGGCTGGACCTTTTCCTCGAAAACGTGCGCGCCGCCGTGGAGCGTTTTTGACGTGAACTTAGTTTTCATGAACGTGGATATTTGGCACACCGCGTTTCAAACGTTGAAAGGACTTTACGTCTATGACGATCGTGATGGTGATAGCAACAACAAAACTGAAACAACGACGCGACTTCTTCAAACAGCCGTAGATATTTGTGGTGAGAATGATACGACAAGTCTTTTAAAGGCGAATCGCTTGTGCGAGAACGATGGATTCGCGTGCGAGGAGCGAGGATGCGAGGAGAGAATGTACGAAAACGTTAATGAGAGTGGCGAAATGAACATGATAGAGCAGCCAAAGATGTGCAATTTAATAGGGGACCTGAGCGTTTGCGATTGGATCGAACGCGCGAAACCGACGACGGAGGAGATTAAAATCATTTCGGAAATGCCATCCGTCGAGGAGGAAATTGAGAACGCTTTTGCGCCGTGCGATTCGGAAACGATTTTGGATCAAGTGCGAAGAAGTTTGCGCGGTTTGAGAGTTTTCATCTCGTGGGCGAATAAATGGGAAGCGTTTGAGGTTGTGACGCGTCCGTGGGAACCAATATTAGATTTCGATACGTTCGGGTTCCGGGAGGATGAAGACGATGAAGGCGTTACGACACGTTATGATAATATCTCAACTTTATCTAAAAGAAAGTTTGGCGCAACGCGACTCATATTCCAGAGGAAGAAAAGCGACTTGTATCGCGGCATATCCGAAGAAGATTCCATTCGTTGGGTAAAAAACTCCTTCGAGCGCACCATACGAGAGTGGAGCAAAGAATACGACATCGAAAGCGCGTTAAGATTTGAGACAGACGAGACGCCGCCATCCGATCGCGTCGCGTGGCGACATTGGCAAACTTACTCTTCTCTCGAGCTCGAGCAGCTCGCAAACGATTGTCAATGGATTATTGCGGCATTCGGTGCGTGTTTCGCACTCGTATTCTTTCATACTGGAAGCGTTATTGTCACTGTCGTCTCGTGCATTGTGGTCGCCTCGTCGCTCGTGTTCGCGATATTTACTTACATCCTCGGTTTAGACAAAGTTTGGGTAGGTGTTTTACACTTTCTCGGCGTGTTTTGTATTTTAGGCATCGGCGCAGACGATGCTTTTGTACTGGTCGATCACTGGAAGCTTTCAGCGAAACTCGTTCCGGTGCCTAAAAAAACACGCCGCGATGACGACGAAGACGAAGACGAAGACAACGACAACGAAATTGAGAAGTCGACACGGTGCAGAATGCGCAATACTGGTTACTCAATAGACGCAGAAGCGTGGCTGATCGATCGAATGTCGTGGACGATTCAAAAGTCATTCTTTTCCATCTGTTGTACCTCCGCGACAACCACGACCGCTTTCGCCACGCTCATATTTTCAAACATTGAACCTTTGCGATTGTTTGGCATTTTCGCCGCGCTGTCCGTGGCGTTTTGCTTCTTCGTGACCATCGCGATGGTTCCAGCGAGTTTGATTCTAGACGCGCGTTTATCCGAGCGAAAGCGACGGTTCTTTGCCATTGTCAACGCACCCGGTGGACGATCTTCAAAAGTGGTACCGAGACGCATGAAAGTTGTCACCGCGATGGAAGGCGGCGTCGGCGGCGCAGGCGAGAGCGGCGAAAGAGAAGCGAAGAAAGAAGTTGAAGAAAAACAAGAGAAAAGACTCGAGCGCATTGAAAGTGACACGTTTCCAAGCACGAGCAGAAGATCGAAAAGCTATGGCAACGAAGCCGATTTGTTCGCCTCCTCGTTCGAGAGAAGAATCTCAGATGATACTGATTACGATGAAAAAGAAAAAAATATGACCACCAAAATGAACACGAAGCGCAACCTGATGGACGGTTACTTCGATGACGACGACGACGACGACGACGACGACGACGACGATAACGTCGTAAAACAACTAAAAAGCAAAAGATATGGAAGGAATCAAAAACACAAACGAGCAAAGTCATTCGGTTTTTTCGGCGACGGCGACGACGCCTCGATGAGAACGGTAAACGGCGCCAACGCGGCGCGGGATCGCCAACGCCTCGATCGACTGAAACGCGTTCTTGAACCGATTAACGACGCTTTCACGCGCGTAGATACCGCGCGTCGCGCAGCACTAGGGTTTGCTGCCTCGCTCAGCGAAAGTATTGGTAAATTTGCGATTTCAAAACGGTATCCAGTGCTTATACTTTCATTCATTCTCGCGGCGTACGAGGCGTACGTGGCGTCGACCTTGAAACCGCCAGACGGGTCGTCGCATTCGATTTGGCCCGAGTCGTTCAACCCGAACGTTTTCGCTCGACAAAACCGCGAATACATCCCGTACGCCAGACGTGAAGAAGCCATTCAACTCCACTTTATCTTTGGCATCGATCCGACAAAAACCAGACAATCGTCCGGATTCGACAAGACGTTGCGCTTTGAGGATACCAAAGTTGCATTCGCTGAAGACTTCAATGATGCCAACGTCGACGTTCGTTCAGAAGTGGATGCTCGACTTTTGCGAATTATTAAACAACGATCGGCGGATATTGAAACCGAGCTTAAAATGTTTCACCCAAGAACTCGACGATTGGTCGCAAAACTTCCGGTACCCGAACCGCGTCCCGTTTGCGAACGCGACGCAATACGAGCGGTACGTNGAAGACTTCATCAACGANGCCACGTTTAGAGCCGGGGAGAAAGGCGGGTTACACATACCGCACGTCATTTCCACCGATGCTTGTGCGTTAAAGAATAAAGATGCCTACGGGTTTGAAGACGAAAACATCGTCCTTAATGCTTTGGAGAAGCTGAGAATTGAGTTGCGCGAGATATGCGAGTTTCTCTCGGATGAAGAAAATTTGGCTTTGATGAATACCAATGTTCGTTATTACAACAACGGCACACGCATTATTAACGCGACGACGACGACCAGCATACCATCATCGTGGAGTGATGAGCAGCTCCACGCGTTCGAGTTAGCTTCGCAGTTCATGATCGAGAACGAAGAGTATGATTTAAACGTGACCAACGACGGAGAACTTTCCGCCTCGCTCTTCCCGCCCGGAGGAGACTATTACTACGGGACATCATCGACGACTCTACCAACCGCGAAAGATGAAGAAAACGTGAAGCATTTAGCGTTGGCGTGCTCGAAACTGAGCGAAGAAAATACCTGTAAGCGCGGGATCATAATTTCCGCGTCCATAAACGTCTCCAGCACAGCCTCTCAGCACGATATAGTAAACGCGAGAGACGACTGGGAACTGTGGTTCCAACAGGCGCTTTCTACCGCGCCAGATACCGTCCGCGGTTCCGCTTTCCAAACTTCCTCCGCGTGGTCTTACGCAGATACCGTCGAGGAGCTCGCGAAAGGCGCAAAAACTGCGCTCGTTGCTTCCTTCTTCTTCGCGTTCATCGTCGCCTTCTTCGCCAGCCGCTCGTTTGCCATCGCTTTCGCCACGTGCTTCTCGGTCGCGTTCGCCTGCGCGGCGAGTCTTGGATTGAGCGCCACCTTCCGCGATTGGAAGTTTGGGGTCATCGAAAGCGTGTGCGTCACGTTGTTAGTTGGTTTATCCGTCGACTACCCGTTGCACGTGGCCAGCGCGTACGCCGCAGCATCCTCGAGCTTAAAAAACGCCAACGACGACGCCAACGTTGTTGGAGAAAGAGAAAGAAAAGAACGAGAACAAGACAAAGAATCGTTGTTCGAAAATACCCCGACTTCGACGACTATGACAGCAACAAAAACAAAAACAAAAACAACAAACGACCTTCTGCGTGCCTCCCGCGCGCTCCAAGCGATCCGTTCCGTCGGCCCTTCCGTCATCGGCGGCGCGTTCACCACCGCCTCCGCCGCCGGTTTCCTCTTCGCCGGCTGCGTCATCGTCTTCTTCTCCACGTTCGGCGCGTTCGTCATCGTCACCTTATGTCTGAGCGTGTTCTCCTCAGCGTTCGTGTTAGTGGCTGCACTCGCCGTCGTGGGGCCTTTGTGAGTACACGAGTGATGCATTGATTGAAAATGATGACGCGTCGTCAGATGACATATTAGCGTATTTTTTCACTTCATCTTTCTCAGGTTATTTTTGTACATGTAACCTCAATTAAAAAGCGCAGACAACACACACGCAGACGCGCTCACTTTGCGAGCACACATCGTCAAAGTCTGACCACAAAACACGCAGAGTTCACTTCCTCTCTTTATTATTAGTAGTATTATTGTATTTAAAACATGTTTTTGGTTCCAATAATTCTTCTTCTTTTCCTAACGGTCTCGGGAACATCGCCTCAAGCCGCCAGGGGAGAGGCGTGTCCGCACCATCAAAACAAGAACGGAACGAACGAAAAATACCACTCACGCGCGTTAAACGCGGGCCAAAACTACCACGGGGATACAACTTTACCAGATGTAATTTTGAACGAGTTTTCAGTCGTGTATACCGACAGAGCGTTGAACTCCATGTCCGATACGTACGTACAGATTCATCGAGAGTTGAAACAGGTGTTAAAAGAGGCGTACAACGCGGACAACGCGGTGTGGTTACCCGGAAGCGGGACGTACGCGATGGAGGCAGTATTTCGACAGTTCGCGTCGGATGGTGATACGGTGTTGATTTTACGCAACGGGTACTTTTCCTACAGGTGGACGGATATCATCGAGCAAGTGACGAGAAGTCTCGGCGCGAAGGCGATCGTCGCGCGAGCCGAGGTGAAGAAGCGAGACGGAGATCGGTGGCCGAGAGTGCAACCGATGGCAATCGAGGAGGTGGAAAAGTTGATCGAGAAACATAAACCGCGAGTGGTGTTTGCGCCGCACGTGGAAACGAGCACTGGGGTGGAGTTACCCGCGGAGTACGTGAAAAGAATCGGCGAGGCGACGAGAAAATTTTCGGATGGAATTTTCGTGTTGGACGGCATCGCCGCCGGGACGACGTGGATCGATACGAAATCGAATTTGGTGGACGCGTACATCACGGCGCCACAGAAAGGATGGAGCGCGCCCGCGTGCGTTGGAGTCGTCATCTTAAACGAAAGAGGTGAAAAAGCAGCGAGAGGAACGGATTCGGTCGGGAGCGCGTCGGATTCGATGGCGTTGAATTTACGTAAATGGTTGGAAGTTTCCGACGCGTACGATAAAGGCGGGTTCGCGTATTACACCACGTTACCGACGGATTGCATCGCGTTGTTTCGAAACGCCGCCTTGGATTTGAAAAAATATAACTTAGGTCGCGCGAAGACGACGTTTAGTAAACTCGGCACGTCGGTCGTCGACATGGTCGTCTCCAAAGGCTTCCAAACGGTCGCGCACCCAAAATTCCAAGCCGCCGGCATCGTCGTCATCTACATAAACAAAAACTCAAACGCCGGGAAGAGTTTCAAATCTGTCGGCACGCAAGTCGCCGCTGGTGTCCCGTGGATGTTGGGAAATGCGCAACCGACCGACGTGACGACCGTTCGGTTCGGCTTGTTCGGGAACGACAAGCTGAAAAACATCGACGAGACGACGAAGACGTTAGAAAACGCGTTGGACCAGATTAAAGACGAGTTGTTGATACCACCGTAACTTACTACTAAAAAAAGTCGTCGCCATCCTCGTTCTCTTCTTCAACGAGAGACGAAGACGAATATAAAGAAAGAGAGAGAGAAAGAGAGAGAAAGAGAGCGCGAGTTGTTTCCTCGCGTTTCCTTCGTCGCAGATGTGTTGATATCGTGTATTTACATTTTCTGGTGGCATTACCAGCAACAGCAAATAAAAACCCTAAATATGCCCCTTTGAAAAAACCGAAAAACGAATTTTTTTCTCGAGCGCTTTCGCTTCAGAACGAACAACAACAGATTGGTGTTGGATTTCAAAGTGTACGTACGATGTGGTCGCGAGACATGCCTCGAGAGGAGCGGATTCGAAGCTCTCGAACGCCGTCGACGATGGCATCTTCGACCACGTCTTCTCACAATTTTCTTCATCATTCGTCGTCGAATAATTCATCGCCGATGACCACGAGAGAGGATGATGGTGCGAGGAGTCCCGATTTTGGAAAGGCCGCGCGCAGCAGTCATCATGGAAAAGTCGATTTTGGAGGCACACTCGTCATCGACGAACGGACGCCTTTATCGTCGCTCAAAGAAAACAATAACAGCAATAATAATAATAACATCGGGAACATCGTCATCAAGCAAACGCCGGAAGGGTTACCGAGGATTAAAACGAAGAAAACAGAGGACAAAACGCAGCGAAGCGAATTCGGTTGGCGAGACTTCTGCCCAGGCGTGGTCTCCGTCGTGGTGGCGTTTTTCCTCTTCAGCGCGGCGAACGTGGTGTGGAAATCGGGGAAAGCGGAGGAATGGTACGAACAGTTTCGAGGCCACGCGAGATACGTCGGCCCGGCGACGTGTTTTAGAGACGCGAAATTGAGCGAGGAGCACTGTTTACCGCACTTTGCGATTCTCGGCGCGAGTACGAGCACGGGGCGGTTGCGAGCGGCGCTGAAGGAACATCCGATGATTGATAGCGATGCGAAAGCGGTGCACTTTTGGAACACGCCGTACGGGACGAGAGCGAGTGGTGGGGAGATGTGCGAAGGGCATCAGAGCGAGAGAGGCGCGGCGATGTTGAAGGCGTACGTGGACGCGCTCGTGCCGAAAAAAATCAAGCGAGGCGAGGCGAGGGACAGTCGAGAAGTCATTCCAACCGGGACTTCCTACGATAAGGATAAACATAAAGGGATGATTTACGGAGATTGGTCGGATACGAGTTTTAGTTGTTCGTGTTGCGCGAAAGCGATGAGGAACACGTTGCCACGATTAAGGCCGATTGTTGTTTTAAGCGATCCGATTGAGAGAGCGATGGAGAGGTACGCGATGGAGAGCGTGGAGAGTAGCAATGATAGCGGTGATGATACGAACGCGGCGAATTACGGCGGCGTCGGGGCGTGCGCGAAAACGTCAAAATCCTCCGTTCAAGCGTTCCAAAAGATGAAGCGCGATTTGAACAACTGCGGCGGTTTTAGCGGCTCGAACGAGGACGATTTGAGCAAGTGTTTGGACGCTCACCCGGTACTCGGCGCGTCGAGGTACGACCATTACTTGTCTCTGTGGAAAGACGCGTTTCCGAATTTGTTGGTGTTGTTCGAGGAAGATTTCTCCGGCAAAGAGAATTTGGAAGCGACAACGAGACGCGTGGAGGAGTATTTAGGTTTGCACGAGCACGACGGGTACGACTTTGGGCAAATCTGGAACGCCATCGAAGGCTTGGAAAAGAACGCCAAGAGAAAGCAATACAACGACGAAACGAAAACGGCCATTCATGACGAGTTACACGAAGACATTCGTCTCTCTGCGATTAAGAACTTGCGAGTGATGGCCAAGCACCACGACGCGCCGGAAATCCCATCCGAGTGGGTCCAAAAATACTCCGATCCTTCAGAAACGACGACAACCAAAACAGACCAGCTCGTCGCCTCCCAAGTGGACGCGTCTAAAAACAGTCGACGAATGCTCAAAGACTGGACGCCACAAACCGCGAGAGGTAAACTCTACGGTCAGCCTACTTCCTTCTCCGCGTTCGACGTCGAACCGAAAATTCTCGCCGAACTCAAAGACGAAGAAAACAAAGATCATCAATTCGCGTTTGTTCCGGTGTTGCACAAACAAAACGCCTTGCGCGTGGCGAACCAATTCCGCGCGAACGGCGAATGGATCACCGAACTCGGCTTGACCGAGTCGCAAAAATCGACCACGTTTCGCGAGTTATGGCGAGAGGATTGCACGCACGCACAGCAATGGGACGCGTCCGTCGGGTGTTGCGGAGAGAGTTGCTGCTTCGACGACGACGACGACGAACAACAACAATAACAACACCAACGAGAATACCGACGAGACGACGCCAGACGTCAGATGAGTTACGCCACGAATGATGAATAGAGCACGCGATAGAAAAGTAGCCGTAACAACGCGTGTGTGTATATATATGTAGCGACTTTTAATCAAGTCATAATAGGAATGTAAAAGTATTTGAAAGTAATCGAAGAGAGCGCTTTTCGCTGCCAAAATCAGACAAAGCAGTACATAGTATTTTAGACAAAAGATCGAGAGAAAACCGATCAGATTTTTACGCGCACGCCATAAATAGTCCTCCTTCAACGCGCGTGCACGCGAATTCATCTTCAACAGTCCGTCCGCAGAAACGATGTCGAGAAAACACGTCGCGTCGGTTCTTCACCGCGCTTTACTCGCCGCGCGTTCGCACTCGTCCTCGTCGACCGCCCAAAAAGCGGCGATGACACACGGCGGTATTTTGAACAACAACAGCACCGTTGCGAAAAATGATGAGCGAGAACAGCAAAATGTGGGGAGGAGAGGTACGAAATTAAGGCAGAATGTGTTACATTCGAAAGGAAAAGATATCGATGGACGTTTTCGTTGGGTTGGATCTGGGATAGGTCGCTCGCGTCGCGCTCGTTCGCGCGCATTTCCGCGACGGATGATTTTTTACCTTTTGGACTACTCTTTGAGAGATTTCATCAACGTAAAATAATAATACTGACTTTTGTACCATTTTTCTATCATCAATCTCACATGACAGGCTACGCGTCCGATGCCGCGGTATCCACCTCTGGAAGCAACGGAAACGGTTCCATGGTCCCGGTGAACTCTGGCGCCATCTTGAACGCGTTGAAAACGCCAAACAGCGAACCAAACTACGCGCAGGAAAACCATCGCGTGGATAAAATCGGAGACCCGGACAAGAGAGCGTTCACGTACTTCGTCTTGACTGGCGGTCGCATGATTTACGCCTCGGCGATTCGCTTAGCGGTGTTGAAGTTTTTAATGTCCATGTCTGCCACCGCGGATGTGCTCGCTTTGGCGTCTTTAGAAGTGGACTTGAGCAAAATACAACCGGGGACGACGACGACGGTGAAGTGGAGAGGGAAGCCGGTGTTTATTCGAAGACGAACGGCGGATGAGATCGCGAAGGAGAACGCGGTGGATTTGGGAGAATTGAGAGATAAGCAAGCGGATGCGGATAGAACGCAGAACCCGGAGTGGTTGGTTGTGGTTGGGGTGTGCACGCATCTTGGGTGCGTGCCGATTGCCAACGCCGGCGATTACAACGGTTGGTTTTGCCCGTGCCACGGGAGTCACTACGACGCGAGCGGGAGAATTCGTAAAGGACCGGCGCCGGAGAATTTAGAAGTTCCGGAATATTCGTTCCAAGACGAGACGACGATGATCGTCGGTTAAGTATAGTGCGTTTTAATGAGCTAAATCTAACTATCCAACACTTGTACTCTTCGCGAAAATTCTACTAATTTATTCTATCGTTTTTAAGTTTATCCTGCGAAAGGAGTTGATTCTCGTCGCGCAGTTTTCACACGCGAACCCTTTCCAATTGCCTTCTGCTTTACACTCCTCCAATCTCGCCGCGGCGCAATAATAACAATAGCTACATCCACACCGTTTCGCGACGAACGCGTTACACGGAATAGGCGCGTCGCCGCACGCTGCGCAAATAGCGACGTCCTCGTCGAATCCATCCTCTCCTATTCGAACGGTCGAGGCGTCTCGTATTGTCCTCACCATCATCCCTCCCAGTCGTTTATTACTTTTCTTCTCTTTCCGTTTTCTTCTATTCGTGTCTTCGTCTTCTATTTCCTCTTCTTCTTCTTCTTCGTCGTCGTCGTCATCGCTCTCTTCTAGTCTCGCCGCCGCCTCTCCTCCTTGTTGACGAAAGCCGAGCACGTACTTCGCCCTCCTAAAGAACTCCCTCGCCCCTTTGCTCTCCATCATCGGCATCACTACCGTTTTCCCAACCTCCGTAATCTCTCTCATCGCCAACGCTCGATTCAAATACTCGAACGTCATCGCCCTCCCCGCGTTTGGATTTTCGTGCGCGAATCTCACGTTGGCCGCTCGTTGCGGCACGTTCGGAAACTTCCCCGAGTACAAGAACAAAATCAAATTCATCGTTCTCGCCACCGAGTGCGCAGTTCCTAACAGTTTCACCACTCTCGACGTCGTGTCATCTGGTAAGCACTTATTGGCGGCGAAATTCGTCGCTTTCGAGTACAGGTATTTACACAGAGAACCGCACAGCAAAAGCGTCCATTTTTGCTGCTCTCTTAAGCTCCCGAATTGGGCGATTCCTTTCTCGTCTAAATACGTCACGTTCATCATCTCCATCCCGGGCGTTGGTTTTGAAACTCGCACGGTTTTAAACCAGAGTAAGAATTCCAGGAATACCTTCATCTCTTCTTTGTATTTCGAAGCTATGCTTTCGTCGAAACAATCGAAACACTTCCCGAGTTGCTTGAGGAAGATGATTTCCAGGAGTTCGTTATCGAGTTGGTGCGCATCCAGTTGGCTCACTCGTAACACGACCGGTACGGGAGACGAAGAGGACGCATCACCTGAAACTCCTTTTCCTTTTCCTTCACCGGTTTGGAGCGTTCCGTTCGAAGAGGCCGTCACCACCGCCGGTGAAGAGGACACATTCGTGGTCGACATTTTTTGTAAAGAAAACGACGATTGTGTTTTTCCCCAAAGTTCGTCGGATGAGATGACGCAAACAACACTCTCACATCGATGACAACGCGTCGCGAGCAGAAGATGGAAAAGGAGGAGGAAAACGTAAAGGAGGAGAGAATTTTACGATGATGATTTCAATCGAAGCGACGAAAAAAGGCCGACTTTCGGTCGAGCACGAAAAACGCAAGCATTGGCTCGTCACGAAGATACGAAACGTCTCGGGATGCGACGACGCGATTGACGCTTTGTGCTCGCGAATATCGAAGCGTCTCGGCGCGCAAGCGAGAGCGGTGCGAGAAGGAAAAGGAGAAAAAGTCATCGAAATTCAAGGGAAACACGAGGAGACGCGCGTGGAAGAGGTACTCGCGAGAGAGAACGTAAAAATCGTCGGTTTGCGACGAAAAGTTGAAGTAGTACCAAAGCGAGAAGAGGAAGAGCGAAAAGAACGAGCGAAACCGAGACACGCGAACAAGAAGTACTGGGACACAAAAACCGGGTTAATCAAAGATTCGGTCAAGAGAGGTGGAGAAAAGGACAATGGCGAAGATCCGGTGAAACCAGAGGACGTGTTGCGGGTGAAACAGTTGAGAGAGACGAATAAAGAGTTTGCTCGATTTTGCGAGTTGATGAGGCGTTATCCGTTTTGGTCGCATAGGTACGATAAGTTGGCGGCGATGTATTTCGAGAAGAGGAATGGGAAGGAAGACGAGGAAGACGAGGAGAGAATGAGGAAGAGGAGGAGGTGCGAGATTGCGTTTGAAGAAGAAGAAGAGGATGTGAGAGATGAAGATCGTCGTCAACAGAATCATCCGAAATCGTTGGAAGATTTGGGGATGGTCGCGTCGGTCTCGGATTTTAGGATGTCGAGAGAGGAGAGAGCGAAAGCGGCAAAGGAGAGGATGACGGCGGCAAAGAGTGCTGTTGGTCCACAAGATGCGACGAGAGAAAGCAAGCAGTGCGTGGAAGAATACGAAGATATTGCGACGAAAATGCTGCGCATGCGCGGGTTCGCGCCGGCGTCGTCTAAGAAGAAGCCGGCTACTTCTACGACTGCTATTACAACGACCACGACGAGACAGAAACCCGCGATGCCACCAAAGAAGAAGAAGAAGAAGGACGTTAGAGCTGGAATTCCGATCGGTACGAGTGTAGGATTCGGAAGGAAAGCGTGGTCGCAGAAACAATTCGATGAGGAAGATTTGAGGATGTCGACTACAGACGAGGAAGAAGAAGAAGAAGAAGAAGAAAACTTCCAACGAGTAGCGTCGAGACCACTGGTCGGTGGACGCTTCCTCGACAACAAACGAAAAGACGAGAGCACGTTTCCATCGTTACCTTTGTCTCGCGCTGCTCCTCCCACGAGAGCACCAGAACACCGATTGCCGCACGAAGAGTTTCAGCAAACGACAATGTCCGAGGAAGAGGCTTTAAAATTAGCGCTTTCGCTCAGCGCGGACGAACACGCTCGCGAACGAATAAAACTCGACGAAGAGCTCGAACGAGAACTCGAAGTCGCTCGCGCCGTTTCTCTGAGCTCACGAGAAGAAGAAGAAGAGGCACGAAAGCAAAGCTCTCTCTCCGACGACATCGCCCAAACCTTGCGCCAACTCGGTTTCGACCGAGACGTTTCCGAAACGCTCGCCAACGACGTCTTACCGGCGATGCCGACGCGCCAAGACGTCATCGACCTCCTCGGTACTTTAGGCATAGAGAAACACGTCGCCGCAGATTTCGCCAACTTTGTCGTTCTAAACAATACTCACGAGGAGGACGAGAAAGATCTCGCTTCACCCTCCCGCATCATCATCGACGACGACGAAGACACCGCGGAAACGACAACGTTCTTCAACCTCTCCTTGCGAGAACTCACCGGCGCGGACTCCAATCGAGATCTCATCGAATACGTGCAAACAATGGAACACCGAGAAGATGCCGGCGAATTCCTTCGAGACTCTTTCGGAGGGAACGAGGAAACTGCACGTTTAGGACAGCTGATTTGGGACGCTCGTAGTCGTCCACGCTGAATATAGAAGAAAATAGATATACTAGCGGAGATAACGCACGCGTTTTTAGATAGAGACTTTACAGAGCTCTCACGTGAGAGAATTACCACACAACAAAGAATTCTAAAATATATACGCAAGAACACGACACACATAATAATGTCGTCGTTGTCCTCTTGTTGCATGTTGTCCTCTAGAACTGCGACGACGACTTTTCGGCGAGCGTTGTCTCATTTCGCCGCGTCGTCGTCGTCGTCGTCGTCTGCATCGAATTCGATGACGAGGTTGCACCACAATTTCCCGAGCCGCCACCTCGTCGTGCACAAAGGATTCTTCCGAGAAACCGCCTCTCAAACGTCGTCGTCTCCAGGAAACGAGGACACAGACGAGGACGGTTTCATCGGCAACGGGGACGTGTTCGCGGAAAACGCAAAGGGTGATCCGATTTACTTCGGAAGGAAGAACAAGAGCCAGCTGAAAAGAGACGCGAATAGGCACAAGAATTTGGCCAATCAATTACTCGCCATCAGTCCGAAGACGTTGAAGAAACTGCCCGGATTACTGAGCGTAAACAACGAACGATTGTTGGAAGGACTGTTGGAGTGTCAGAAAACAACCTCTCACATCGCGAAAAAGCGCGCGGAGCAACTGGTGGCGAAACAATTGAGAGGGTTAGAGGAAGAGGAGTTGAAACCGTTGGAGGAGGTGGTGGAGCGGGTGAAGTTGGGCGCGGAGGGCGGGTTAGCGCTCGCGGTGGATCCGAGGGCGGACGATTTAGCCAGAAATTGGCGGCAAAGACTGACGATGGTGGCGAAATCGGTGGAAGAGGAAAATATGGTTGGAGTTTCGAGAAAAGAAGCGTTGGAGGAAGTGTTTCAGGTGATGCAACGAGTAGAGAGCGAGATGAAGACGGTGTCGTTTACGAGACAGGAGTTGGTAGACGTGGCGAGGAAAGCAGAGACGGAGGCGAAAGAGACGGCGAAAAATTCGGAGGAGTTTGCGGATCGACAGAGACGAGAGGCGATGGGGGAGATTGTTTTCATGGACGACGTGGACGAGGAGTTGGAGGAAGTTTTCTTGTTGAAGAAAAGTAAAGGAAATACCGCCGCGAAAAGCGGCTCGAAGAAGAAGAAGATGAAGGCCAAGAAAACGTCGATGAAAGGTTTGCTTAAAATGTTACGAGACGTCGCCGAGCACGCGGTGTAGCAGAGTGCGATGCATACATATACATACCTGTATTATTTTGTAAGCGATGCTATTAGTAGTACTACTATTTAAACTACTAGTAAAAGAATAACTATTTTCTAAAGGAAAGAAACTTTTCAACGCTCTCCACGCTGTTCAAAAACGAAGCTGAATTTTCTGTATCCTCCAAGAGAAAACCATACTGCTCGAAGAATAACGACGCATTCGTGTTGCCAGAGCGCGAGGGCGCGTAGGAGATTGTTAGCGGTTCGTCCACATCTATAGAACCTTCATCCGAAACCACGAGTTCGAAATATTCTTCCTCTTTTTCTTCGTCTCGCGCGATAAAAAAACTGTCGTCGCAAATCTCCGCCGTCGCAATTTTCCCTTGCTTGTTCTCCTTCCCAACGTTCGTCCGAACGAAACAGTTCGCCTCGAAAGAGTGGTTGCAAAAGTCAATCAGAGGTGCATTCCATCTTCTCTTCTTATCGTCCGCAAATATACGACTTTGTAAGAAACTCCTCATTCGCGACAGTTCTCTCTTCTCCTTTTCGTCGTCGCCGCAACATCCGTTTACGAACGCTCGATGGTCTCTCCGACTCCTTATCAACCGTTCTCTCAGCGTCATATCTTTCACCCATCTCTCGATCTCCTCTTCCTCCATGTATATCCCAGGCACTCTCGGTGCTTCTTTCGGTAAACTCTTCAGCCAAACCTCGTGTCGTTTCCTCTCCTTTTCGTCAAACACCAACCGTTTCGCCAACGGTTTCGACCAGGAATAGATATCTTCGTCTTCCTCTTCTGATGACGATGAAAGCACCACGAATCTCGCGCGCATCGGTAAAGAAAGAACCACCTCTCCCGCTCGTAAAGGTCTGTTCGCAATCAACGCGTACCCTCGATCTTCGATATCGTCTTTCCCGACGCGCACTCTCTCGCGCGCGTTGAAATCATTTTTAGCGACGGTTTCGATGAAATGCACGAGCGCGTCCGAATCTTCTTCAAACGACGACGACGATAAAAACGACTTCTTCCTTCTCCTCCTCCTCTGTCTTTTCCCAGCCGTCTGAATCGTCTGAATCGTCTGAATCGTCTGAATCGTCGCTTTTCGAAGAAGAAAAAGCATAAATAAAGCGCGCGTTAAAGTTGTGCAGGACGACGACGGGGAAAACGTTTCATTCAGAGCAGAGAGGGGTGCCCAAAATTTCTCGCGAGGTATATCTCTCTTTTATCGCAATCAAAACGCAAGAAGAACAGCACTCGTTGAACTGATGAGTAGAGAAACGGATACGTTGGTACGTTTTGTTCATGAATTAATGAATTTTTTAATATCTTTGATCAATCGAAATAACAAAACAACAAATACAACTACAAGTATACAACAAATGAAGGTGTGCCGGATAAGCGCGCTCGGAGATGACGAATATATTTAGTTTCGGATCGGGTTTTTCTATCCCTCAACGAATAAACTTCTTCTGTTCGACTCTTAAGAGAGTCAAAAAACAGAAGAATTTTAAAAGCAGGAAATGAAACCTTTCGCTGATTAGGCGCCGGCGGCTTTGCGCTCAGCCGCCATCTTGGCGGCGGAGGCGGCGCGTCTCGCCGCGGCTTCCGCGTCTTCCTTGGCGTTCTTGGCCTTCTTCTCTTCCGGGGTGAGCGGCTTCTCGTCGGCACCTTCGTAGGCGTTCCAGTTGGATTGGCCAGCCAAGGAGTTCTTGAACGTTTCGGAATCGTCTCTCATCGGCGCGGAGAAGTTGTCGCCAGNGCTGTTNTCAAAAGAAAAGCGAAAGAGGTGAGTGTTTTGTTTGATGCGTCCAAAAATTCTCTTCCGAAAAGAGAGAAAAAAAATCAAAAAATCAGCCAAATTTGGCGACGTGTCAAGCACAGGACACACGACGTGTACACGAACGGAGTGGATAACAAAACGAATTCTCTCGACCTAACACATGTTCTTCTTCTTGAACGAACGCATGAACGCGTGAAAAACGAATTAAAGAATGAACGAATGAATGAAACGGCGTTCGATTCAATCGCCCGTTCTTTCTTTCGTTCTCTTTTTAAGAAAGCGCGAGAGAACGCGCGCGCGAAAGTCAATCGCATTTCTCATCATCATCTTCATCATCCAACGTGGAAAACATCATCCATCGGGATTTCTCTTTCACCGCGCGCGCGCGTTTAAAAGAGAACGATACGCACGAAAAACATAAGAAGAACAAGAACAACGCCACCACGACTCACCGAACTTTGACGCTTCTCTTGGAAACGACGTTCAAGCGAACGGATTGCGCAACAGCGGATTGGGTAACAGAGAACATTATGTGTGTGAGTGTTTAAGTGAGTATAAAGTGTCGACGTGGGTCAGTTTTATGGCGAGATATCTGTGATTTTTTTTTTGTCTTTTCGGCTGAAAACTGCTTTTTCTCTGCCGTTTGGTGTGTTCGTTTCCACGTCGAGAGAGAGAAGAATGTTTATTTTCGAGAGGAGCAGACTCTTCTTATATACTAACACGAGTGCGTCTCAAATTTTTTTGCCGAAAAAGTTCCGCGGAAAAAACAAATACGAATTTTGTATCTAAAACGCATTTTTTTCTCATATCCTCTTCACTTTCTCGCGCGCAGCTGCGCGCATATGCGCGCGCATATAATATCACTTTTTTTTTGCGTGCGCGCGCGCACGCGCGCGAGAAAGTCACACGCATTGCTATCATCGATAAATCTCTATCGATGATAGTGGGTGGAAGGGTGGGAGCTCTTTTCTTCATCGTTTGCTTTCTTTCTGTTTTAGAGATACAAATCGAGCGTTTTTGTATCTCTCCTCCCGCATGGCAGATTGAATGAATGAAAAGAGCTGGGAAAGAACGGACAAAGGGGGTTCGAGTACGGAGAGTTTTGACTTGCGCGGGCGAGTTTCTCTCCTTTTTTGTGTTCTTTTCTTTGTCGTCGTGTTATTGCATATCTTCTCTCTTCTTCATCGAAGAAGAAGTCAACGACGACTTTACATGGAGGAAAGAGCATTTTTTGGGAAAGAATTCCAACCTTTCATTTGAAACGGATTTTAGTACCGGTGGGGGAGTTTGTATCGATTAAAATCGAGAGTTCTCTCCTTTTTTTTTGGATTGCAGAAACAACACAACGTCTCTCGAGCATCCATTTGCGATGCTCAGCCTATCATGACACTCGGCTCTCATGAGATCGATCGAAGAAAC
>JGI20155J14468_10001373_pt1 | contig 19107 bp, 5 predicted proteins | sample COG_05_FD_14468 | JGI IMG/M metagenome (IMG submission 14468) | reverse complement strand
TCCAGAAGACATGTTTTCTTTTGAATCTCTCTTCTTTCTCTCTTCTTTTTATTTAACGTGTTGTTGTTGTTCAAAGAGACCTGGGATTTGATGTTTGTGCGTTTTNTCTTGCGTTTTCTTTTTTCCTTTTTTCTTGGAAAAGGCGGGAAAGAGTAANGAGATCTCAAAGNGTAATATACCCTAAACAAAACTTCATCTCAAAAAAAAGGGGAACGTTTGTTTTTCCCTTTTCAGAATTTGTATCATCATAANAAAAGCACACAACACGGTACACACGAAACGCGCGCGAATCAAGAAGAAGATGGGCATACGAACGTACTCATCAGAAATTACGAACGGGCGAAACCCGTTATCGTTGAAACAGGAGGAACCGAATGTCGACAACAACAACACCAACAACAAGCCTTCGTCGTCGTCTGGGAAGAGACCAACTTCGGGCGTGGAATCGATTTTTAAAAACGACTCGGTCGAAGTCGGGAAAGAGTTTAAAGAGAACGTGAGAACGTGGAACGTGAACAGAGAGAGAGGACACTCTGGACACGGAATTTTTTCGCAGAAAACGCCGCCGAAGTTTCTGAAAGTGCCCGTAGATAGAAAGAAGGAAGATGATGCGCAAATTGCAGGAGGGGTGGTGAAACCCGTGGACTTGAAACAGTTGACGCTTCAAGAGTTAAGAACGGCGTGCAGAGAGAGGAAAGTAAACCCGGCTGGGAGTAAAGACGCGTTGGTCGAACGACTGGAAGAAGCCGTGAAGAGTGGATTCTGTAAGGCAGAGTTTAAAACGTCGACGACATCGACGGTAGGTGCTGGCGTGCGCTTCGACGATAGGCAAAAGAAAGGTTTCCATTGGAACACTTCGAAAGTGCGTTTGACGAGCGAGTTGCATCAAAAAGGCATGTATAAAGGAAACGAGATTTTTTCCTCGAATTTTACGGACGATCGAAGACAGACAGCGCACACGAGAGTGGTTGGTAATGCCAACGTGGAAGGCGGAGGGGTGCTTCCATCCTCTTCCTCGGCAGAACAAAAAGGGGTTGCCGCCGGAGCTGATTTTTCGTTCCATACGACACACACCAGGACGAAAAAAGAAGAACAAGAACAAAATCCACCGCAAGCGAGCGAAGCGAGAATGAAATACTGGGACTCCGCCAGAGGTCACGATTTGTTTGGTTCGTGGACGCAACCAACCGCTGAAGGAGAAGAAGAAGAAGATGATGAAAAAGAGGAGCAAGCGGCGACGCCGAAGATGATGATGGCGCCTCCGACGACGGTTGAAGATATCGTCCAAGAAGAAGTGAAAGAAGAAGAAGAAAAAGTAGAAAAAGAAGAAGAAGAAGAAGAAGAAGATATCGATGAATACAAGAGACGTCAAACCATGTCTCTTGAAGAAATGAAACTGCTGAGAAGCGAGAATGACGCCAAGTTGCCGTCCACGCCTTCTGTCGAAGATAAAGAAGAAGCGGATGAAGAATACAGCCCGAGTCCGGCGAAAACTGTCATCTTCACCGCAACCAAGGCGGAGAAAAACTCTTCGCCGGTCTTTATGTGTCCAAAGTCACCCTATCACGCGTACTTGAATGGCTCTGACAACGAAGAAGATGATGGCGATGACGATGAAGAAGCTATTCGTCTCGCCGACCAGGCGGTTCGAGAAGTCGAAGAAGAGCTGAAAGCCGAAAGCTTTGAGAGCTCGTTGAATATCACCGAAGAAGGAGCTTCTCCCATGCAGTAAACGACTTACTAACGATATTTTCATACATAAATACTAGATTCTTTTTGTTAACATTTATTATACTGTACATACCTGGTTCCAGGTTTAATATTGAACCCCCCGTGTATTCACGGCGATTTTTTTTGAACGCGCAACGACAGTTCGATTTTGATCGAGACAAAGGGAAAAATTTCAAAAATTACTTTATTCGTACACTCCCAGACGACGACGCTCTTGGCAACACGCGCGGGTCATGAATGACGTCGAAGACGATGATATCATCGTCGCCACGCACGACGACAACGACGAAGACGAGTCAACGTATCGTCACGTGAAAAAGAAAAATAAAGCGATAAACATCGGGGAAAGCGTACTTGGGACGTGTCCCGTGTGCGGATGCGACGTGCACCGCGTTTTGATTCAGGAGCACGTCGAATTTTGTCTCACTGGAAAACACAGAGTGCGCGACGAGAAAGAGAACGCGAAAACGTTGAGAGAAAGGACGAATTATGACGAACCGCACCGAGAGGAAGAGAACGAGAAGAGGAAGAAGAAGAAGAAGAAGAAGAAACCTAACGCGCAGTTCAGCATTCTGAAATTTTTGCAAAAGAAGAAACAAAGAGAAGAAGATGAAGAAGAAGAAAAGAAAAGCGACGAGACCGAGACAACGAGAAGAACAAATGATAACAATACTAACAATAACAATAGCAATAACAATAACAACAACGCTAGCATCGATGATGCCGAAATGAACGAAGAAGAAGAAGAAGAAGTTGATTTGATTGCCATAAATACTCAAATTGAAGGCGGTAAAATTCCGGATAAAGTGTCGTTTCTACTGAACACCATGAGTGGGAATTATTCCGAATGTGGCATATGCTTGGAACCTTTCGACGAAGAGAAGAATGTCGTGCGTTACCTCTTTTACCCGTGTATGCATGCGAGGCAATGCAAAGAATGTGCAATCAGAGTTTGGCAGACGAAAAAAATCAGAGGGAAATATAAAACAAACAGAATTTCCCAATGTTGTTGGTGTTCGCAGAAAATTGAAGTGAGACCGCGACCGTTTCGTCCCTTCTTATAAAAGCTCTAATACAAACAAAATTCATCGTAGCAAAGTAATAATAATAATAGAAAAGCAATACGCAAAGCAATACCAATAAAATTACAAACAACTTTTCTATCAATCAGTTGTCTTCCAGCTTCTGTTGATTCGTCTCTGGAAGCAAGTAATGCACGCTAGCTAATGCTAATACACCGACGAACGTGTACGCTACAAAAACATTACACGCACCAAAAGTATCCACAAAGGATAGAAATGTGAAAGTGACGAGAACATTACACAGCCACTGGACGAGCGTTGCAAGCGCAACACCAGAACTTCGAGCATCCTTCGGGAAAACTTCGGAAGATACGACGTATGGTATTGGTCCCAACGATAAGGAAAATGAAACTCGGAATATAAGAATGCCGAGTATTGCTATGAGCCCAGTGCTTACACTACCAGCGGCAGTAGAGTAAGAGAACGCTAATAAAGCGCAGCCTGAGATTATACCACAAATACCAATCATCGCCATCTTCTTTCTTCCGTAGACGTCAATCTTCTGCGATAAATACGTACCAAAGCAAATTTGAACCATAGAAACTATCACTGTGAGCAAAATAGATTCACGTTTACCGTATCCTAACGAATTCAATATTTTTGGCGCGTAGTAAACGATCACGTTTATTCCACAAAACTGCTGGAGCATATTCATGCCGCATGCGACTCCCGTTGCCTTGATGTGTTTGGATGACTTGAACAATCCGAAAAATCCAGCATCTTCAATCGGCCGCGCGTCTGAAGTCGCCAAGCTCGCGACACTGTTCGACGGCAACGTCTGTCCTAAAGATTTCATAATACCACGAGCTTCTTGATAGCGCCCACGACTTGCTAACCATCTCGGTGATTCAGGACATGCGCCTGGCATATATCTAAAAACGTACTCTTGAGCTAAACACGGTAAAATTGGTACCAGTAACATCAATCGCCACACGAGCGAAGACGAAGCCTCTCCAGTGACACTGACTGCAGCGGTGGCATCCAAATTAGCAACCCCGAATATAGAAGCTATGACTAAACTCATCACAAATGCGTACATTAAACCGACCGTTCCGAAAAGTGGCGAGAGTGAGGTGTACTTCCCTCGTGTTTTGGCCGGGACACACTCGGAAATGAAAACCGTCGTTATTGCCGTTGAACACCCACACGCGAGACCAGACATAAAGCGTGCGACGATGAGGATCGTATAAGAATTCGACAAAGAAGCGAGAGCGGCTGAAACGAGATATAGCGCATTTGCAAACCGAAAAATATCTCTCCTGCCAAACCTTTCGCTCACTATTTTGGAACCAATCGCCAAACACGCTGTAGCAGCGCCTAACGGAAGAGCAGCAACTATTGCACCTTTGATTTCGGAACTTAAAAAAACCGTCGCTGAAGGAGTTCCGAATTCAACGTACACGAGCGCTCCTGCGATGCATCCGCATGCCGCACCGAATGCCAACATCGACAGGCACGCCGCGAGCGTAAGTGTGTAGAGTTTTTTCTCGTCCTCGCTACTCATCGCTGCTGCCGAGGAAGCAACATAATAGCCTCCTGAGCTCGCGGCACTCGCTGCAGAATAGGCATTCACGGTACTTCTTGGCATTCTCCTCTTATTTCTCTCTACTACTGCTACTACTATTCTATCTTGTATCGATTCAAACCGAATGGGAATATCTTTATCGTCGTCGGGTAGCGAGGCACGGAGTGGGCGACCGTTATATAGGTAATTTTTCTTCTCTTTTCTCTGCTTTTTGTGCGCGGCGGTGATGAACGAAGGCGACTTGGATGATAGAATGAAAACCGAGGACGATAATGAGGCTGATGCGTAAAGAGACGATGGAGTCATGAATGAATGAGCACCACCGGCGCGGTATAGTTTCTCGCGTGCTTCGAAATGCCAAAGGGGGAAATCGTATATGGTGGCTTTCTAGGGGAAGCGCGAACGAGTTGTCGTGTACAAGTAAAAATGTAAAATATCTATTGAATAAATAATATTCAGACTGAAACTATCAATCATCTAAATTCAGAGTCATGCATACACCTTGGAGTACCCAGTGCGATTCATGCACGTCCGATTGAAGAGAGGCTTCAAAAACTAAACCTTTTCCCATGGCGTTCCTTCTCGCCTGCGTGATGTACACCGGGACCCGTAATTCGCCGGCTTTTGCGCTTTCATTTTTTTCGACCGGGATTATATGCATGACGGGAAGTTCCTCCACAAGCTCGTTATTCTTTTGGTTGGCCAGCGCGTGAGATTCAAAATCCCATCTGGCACCCTCTAAGTATAACCCAGAGACGAAGCACCCGTTTTCAGGAGGCTCCGTAATCGAGCGTGCATCTTTTACGCGCGTGAGCTGTGTTTTCACGTGCGCGACATCGAGTGGCCAGCCTTTCTTTCTGCATGATGTTTGAACAAGAGCAGCAATAAAGGTTTCGGGTGACTGCAAACCTGATAGCCAGACGCACGGCGGTAAGTTACCGTCATGTTGAGCGACCCAATCGCTAAATTGAGAGACGCGCTTGCGGTACCACTGGATCCAGGAAGTGATATTTTTTCCAGTTTCTGGCGCTTCTTTTTTCCATGAACTCGGAACGAAGCCAGAGTTCAAAGACACCGCAACGTCATCAAGCACGGATGACATTGCTATTTCACCATTCAAAGCCTTACGTAAATTCAACAGCGTTTGCTTCATCACGCTCGTTAATTTGTTATGTTTCTCAAGTTCTTGTAAAAGTGCGATGCGAATCGGAGTAATCGCGTTTGCCCATTTTTTCCTCAACTTTCTCGCGTCAAAGTTTCTATCCTCTTTCTGCGGTAAGACGGATAAAATATCGACAGCTATGGAATCGAGTACGTGTTCTGGACGCTTTGCTTTATTTTCAGTGAGATTATCGTGCACACCATCATCTCCGTCATTCGCGTTTCTTGGAGCCTGAGGAGAGGTGATTTGTGGTTGCAAAGCGACTAAATTTTCCCACATGAGTTTTGCAGCTCTCGTGCAGTGCGCAACATCTGCGTTCATGTGTAAACCCAATACTTTGGGAGTTTGAACGACGGGAATGCGAGATATTGCGTCGATTAATGCTTCGTAAGATGTTTGTCGGGGCAACCCAAACAAGCTTTGGTAGTTTACGTCATCTTCAGCAGGGGAAGCGTCCCTTACGCTTAACGATGTATCCTTGTTCTTATCACCGGTATCGTCCTTCTCTTCACTCAGTTCGTGTTTGCACGTGTAAAACGCAAACGGTCGATCCCTATCAAACAAGAAGTCACCAAAGTACTCGTTCAAATACGTGACGAGAATGCGTCTGTCGTAAAAATCAGATACACGACCGCCGTACATGGCTTCACCAATTAAATATCTCAGGGTTGACCACGGAATATCTGCTTTTGGTTTCTGCTTCGGCGCGGTCGATATTGTTGACAAGGGATCTTCGGCAGCGATATGATCATCTTCGTCTTCATCGCCGATATCAGAGACGCATACTTTGTTGAGATAGGTTTCTATCAATGATAATGAAATTCTAAAATCAGTTTCATTAAAATCATAGGGAACGTTCCATCCCAATTTACCATATTTGCGGCGTTCTTGCACAACGGCGTGGAAAAATGTCAGCACGTATGAAAGATTTCTGAAAGCCGGGTGGTTGCATTTACTGAGAGAGTCTTCAGACAACTTTGCGAACGATGCTCTCATATTCAGCTGCAAACCAGCTGGTGGTTCTGTAACAACTTTCAGAGAACTTTGCAATACCCCTAGCGGGAAAGCAGCGACGGGCTCAGTCGTCAACCATAAACGAAAATCTTCGTGAACTTCGCCTAAATCTTCTAATATTTTCTCCAATGATCCAAGCCATGAAGGCAACAGATGGCAGTTCTGTAACATTGCCCACTTGCCCTCGCGTGCAGAAGATGATATAAGCTCGGCGGCTCGTGGTCCCATACCCTGTCCCAGCGCCATAAACTCCAATTTTTCCCCGAGACGGAAACCCTTCTTCTCCCCAAGTTTCAGCACATCAAAAGCTGGATCGGCACCGGGTGACAGAACAAAGACCACTGGTGTCCTCGCACTAGTTGCATTAAATATAGAATCATAATTGACTATAGGTGGCGTTACATATTGCTCGCCAAGTGTAGAAGAGATAAACTGTGTTGTAGCCGCGGTAATCCTGTCGACTCGAGCGCATCTCAACAAGCACAAGAACTCAAACGGAGTCAATCTGCTTTGAATATCATCAGGTATGGCGGATATTTCTGGGGTTTTACTCGATAACCAATTCTTCCATTTATCCTCATTCGTTGAAATATCAACGATCAAAGATTTCATATGCTCGCTACTGGATTCGAGCGTCACTAATTGCTCCAAGTCCCGTAATCCAGATTTTGGCCAAAACTCACCTAAAGCTTTTGTTGTGAAGGATTTACGAGTAGAACTCATCGCTTCGTTGCTGTTACTACTACTATCTTCGTCGGCATTTCCATCTAATTTGAAACCGCCTTTGGTGAAAAAATTAACCTGCTCTATATCCACGACACCGTCTCCAAGCAAAATTTGGAGCGTCATATGCATCGAAAGCGTCAACTTATCACGTTCAAACAATCCTAATGAAGCAAATTCGTATACCGCGAGGGTTAAGTCATTAACAAATTCTGTGATGGTATTTTGTAAAGACTTATCATGGCCGTGTTTACTATCATCTGTCGATGTACTTGACCCGCAGTTGTTTTTTTCTCGTGTTTTCGCTAGCGAGGACCTGAAAACTTCCAGATACGATGTCAACGAGTATTCATACATCGAGTTTACTTTGTTGAGGTTCTGAAGAACGAAATATAAGATGGCTCCTCGTTTTGCGATAGGTTCATATGCTCGTCTCGCCAATACAAGTTTCTCACTCGCAGCTTTCGCTTCTTCGAGCTTACAGCTAATCTCCTTTGCCTTGTACTTCGTCTCATCCAGCGTGGTTATCAGTTCTACGTTATCAAGTATTTCACCCGAAGCTGAAGACAATTCCATTAGTAATGTATCTTCGAGGTCTTTAAGTAAAGATTTGTTGACGGAAGTTTCTTGAACGAGAGATTCGCGCTGCAGTTCTAAATCTGGTCGCTCCATTTTGACTGTCACGTTGAGCAGTTGTTCCTGAAGTCCTACGAGAGTGACGCCGTAATTAATAATCATCGTTTTACCCGAAACTTCGGGCCCGTAACTTGGATTTGGGAGTTTGGAAGTCATATATAGCCTGAAGTTATCGTCCCATTCTACCTCGGAATCTCCTATTTGAACCGTCTTGATACCATTCCGCTCAGTGATGCGACGTTCTAAAACGTTATCGATTACTGGATCCAAGTGTTTGCCAACATTCTCAAAGAGAAATGGCAGCCCATACTTTACGGCGAGTTCGAGTTGTTTGAGAAAATCTGCATCGCTGAACGTTTTAATCTTCCCAATGAGATTTTTACCTTCGCGCTGCTTGATCCATCTCACGGCTTGCATTTGTGGATCTATACATAGCGGATATCGAGATGCCTTCGTTGTCAAAATACCATTTTGAACACTCAAATCGTCCGTCGGCAAACCCTCGCTCGCCCATTTCCCGAGTTCCACATCCGTCGTCAACAGATTTTCTAAACGGAAAGATGGAGAGACCGGAATATTCCGCGCTTTCACGTCTTCATATAGCGTATCGTACGTAAACTTTTTGCGAAACTCAAACGTGAATGCGCCAGAGTAGGATAAAAATGAGCTCGTCAACAAACAATCTCCTACTAAATTTTTCATACTTTCATCGAGTTCGTTCATTTCTTTTGCCCATCTGACGCGTTCAGACTCCAAGCCTTTCAAAAGCTTTTCAGCTGCAGATAAGCGCGCTTCCATGGTTTCAGCGCTTTCTTTTAATCTCTTCTGGTTCGACGTTTTTTCTTGAAATTGTTCAGTCAGAGACGTGAGTTCCTCAGATAGTTGTTCAACTTCAAGTTTTGTCTTCGCTAGCTCTTTCGTTTTTGTCCGAAGCAATTTTTCAGCAGATGCGACTGCTGCTCGCTTTGGATTCACCGTCCGAGCGACCTCGTTGTACTTGATCATGGCAAAAACCCACTTGAGGAGACCACCCCCAGCGCTAGAAATTTTCGTCACCTCCTCCGGAGTAAATTTTGAATCTTTCGTGTACGTTTTTAGCTCTTTTGCTTGCTTATCCTTTATGGCATCTTTATCAAATTCAATTAGCGACTTCAAGAAATTAGTATCTGTCATCATCGCTTTTGCGCCTGACCAAGAAACGTTGGGCAGACCTTTCAAGATCATTACGCACTCACAAACTTTCTGAACGGCAATATTCGGCTTTGCGAATGACTTCAATTCAGTAATTTCTTCCTTTTTCAGTGAATTGAGCGCCAATGCCGCAGCCTCCAACGCGGGAATTGCTTTCGCCAAGTCGCTTTCTGCTTCTTTCTTCTTCGTACCTATCGTCTCTTTCTCTTTTTGTAACTCTATTTCTTTTAAACTTGCCGCTTCTTGCTTCGATTTGACATCAGTCGTAGATGCCGTGATTACTTTCAGCAACTCTTCGCATGCTTTCGTCTCACCTTCAACGACTTCCTTCGCCTGGTTGAGGGACTTTTGCATAGCATCAACTTCACTCCCAGCTTGAATCAATTTCGAAGAGCCACCTTCTAAACGGGCTTTCAATTCACCGATTCTTTTCCGGTTCAAACCAAGCATCCTCGAGTAGTTTGCGATAAAGTCCAAATAATTCTTTGGAGTGACATAATTCGATCTATTCAGCTCCCTTTTATACTTTATCGATAGTTCCGTGACGAGTTGGTGCGTATATACCACATGATTTGCAATTGGACCGCGTAAATCTGATGGGATCTCGTCGATTGAGCTCAAAAATGTCGTCGCAACAGATAAAAGTGCTTCGTCCGGCCACGCTGTAAACCAATCAATGACAGTATCGTTTACCAAACCAGGAAAATTCCTACACCTAGAACGCAGTAAATCTCCGGTTGGGGACATGCACAGCACAATGTGTAAGTTCATTCGCGCGCGAGAGATGAAAAAACGCCAAAGTTCTTCTTTAGAATCGCGTACGTTTTCTTTGAGAGCGTCATCTCTGACCGATCGCATAATAACATGTTTTTCGTCATCCGGGTACAGCGCGGGAACTGCNCCGCTCGTCAAAATACTGTTGATGTGTTCTAAGAAGCTTTCGTTTGCAACGTGGTTATCTGTGAATAAGAACACTACTTTCTCGTTGTCTACTCCTACTCTAGTGAACAAACGTTTCAAATCTTCTCGAAAAGAGTTCTCATCGTACCCACGTGTCAAAGTGATCTCGAACACTGAACAACCCGCTGCTGCCGCGGCAAGTTTTGCTAAAGACTGTTTCCCAAAGCCACCATCTCCGATAAGGAGCATATGTCCACGCTCTTGTCTCAAAACTCTGTGGATTCGGGTCGCATGCTCGAGAGCATCGTGGAAAAAGACCAAATTCATTTTTTTGTTCGGACCCTCTTTACGTCCGCAACTATCCAGCGCTTTCTGGAAAGTAATTTTAACATCTTCATAGGTTCCCACATCTTTGTATTGAGCTCGCGTTGTCTTCAAAGCGCTCTCGACTGAGAAATCATTCGGCTCTTGCACACCCTCGCTGCATCCATCTTGAACTTCTGGTACTCCTGTATCTTCTCCTTCCATGGTTTCTTCTCCAACGAGTAACTCTGTCCTAAAGTCGGCGAATAAAACCGGATCCGAAAGGGCATGCTTCAATAAATTCTCATCGCAGTCGAAATAATCAATAACGAGAGATCCTATTTTTTGCTTTACCAAATTTCGATCGATAGAGTCTACTAATCGATCATGAAACACCCGCAACACCTCGTTTCGCCATAATCTCACAAACGCACTTTCTGAAGCAATGCTATCGGCACATGATTGACTCATACCTTCAAAGACGCGCGATAAATCGCGGAGGTTGAATATGTAATGAAATTTCGAGGGTGTTGGTGGTAAAGCATCGAGCACATAATCATAAAGCTCGAGAGTAGCGCCGAGAATTTTTTCGCACACCAAGCTGCTAATACACGGTGTCCCGTCATCATTTACGCCAAGCTCGCTGGCCAGCTTTTCGAGAATGCTTCGGTAGATGGCTTTTAGGTTCTCTTCAGACGGTGCCTCAATTTCAAAAATATTGAATAGAGAAGCGAAGCGTGCGTCAACTGTGTTTCGCGCTCCGCCCGGGTGTCCCATTGCACAAATGAAACGCGTATCTTTGACAGTTTTCCAGTTTAGCTCCTTACCGCGATCGTAAAAGCCGTCACGTTCGAGCATAGTTTTCAACAATGCGATGGGTTGTTGCGTTCCGTATAAATCTTCTTTTGGCATGTTCAAATCGTCAATGAATACAATTAATTTTCGACCAAGCGGTGGCCCGTACACATCTTTGGTGCGCTTCTCAATACAATCTTCAATAGCTCGTTGCACATCAAGAGAGCTCGTTCTCGAACTCAAATTCATGGTTATGTAAGACATTTTACTATCGTTGCCTGTCATTTCAGCGAGTACCTTTTCTATAGTAACAGTTTTTGCCGTGCCAGATGCACCTACAAAGAGGATAGGCTTATTTGAGGCGTTACCTAACGTTTGTAATAACCAAGAAGATCTGACGGTATCTGCTGTGGGAATAAGTAGAGATGAAAACGACGAGCGCGCAGCTAACGGAATATTTTCGGCTTTGGATTCCCAGGAGAAGAACGTATCGCTGGAACGATCATAACCATAGTCGTACATTGTACCAGAATCCGGTAAATTGAGAGGACACGAACACGCGGGATCGTAGGTAAGCTTCCGAAGAAACGTGTCAAATTTAATCCTATCTGACTTAATCACCGTGGCGCCAAACGACCACGTCAGAGCAAAGATAGACATTCTCTCGATCTTTCTTGCAAATTCCACTACTTGCTCATCCGGTGCAGTGATATTTCTTTCTCCGAAAGAAATCCCGCGATGGCTTTCTGCATCTTTTGAAGAGAGTGGAAGTAAACTATCGAGGAGAGAACATAGTTGCTCCACATAATTCGACGACGTTCTTTCGATGCTAGAAGTTGGGGGTAGCTCCTCGTCAGAAACACCTTCCAAACAAAACTCTACGAGAGTACCAACGTATTTATCGAATATGCGCGAGAGCACGCTTTGAAGTAGCTCCGTACCCTGTTTTTTTATCCAAGAAGTACAAATCGGTTGAAATCCCAATGTTTTCGGATCCACATAGACCATACCGCATCGAGAAACAGTCGCTGGTGATGCGTGCGCTAGATTAGCAACTTCGAATAGCAATTTGCAATGATCTCTAAGTCTAATGCGTTCGCCGTTGGGTAACGTCAATAGTTTATTATCGTCCATCACGGAGTTCATATTTTCTACCCACACGGCGTCAACGTCACCATCAAAAACGATATAACGAGATTCACTTTCTCTGTTTTCCGGTAGGGGACGATTAGCTTCGCGAAATATGTTTGATAACAGCCCATCAGTCCATTCACGGGTATCTCTGTCCAGCGAGCCATAAAGCTCAGAAACTGATTGCGCCTTTGGATTCAGCAAAATCAACTTGGTTGGTTTACCGAGCGCATCTTGAGCACGGGCGAGAGTTTTAATGATAACTGACTTCCCGCCCCCAGTTTCTCCAACAACCATAGTTGTGTGTCTCGTCAGCATTGTCTCGTATAATTGAATAATCTTATCAACTTGCTCAGAAGGACCGGTAAGAACCTGATACCCGCTATTCTCTAAATCTTTCTCCACGGCGTCGTTCAGATTTGGATACCGAACGCGCGGACAATCCATTCCTGGGAACAAGTCATTTATCAAACCAAGAAATAAAGGAGCATCTTCGAACACAAATTTCGGCAAATTCATATCTCTCAGTGCGCGCATTAATACGAGCTGTTCATCGAGTTCTGGGGATTCTCTCTTCAAAGCTCCGGCCATGATGAGCACCGATTTCAAAGCTCTCAAACCAAAATCATAATGAGATTGCTTCGAAAGTTGCTCTTTTGCGAGCTTGTACAAGACTGTCATCTTCTTCGCGAGTTCTTTAGCACTGTCGAAACCTTCTGAGAATAGCATGATTTCGCAAATTTGCTGAAGATCCGGAACGATCATCTGAACTGGGCGGAACAAAGCTTTCAGATTATCCGGCAACTCTGTTCTGCCGGCGTATCCAGGGTTCATGGTGATAAAAATCCCTGTCCTAGAGTCTAAAGCGATGTCCTTGCCTTCAAAGTTGAAACGCTTTGCGTTTATTTTCAAGCTTTCCTGGATGAGGTGGATTTGGGATGATACCACACTGAGCACTTCGGCGTCAATTCTATTAAACTCATCGAAACAACCCCAAGCGCCACACTGTACGAGACCAGTAAAGATAGCCCCCATCGCTTTGTAATCTAGTCCTTCTCCACAGTTGAATACCACGCAAAGCAATGCCATAGACTTTGCTAAATCCTTTGTAGTTTCTGTTTTACCCGTCCCAGCAGGTCCAGCCGGGGCGCCCCCAAGCCGGTACGTCAATGCCGTCGTGAGTGTCATATAGCATCTATCGGTTAGGCCCGTAATTACTAATCGTCCATTTAGACCCATATATTCGTATCCATATAAAAATTCTCCGGAGCACTGGTTGATTACGATGTCATCTCGCTTTTTATCCCATTTGAAGCGAAGCTGAGATTCCCATGCAAACTCAGATTCATCTAGAATCGAGTCTCGGACAAAGCTTTCTATGATATCGCGAGCGTGTACGTCGATTATAATCATAGTATTCACTTTCTTCCGCTCCAGGTTTGTTAAATCAGAACGTACGAGCTTAGTAAGATCTGCTAGCTGCGCCGTCAGTTTTTCTGAAAGTAGCTTCATCGCCATCTTATCTTGACCGTTCTTGACGCGACGAAAAACATCGATAACCTCCCAAGTCCACCAAATCTGAGAGCCGACGAGCGCAACCATACCTAATTCCTCCAGTATCCATGTTGTACGCGAAGATGCGTTGACATACCTCCGAATTCCTTTCTTGCACATCTCTTTCAGCGTGATGCGCATGGCGCTTTCAACTTTTCTCATCCAAACTTCGACCGGTAAACCTAAAACTTGAACCGGCTCAGAGAGCTCGAACGACTCGCCTTCGCTACTCATCAACCCAATGATGGATTCATCGTTTGGACCAAAGATCAGTTTCGCGCAGTTATCGAAGAGCTTCAGCATGTGCTCTTGAACAAGCGTTGGATCAGAGGTGCCAAGTATGGACAAGAGCTCGTCGTCAGAAATGAAGAAAAATCTCGGGAACGCATCGCGCTTCGTGTTCAGATATTGAGATAGCGACTTTTGACAGGATTCCAATTGCAAAGAGAGTTCTTTTAAATGGTGCAATCGCCCTTCAACTCTGCATGATTCTAGTACCTTCGATTCCAGATTCTCTTGCGTGCTTCGCATAATTTCTCTCCAGGCAAGATCAATTTGGTCGAATTGGTCTGCTTCACGGGGAAGTTGAGCCCGGATATCATCGGCTCCACAAAAAATTGATTGTAAATACATCCATTTGCGTTGAGTCCCAATCCACGCCTCTAACACGTCCGAAATATGAGCCAAATTATACTCCCAACTCTGAACGGTGTCTCGGAATGGTGCCGCGTGTTTAGATGCCGACATTGATTGAAGCGTCAGGCTTGAATCTTCCAGCGAAAGTGTGATATCATCAACGGAGCAAAGGATGAGAGTCTTCTCGCGGGTCTCTTTTGATTCTCGTGCGAGCGGCCGCAAATCAAATTTGGCGTCCTCCCACTCCGCACTAAGTTTGATCAAATCATCCTCGATTTTCATTTCTCGTTCGGCTCTGTTCGTGATATCTCTGACATGTTGTGCATGTTCATATAGTCGAAGCTTCAACACGTCCTCTAGGGATACGGTAGTCAATGCGATCGATGTCTTCGCCAATCTTGCCAACTCTTCCCAGTGCCTTGGACGCATTGCCGGTGACTTGAGAGTACAAAACAAATCAAGAGTCTCTTCAAATAATGCTATGCTCTTTTTAATGCTCATGATCAATTCGAATGTCTTGGAACTTTCAGTGATATTTGTTTCGCAATCCCTTTTGGACTCTTCGGCAATTGCACGCAGTTTTTCAATATCGATAGCATCCCATAACACGCACGAATGAACTTTAACTTTCGAATCAAATCTTTCGATTACTGCGTAACAGCTCATATATTCTTCAATATTTTCTCGCAACTCTTGCAAACTTGAAACCGAACGTGGGGGAAATTGGAACGCTTTTTCAGAGTCACGCAAGGCTTCGCGCCGATTGCTTAAATCAACGATTTTCGTTTTAAACTCGTTTAATTTCAAAGCTCCAGCGTGTAGATCTAGTAAACTTTTATCAGATGCTGGTCCATTTTTTAGCATGTCGTTTCGCGTTTCTTCGCACGCACTCTCAAATTCATTCAAATCGTTACGCAATTGATCTTCATACTTCATCCGAACGTGCCTGGAGTCCACATCCACTCTTTCAATCTTCTCCTCGCAAGCTTTCCAATTCGCCAACGTGTCTAAGACGGCATTCATATCCTCACAAATGTCGTCGATTTGTGTTGTTGATGATGGTGTCGATGGTGATAAGGACTCCTCTGGTCTCACACGAAGGCGGAGTTTGACCCTGTCTTTAATTTTCAGAATATTTATTTCGGTCTCCCAGTCTATACGTATATCTTGAACCAATCTCACAAACACTTTCATTTCATCCAAACTTGACGGAACTGCGTCCATCACATCGTTCACATTTTGAAACTTTGAATTCATTTCCGATAGATAATTACGGTCCTGCGCGGCTGAAATGCGAGAAAGCTCTTTGATCCAGATGTCGCATTCTTGAGCGATCCCGTCGATGAGTGGCGTTGCATCCATATTTGCACAAGAAATGATCAAATTTCGTTTCGAATCCGCTAATGCTCTACTTTTATATTGATTGAACAAAGCGAACGATTCGTCGAGCGGTGCAAATTCAAGACCAGAAAGATCTGTGAACATCTGCAGAGATTCTTCACGGGCTTTCGTGTTCACCGCGTGCTGAAACTTATCCCAACTTTCGACATATTTCACAATTTTCCGCGAAAGTCTTTCAATGGCGCGGTGTGAAGCAACCAATGATTTGTTCAATACGGTAGATGACTTAAGATCACGCGCGAATGTAATACCAAACGTATCGCCTTCTTTTTCGTGGACAGAAGTGTCTGCCGTCACGAGGATATTGTCATTCTCTAAACCGCCTGAGATGCAGCGGTAACCGTCGTAATCCTCATCGCTTACTTCATCATCATCAACACACTGGGTTTGCAACACTTCGCGACAAGTTCCGTGCATCCATCTAGTAAACTTTGATCCTATCTTCTGCATCGAATCGACGAATGAGTTCAGTCGAGTGGTAATTTCTTCCAAAGACGGAGATATGACTACGTCTTGCGAGCATAATTTAATTGTACATCGAAAATATGCAGCATTCGCACCGTCACGACGAGAGATAAAATCCCTTCGAAACGAGCGTAAACTTGAGCATATGGCTCTGACGAGAGCGCGATACACGCTTCTCTCAGAAAATTCGTAAAATGCTTGCATTTCTGGAGCCTTTTTGGATCGCGTACCAATGACGCAAAACTCTATATCTGATAAAAGATTCGAAACTTCCTTATACTTTCCTACTGCTCTTTCCATGATTTCATCGCGCGTACGTTCTAATGTACCCATCACATCGTCTAATTCTGGCAACACCCCAATATCACCTTCTGCCTCGTCTGTGTAGGACGGAGAGAAAAAATTCAATTCCGATATCGTTTCCGTAAGCTCTTTGATCGATTTCGAGATACGCCTGACTTCAAGTACTGATTTTTCAAAGGAATCGATCGCACATCGCGCCGAATGAACGAATGTGTTGAAACCTAGCGCATTCCAGTTCAATTTCGAGCAACCCGGCTCAAAGGCTTCTTCCACTTCGATCAATTTTTCCTTGAATAACGCAAACTCTTGGAATGTCAAACCAGACGTAACCCGCGAATACTCCGAGCATACATCTTTCAAACTATTCAGATGGGATCGATAAACATCTTCTTGAAGAACAACAGCTTTCGCCGCTGACGGGATCTCGTGTCCTAATTGCGAAATACTCTTGGCTTCGCTTATTAAAACGGATAAATTTTCGTGGAAATTTGGACGAAACAAAGGCACTGACGAGTGCGGAAGCCTTCCATTCACCCCGAGAACCTCTGTAATAGGATCCTTTATCAGAATAAAGGATCGCAGACTAGCTGCAGATTCATCAACGACTGTAGAGCTCCAATCTCGAACCAGCTCTTTTTCATAATCTAAGACAGTCTTGGAAAAATGAAGATACTTGTTCTCGATATCGAGAGCGGCCGCGCTTTGAATATCCTCTCCAAGAGATGTAAACTTAAATATACGCATAGTTCTTCTAACTGATACAAAGAGAGCACGGGACCATGCAATTTTACCACTCACGCTAGGCTGATTGCGCAGCAATGGAACATTTCTTCTTTGTGTGTGAAAAAAATGTTGGGTTTGATCGATTTCTCTACCAAACTGGTCCAAAATATCACGCGTCGTATCTCTCATCTGTTTATTCAGAACATCTCTTACTGGAGAAGTTCGTAAAGAAGAATTTTCACGATGGCCATTGGCGTCTCTTGCAGTACCTAGCAATTCTGAGTTCATCGGAATTGATGGAATATTGAACATAGTTCGAAAGCTGTGAAGCAATTCAAAGGCTGCTTTGGCGGATGTGGAATTTTTAAACGATTGGTCAATGAATGATCTCACTACTCGTTCAATTCGGACGCGATCTCCATTAAAGACTTGAACAATATCGGCCCAGTCTTCAGCTTTTGATGGATCAAACGCGTTGAATGAGCAACGATTAACTCGGTTGTTCATATTCGAAACTCGTCTCACTGCGTCGTCAAAACCTACTTGATCAAGCGTCACCGCTCGGAACTTGGGACTTAGAAAGGTTTGAAAATCTAACGATGCCGAAAGCATTTCGCCCAAATCGTCGCACACACGCGCAATATGATCAGTTCGAGAAAACAGTCGTTCGCGGTCGAACTCCCATCTTGTGTCGCGATTGGAACGCTCTATACTTTCGCGCACTTTTAAATAATTTGTCTTCCAGCTCCGCAGCGCTAAAGATGCATCTCGTAGCTTCTCCGATAACGTAAGATTACTATTATCCTGAATATCGGCTATGATTGGATGTAGACTTGGTGAATGTTTGATATTTGCTGTCGTCGATGTTGTCAGCAATGAGAGATGATCAGCGTGATCTTCTGCTCTATCTTTCGTAATTCCATCGTCTTCACGAGACTCCGTTAAAACCATCTTTGGGTCAATTTCAGAGTTTATCCTCAATGATAACTCGTCTGCTATTCGACCCATGAGCTGTCCCATTCGATCATCATTAGAGTAATAACGCGAAATTATCCAAACTAATCTGAGTGCTTCAAGCGTCGGTTCTAAGCAATTAGCAATACGTTTGAACGAGCCGCGCGAGATGGTCATAAAATGCCCTTCCAACGTAGCGAGAAATTTCACATTCTCCTTCGATTGAGCACACAGAGCTTCAAGGTTGTCGCGCAAATATCGAAACTTAGTGAGCGTTTGATGTGCTTTTGAGAGCTGCTCAGGGTCTTCTATCATCGCAGAGTGTATTGAATCTTCTAAGCTTTGCTCGGTTTTTTTCATCTCTTGGCAAGTCAGCTGTTCGTAAAGTGTGTGTCTCTCCACGTTTCGTTCTTTCCACCTCTCTATTTCTCGAAGCGGGCCCGTCGTAGTCGTCTTCATCGTCGTCTGCGCTATTTCATTACTACTCTTACTCCTACTGCTACCACTGCTATGAATACCATTTCCACCGTCGTTAATCGTGATATCGAGGTCGCGTTTTATGAAGGAGGATATAACGTCCGACCACTCCGTGAGACAGTCAATCAAGCGTCGCGCGTTCGTTTGCGCTGCTCGGTTCCCATACCCGGACGTTTTTTTGCCCTCCTCATCCTTCTTCTCTCTTTCCACCGGTGGTTGAAGATCTGGCGCTCCATCTGGCGCTTCGCGATGCAGTTTCTCTGTATCTCCCTCTTGTTCTTCTCCATCTCCGCGCTCCGCGGCCATCGCGCGCGCGTCTTCACGTTTCTTTTTTCCGGGGTCAATATCTCTCTCTACCAGAAGGGGAGTTTTGGGTCTCATTCCTTTTCGTCCACCTTCGA
>JGI20155J14468_10001371_pt1 | contig 19117 bp, 13 predicted proteins | sample COG_05_FD_14468 | JGI IMG/M metagenome (IMG submission 14468) | reverse complement strand
CCTTTGTTCCAAATGCGCTGACCAGATAAAAGGCTGCTTCGCTATGGTAGTTCTGGTCGATCATGTCGTTGTATTGTGTTGCGTTGAATGTCATTTTCTTTTCCGTGGTCTGTTTAACTGTTTCTAACTGTAGGGCAATGTCCTAGCTATGTCAAGAACTATTTTCAAAAAAATATGACTGAATCAAAAAAAGATAAAACTTCTAACTACAATGCGAAGCGAGCTGATGGTCAGTCACGCTTTCAGGCCGGCAATCCCGGCAGACCGAAAGGAAGTAAGAACAAGCTATCGTTTCAAGCTGCCGAACGAATGGAGGATCTCGGCCTTGATCCGCTTCAAGGTTACGTGGATCTATTGATGAAGGCGAGAGCCGATGGCAATCTAGCTGTCGAAGAGCGCGCACTGTCTCGGCTGATGCAGTTCCGTTGGGCCGGCCTTCATCACTCAATGGTGACCAACGTTGACCAAGAAGATCTGGAAGTTAGCGTGACCAAATTCGATATGCCGGATGCGTTGGGAAAAGGCGGCATCGGGAACGACGGATCTTCGAGTTTTGATGAAGGTCAGCTCGCCGATGGTGTCGAAATTGAATCATTTAGCCCACAACTCGTCGCGTCCAACAACAAAAAGTCATAGAAAACAGGACGTTATCAGCGTCGACACGACCTAGTCAGGGTTGTGCGCCTTAAAAAACGTGGGGGGGAGGGGTCTCTCGCGCGTCAAAAAACGACCCCCCACCCCCCGAAACGTGACCGCCCCATCATATGTATTGGGAGTCACACAAAAATATTTTCAAATTCCCGAGTTTGAATGTCAAAAATACAAATTCCCTACAAATATAGTCCTAGGGATTACCAAATACCGATCTTTGCGGCGCTTGATAACGATTACAGAAGAGCTTGTTTAGTCTGGCATCGGCGAGCCGGCAAAGACCTAACGCTGTGGAACCTCACAATCAAGAAAGCTCTTGAGCGTAAAGGTACATATTTCTATAGCCTACCAACGTACAACCAAGCCAAGAAGGTCATTTGGTCAGGCATGAGCAATGAGGGGGTGCGGTTTCTCGACCACATCCCCAACGAGATCACGCGCAGCCTCAACAACACCGAGATGCGTGTCACCCTCGGCAACGGCAGCATCATTCAGTTAGTCGGCACCGACAACATCGACAGCATCGTCGGAACCAACCCGGTTGGCGTGGTCTTCTCGGAGTACAGTCTGCAAAACCCAAAAGCTTGGGAGCTGATCAGACCGATCCTAGCCCTCAACGAAGGGTGGGCTGTTTTCAACTACACCCCGCGTGGCAGAAACCACGGTTGGCGATTGTTCACGATGGCTGAGAAGAACCCCGACTGGTTCGTTCAAAAACTATCAGTCGAGGACACTAACCTCCTTGATGACGAAGCGATCCAACGCGAACGCGACGAAGGGATGCCCGAGGAGCTAATTCAGTCTGAATATTTCTGCAGTTGGGACGCAGCTCTGCCGGGCGCCTACTACCGCGATCAGCTAGACAAAGCTCGCGCCATGAACCGCATCAAGCCGGTTCCGCACCGCGCCGGTTTTCCGGTCTACACCGGGTGGGACATCGGCATTGGCGACAGCACCGCGATCTGGTTTATGCAAGTGGTCGATCAAGAAATTCATGTCATCGACTACGAACAACACGCCGGCGAAGCGTTGCCGTTTTATGTAAACCTGATCAAAGAGAAGGGTTACACCTACGGCGAGCATTTCGCGCCACACGACATCGCAGCTCGCGATTTCAGCAGTGGCAAGACCCGCATCGAGATGGCGCGGGATCTAGGGTTGTTTTTTACGGTAGTCCGAAAAGCGCCGGTCGATGACGGCATCAACTGCGTCCGGGCAATGTTCAACCGACTCGTCTTCGACGAGGAGCAGTGCGGTCACGGCATCGATTGTCTCGCGGCCTACCGCAAAGACTTTGACGAAAGAAACCAAACGTGGAAGCCCAAACCAGTCCATGACTGGTCATCCCACGCAGCTGACGCGATGCGTACGTTCTGCATGGGTTGGGATGAAATGGGTCACATTCAACAGCACCGACCAACTCGGGTGGTGCGAGCAATAGCGTAGAGAAATATGGCAAAAACTTACGATCAGTGGAGTTCAAGAGCGAGACAGCTTGGTTGGTCTCCCGAAAGCTATTCGATGGCGGCTTATCAAGGCACCTCGCACTATCAGGCAACCAAGAATCAGCCTCAAAGCACCTCTCGAGCGAAGTCAGTTTCCTCCGCGCTACCTGACGATAAGCCAACAAGTTCGAGCGTTTACACCACTAAAGGCGAACTCTACGACTCAAGACGCAGCGGAAAGATATTCGGCAGCAACCCAAACAAATCCTACGAAGGAACCGGCGCTATATCTGGCGGTACGGTCGGCGGCAATTCAGTCAGTGATCGAAACAGGGTCAGCATCTACATGACCAAGCGCGGTTCGAGAGGTATTCAAGGGCCGGGCGGTGAAATTTTTTATGAGACAAGCCCCGGCTCTTTAAATTTTAGATCTGTTGCAGGGAGTGACGGCGGCGGCTTTGTCACCATTGAGGATTTTGGCGCCCAAAAAGCTGAAGCCGCAGCAGCAGCTGCAGCCGCTTCGACCGGTAGCGGTGGATCCGGCGGTAGTGGCAGCCGCAGCAGCGGTAGTAGTAGCGGCACCCGAAGCTATGCTCCGGCGTCAGGTGGATCCACCTCAAGTGCTGCTGTAAACGATGCAATCGAGGAAACAGAAACCGCAGTTGCGACTGCACAAGCAGACGTTTCGACCGTCGCGAAAAGTCCGTGGCCCGACGCGCCACCCGAAGTTCAAACTTATGATCAATATCTTGCTTGGAGAAGGGCGCAATCGGCTAAAACCGGATTTCAAAGCACTGTCCAAACCGGCTCGACTGGCCTCAATGATGACGAAATGAACTCGGGTGTTCTAGTGACCGAGCTATCGTAATGGCAGCTTATGGCAAAAAAGGGATCTCACCGGAACCCGAACAAATCATCCGGCGCTGTAAAGAATTAAAGTCAGGTCGCGAGAACTGGGAAAACATCTGGGATGAGGTCGGGCATTTTGTCCTACCCACTAAAGCTGATTTCCTTACGGAGCGAACTCGCGGCGATAAACGCGACGAGGATATTTATGACTCCACGGCGATCAGTTCTAACCAAACCCTTGCGTCCGGTCTCCACGGCGCGCTAACAGCGCCTAGCGGTCGTTGGTTTTCAATTCGCTACCGTGACGATCAGTTAAATGACGATGACGCTGCGATTGAGTGGCTTGAAGACTCGGTTGATCGAATCTATAAAAGCCTAGAAGAATCTAATTTCAATTCTGAAGTCAACGAGCTGTACCTTGACCTTTGTTGTTTTGGCACCGCCGCGATGAAGGTTGAAACTAATAAGGTTGAAAACCAAGATTCATTAAATTTTCGCACTGTTCATTTGAGTGAAGTTGCAATTTCCGAAAACGTTGATGGTGTGGTTGATACTATCTACCGCACTTTAAAGTTCTCAGCGCGTCAAGCAAGGCAGCTTTTCCCTGATGAAAATCTAGGCGAAACAATTGAAAGAGCGTTAGAAAATAAACCCGACAAAGAGTTTGAGTTTATTCACGCCGTCTATCCACGCGAAGGCGTTGAGCCAGTTGACATGGCGCCGGGTAAAGATCGACCGTGGGCGTCGTGTTGGGTTCAAGTTCACGATAAAAAATTAATTCGCGAAGACGGCTACTACGAGTGTCCGTGGATGGTGCCTCGATGGTCTAAGCTTTCCGGCGATGTTTACGGATTCAGCCCTGCAATGATGGCGCGAGCCGACATTCGCACCCTAAACGCTGCCAAGTTGTTCGAGCTGCGCGCATGGGAAAAGAATATCGATCCTCCGACGTTAGCCGCATACAACGGCATCATCGGCGATCTTCGACTCGACCCCGGCGGTTTAACTTACGTCCGTGACATCAACGGTGTCCGACCGATGCAGAACGGCACCCAGTGGAATGTGACGCAGATCAAGTCTGCTGAACTCATCACAAATATTCGCCGGGCTTTCTTTAATGATCAGCTTCAACTGAGTGAAGGCCCGAACATGACCGCAACCGAAGTCCGGGCGCGCATGGAGCTGATGCAACAGATCCTCGGGCCGGTCGTGGGCCGACTCCAGAGCGAATTCCTAAACCCGCTGATTCAGCGCGTGTTTATGGTGATGTTCCGAGCCGGCGCATTTGCCGAGCCTCCCGCGTCATTACTCGAAGGCGGTAACAAGCTTGATGTCGAATATGTCTCGCCGTTAGCGCGAGCGCAAAAGATGGATGAAGTGTTCGCCGTGGAACGTTGGATGGGTCAGTTAGCTCAAGTGATGCAGATTGATCCTACGGTAATGGACGTTGTTGATTTTTCCAAGATGGGAAGAATGCTTGCCAAACGTCTTGGCGTTCCGGGTGAAGTCATGCGCTCCGAAGAAGAAATGGAGCAGCTGAAGATGGAACGCGAACAAGCAGCCGCGCAGCAGCAACAGATGATGCAGCAGCAGATGGGTCTTGATCAAGCCGGACAAGCTGCACAAGTTGCCGGTGCAGTAGATCAAGTTAATCCTGACACGATGGCGGGTGTTGTCGCCGGTGTGACCGGTCAATGATCCCAGTCGATACATTAGAAAAAAAATGGCGCAAGATCATCGATTCGCCTGATGGTGAGTTAGTGATGGAAGCGTTATTCGAGTTGTACGTTTTGCGTACCTCTCACACCCCCGGAGATCCGTACCAAACTGCCTTCCACGAAGGGCAGAGGGATGCGATCAATTTCTTAATCAACTTAGCCCGAAAGGATAACTAATATGAGCGAAGAAAGCGTTCTAACTCAAGAAGCAGCACCAGTTGAAAACACTAGCAGTGGCACTTGGCGCGAATCACTACCAGAAGATTTGCGCGAGTCTGGATCACTTAAAGATATTCCTGACGTAAACACCCTTGCGAAAGCATATTCCGATGCACAGTCATATATAGGCCGCAGCATTCGGATACCCGGCGAAGATGCCGGCGAGGACGTTTGGAGCGACTTTAATCANAAGCTTACTAATGTTCCCGGCGTTGCAAGAATTCCGTCTGAGGATTCTGAGGCAGAAGATTGGTCGGCCTTTTATAACCGAATGGGTCGCCCAGAGTCAGCTGACGCATATTCGATCACTCGACCAGAAGGCGCTGAAGCAAGCGAAGCTGAAGGTGCGTTGTTGGCAAAGCTGCATGAGATTGGCCTCAACAACAGTCAAGCCAATAATTTAGTGAACTGGATGAATGACGGTGTCACGACTGCCACCCATGAACGAAACAATTCAATGAACGCTTCATTGTCTTCTTTGAAAGACGATTGGGGTCAGGCGTTCGATTCCAAGCTGCAAGATGCGAAATCTGCGATTGGTCATTTCGGTGGTGAAGAACTGCTGCAAGAGATTAACGGCAGTGGATTGGGCAACAACGTAAAACTAATCAAAGCTTTTGCTGAAATCGGTCGAGGCTTCTCTGAGGATCCCGCAATGTCTGTTGGTGGAAAACAAAATGCGGGTATGACGCCCACAGAAGCCAAAGAACAGATCGATGAGATCTTAGGCAACGCAGCGCATCCTTATAACGACCTTGACAACCTGCACATGATGCAGCGGTGGACAAAGTTCAAAAACTTTATCAGGCAGCTTACTTGTCTGATGATGACGCCGAGCCAGATATTTTTGAAAGAAAGCTCGGTCTCGGGTAGCGCGACAGCGTCCGAAACCCGGTGACCGGGTAGGTCATCCCTGACGAGGGCAAACGTAGACGAGTCCGAAAGGGTAGCTCCTCGAAAAAAAGTCAGCCGGCATTTGCCGGTTTTTTTATTTCTTTTTTAGAGGATTACATCATGGCCTACTCAGGCAACAAGTGGTATGCACAACAGTATCAAGATGCTGTTATGCAACTTGCACAACAGCAAGGTTCAAAAATGCGTCCCATCGTTTTCACGAAAACGGTTGATTCGGAAAAAGTGAATTTTGAGCGACTCGGTGAAACCGCCGCAGTAGCCAAAACAACTCGCTACACCGATACTCCGAACGTGGAAATGGTTCACTCACGAAGAGTCGCGACTTTGTCCGACTACCACTGGGCGACCATGCACGATTGGACGGATGGAGTTCGGATGTTGGTTGATCCGAAAGGCGCGTATACGAAAGCCGGCGCATGGGCAATGGGTCGAGCAATCGACGATTTGGTCATTACGGCAGCTCTTGGTAACGCGACCGATGACGCGGGATCTTCTGTCGCTTTGCCGGCGGGTCAAAAAATTACCGAGGCGGGAACTGCCGGTATGACTTTGGCAAAGATCCTTGAAGCGAAACGAATCCTTGATGCAGCTGAAGTCGAAAACGAAGATCGATTCTTTGTTCTCGGTTCGCAGCAGCTCGAAGATTTGCTGAATGTAACTGAAATAAAAAGTGCCGACTATAATTCTGTGAAAGCATTAGTAGAAGGCCAAATTGATAGTTATTTAGGCTTTAAATTTATTCGCTCCGAGCGTCTGTCAATTGCTTCTAGCAAACGGAAGTGTATTGCGTTCCAAAAATCTGGTTTAGGTCTTGGCGTAGGCAAAGACATGACAACCAAAATCGATGAGCGTCCAGACAAGAGTTACGGTTGGCAGGTTTATATGGCTTGGTCGATGTGTTCGACTCGTGTTGAAGACGCGCGTGTTGTGGAAGTTCAAGCCCACGAAGCTTAACTTCTCTCTCGGGGATTGGCGGCCTTCGGGCCGCCTTTTTCTCTTACTGATAGGAAATCATGGCATTTTCAAAGCTATCAATTATTAATGATGCGTTGACCCTTTTGGGAACAAACCGGATTACATCTTTGGCTGACGGCAGTACGGAGTCGGCTGTAATGAATCAGATCTTTGATGGCGTTCAAGATTCGGTCGCTAGATCGTTTGCTTGGAATTGCCTGACAAATAGGACTGAGCTTGCGAGGGAAGTATCGACCCCGGCTTACGGTTTTGATTTTCAATATGCGTTACCGACCGACCCCTACTGCATCCGAGTGTTGGAGATGAATGAAACCAACAACACGGATAAATGGAAAGTAGAAGGCCGAAAAATTCTCTCAAATGCTTCGACTTGTAAAATTAAGTTTATTGGTCGACCTGATTCTTTAGGTGATATTGATTCCCTTTTGGCGCAAGCAATCACCGCAAGGCTTGCTGCAGATGCAGCTTACACCCTTGTTCAATCCAATAATGTCACGCAGCTCATGTGGCAGCTCTATTCTCAAAAACTCGCCGAAGCTCAATCGATTGATCAGATTGAATCCTCTCGCGATCACTTTATTTCAACGAGACTTGAAGATGCTAGATCCGGTTTAGGATCTGACACAACACGTTTCGGAAAGGCTTGGTGGTAAATGGCGCGCACTAACGCGATCCAAACAAACTTTCTGAGTGGTGAGTTAAGTCCAATCCTTTTTGGCAGAGTGGACACCGACCGTTACACAAGCGGCGTGGAAACTTGCGAAAATTTTATTATCAAATTGCATGGTGGTGTTGAACGTCGAGGTGGGACGCACTACGTTGCCGCCGTGAAAGACTCAACAAAAAAAGCCAGGTTGATAAGGTTTGAATTTAATCGCGCTCAATCTTACGTTTTAGAATTTGGCGAAAACTACATCCGATTTTTTACGCAGAACGGTCAAGTCGTTTCGGGAGGCAGTGCTTATGAAATCAGTTCGCCGTACACGGAAGCGCAGCTCGACGAGATTCAAGTCGCGCAATCAGCCGACACCATGTACATCGTTCACCCCGATGTCGCGCCGCGAAAACTGGTTAGAACATCGAACACAAGTTGGGCGCTAACTGCGCCTTCTTTTACAGCTCCGAAATGGGATGCCACTGACAAGTATCCGCGATCAGTTACTTTTCATCAGCAGCGTCTTTGGTTTGGGGGTACTGAAGGAAAACCGCAAACAATCTTTGCTTCAAAGTCAGATGATTTTGAAAACTTTACGCTTGGCGTAAATGATGATGATGCACTCGAGTATCAGATCGCATCGTACAAAGTTAATACCGTCGAATGGATGTCATCAACCGAAGTGCTACTGGTTGGAACAAGTGGCGGTGAATTTAAGGTTACTGGCGGCAATGCGCCTTTAACACCATCTAACGTTCAAGTAACTCGACAAACCTCTTATGGTGGCAAGAACATACAGCCGCGACATATCGGCTATCAAACCTTATTCGTGCAAGGCACCGGGAGATCGATTCGATCTTACGAATATTCTTGGACAAATGATTCATATGATTCTGAAGATCTGACGTTTCTTGCAAATCACATTGGCGATGAAGGCATCAAGCAGATGGCCTATCAAATGGCACCCGATTCAATTTTGTGGTGCGTTCTTGATAACGGTGTTCTGGCAGGAATGACTTACGACAAAAACCGGAGCATTGTGGGATGGCATCGTCACACGACTGATGGCACTTTCGAATCGTTAGCGGTTATTCCGCAAAGCACCGTTGATCAGGTTTGGGTGATCTCAAAAAGAACAATCGGCGGCGTAACCAAACGCTACGTCGAATATCTCGACCCCGACCTACACGTTGACTCAGCTTTGACCTACAGCGGTAGTGCGATCACCGGCATTACGTCAGGCGGTCTCGCGCACCTCGAAGGTAAGACGGTAAGCATTCTGGGCGATGATGCAGTGGTGCCGAACGCAACGGTCAGCAGCGGCAACGTTTCATTCGGTGGCGCATCTGTCACAAAAGCCGATATTGGTCTTCCTTTTACTAGCACGTTAAAGACGCTCGCAGTCGAAGGTGGTAATCCTGCCGGAACAGCGCAGGGTCTACAAAAAAGATGGAATGAAATCTATGTGCGATTGCACGATTCATTTTTTCCAAAGATTAATGGGATCCGACCACCGGTCAGATCACCCGCGACAGGCATGGGAACAGCTGAACCAAAAACAACCGGCGATGTCCGGGTTAGAAATGAAGGAGTTGATTTGGACGGACAAGTGACGATTACGCAAGATCTTCCCGGCCCGACTCACTTGCTGTCGATCTTTGGCACTCTTTCAGTGAACGGAGGTTAGGAATGGCAATTGATCCGGCAACAGCTTACGTTGTCACGACTGCTGTTTCCGCTTTTTTGGGAAATTCAGCAGCCGACGATGCAGCTGAACGTGCAATTGAAATTGGAACCGCTAACGCAGAAGATTTAAGAACAATTTCAGTCGCTAACGCTGATGAAGTTGTAAAAGTTGCCGGTCTTAATGCCGATGCAATTCTTGCGACGGCGAGCCTTAACGCTGACAGCACATTAAAAATTGCAGAAACGAACTCTCTAGCGTTCCTGACTTCAGCTCGAGAAAACATTGATTTAGCCGCAACTGAAAATGTTGAGGTCTTGCGGCGCCACGTTCTTCAGGAAAATGCACTTAGTGGATCGATTCGCGCAGCTGCCGGTGCAAGCGGTGTTCGTATCGGGGCCGGTTCCCCATTGGAAGTTCTTATCGATGCCGTCGAGCAGGGATATGGTGAGCGTCAATATATGGCGAACTATGCCAAGAAGCGCATTCAGATGATGGGAAATGAAAGTATTCGAAGAGCATCAATCACCATGATGGATGCCGAGGAAAGAGCAAAGGTGCTTATGGAAACTGCTTCAATGCAAGCAATGATTACTCGAGAAGAGGGCGCGTCATCAGCTCGAATAATGCTGAACGATGCGGAAGCTAACGCAAGATCAATGGAGCGTGGCGGTGCAGCTTATGCCTCAAGCTTGCGAGCCGGCGGTACAGCGACATTGATTAATGGGTTAATGAACGCCGGAAACGCTTATCTTCAGTATGGCTCTCCGAGCGCCGCTTCGCCGACTGCTTCTTCGCCGGCCTTTATTGGGCCGACAGTTGGCACCTCCGGCGGATATACAGGCGGGTTTTCAGCGGGGTATTCGGGATAATGAGAATGCCACGTTTTCAATATTCGAGCAGTCCTTCAATGTCGGGCGCCTATTCAAGCCCGGTGTTACGAAGCGCGCCTACGTTACGCACTCCGGCATTACGAAACACATCCAAATATTTGCGAGATCCTAGAGCCGGACAGCGCAATATGCAGCTCGAGGTTCAAGCTGAACTGGACAAAGCAAAACCATTTCAAGCTTTAGTCGCCGGGGCGGGTGAGATTGCCGAGACCTTTTTAAAGGCAGACATGAAAAGCAAGTTGACCGAAGCTGAACTCAATCTTCGGATTACGACTGAAGGATTGCTTGCCAACATGAAATCCATGCCGGTTGGTGCAGCTTCAACAACGATTGATGGCAAAACAGGCCAACCAGATACGAATTATCGTGCGGTTCACGAAACATCACTTGCAAGCTTTACCGATGAGTTTTCTCGCCACAGAGAAAAGTTATCCAAAACACTACCTCGGGCAGCAAAAGACCAATTTCTCGCCGGTACAGCTGCATATGTCGCATCAGCTGAAGCTCAAGCTCAAGCGATCAATCGAAAGCAGCACGTTGCCTATTTGCAAGGCACAGTTTTTAGTAATTTGAGAAAAGCTGAGACTCTTGCCGAAATCGATATTATTGCCGGCGGTGCTGATGCGAGATTGGTTTACGCGCAAGATGATTTATTGAAGTTAGTAGACGCTCGAAAACGCGAGTTAGCCAATGACTACTTTGCGACCACAGTCATCGCAGAAAACACGCAGCTCGGATTAGAGAATCTTGAAAACGTTTTTGCAAATAACAATAGAGAATCTCAGCTTGATGATGAAAACGGCGATACGATCCCAATGACAGGCGCTCAAATGAGACAGTTTGAATTTATGGGTCATTTAACCGCAGATGACAAACTTGCGTTCGACACAAAGATTCAAGCCAAGATTAAACGCTTACAGGCTGAAGACGAGCTTAGAAAAGAATCTAATAAGAACTCAATAATGGGCGAGATTTATAACAATCCTGATCCAAACGTTTACACCTCTGACGCCTTCACCGCAGCTGCCGCAAGTGGCGAAATTAATTTTGAAGATATTCCTGATCTTGATGCGATAGTTAAAGCGCAAATTGTCGCAAGATCGCAAGCTGCTCCTGCAACCGATGTTTCTCTTCAGAATCATATTTTGGACAATATCGGTGATTTTGCTTATCGAACTGAAAGGTTGATGACGATGCCTTTGGATCCGAATTTTGCAAAAGAGGCGCTTGAGAAAAGACGAAGATTTGATCAGGGTATTCCAGATTGGAAAGATAAGAACAACCCTGCCGGTAATAAAGGAGCAAGAGCAAACAGAATTTTCGAAAATGCGTTTTATCGCAAAGATGGTGGTTTTATGGATGCAATCTCAATCTTTTCGCCAGATAGAGTTGAGCAGCTAAACGACCGTTACTTTATCGCCGCGAAAGAGTTAGATGAGTATGCAAACAACGAGATAGATCTCGCGATGGCTGACTCGGAATACACGTTCGATGAAGCGTTCGATAACATCTATTTGAAAGCCGAGCAGTTAGCGGAAAAAGAACGTCAATATTCTCAAACCGTTAAACAAGAAAAAGGCGCATTTGATCTAGCGAAAGATGCCGGCTTCACTGGAAGCACAGGCCAATTTTCTCAATATAACACTTGGTCAAGAAACAATAATCAGTTTACTTTCGACGATGTTCTGCAAATGGATCCCGGCCCGGCTCGAACTGAAAAAGCAAAAACATTGCAAAGTTTTGGTTGGACTTTTGATGCAAAGTTTTTCGAGGAAAAGCTAGAAACTCAAACAGCAGAGGAAAAGTTAAGCACCGTTGAAAAGATTTGGAATGCGGTGAACCCTTTTGCTCCAGAGGATGAATAGATGAGTAATTGGACGCCACCAATGCTCACCGATCAGCAAATCAACGAACGGTTTGAAGCGCAAACAGAAGCTGAAAATCAATCAATGAGAGATTGGATTAACACGACCAACGACGAGAATTTCAATACAACAGAAGATGATCTTCGCCAAAATCCACAGTGGATTCTCGCCAGTAGGGTTTTATACAACCAAAACAACGGCAAGAAGTTCTCTGGAACTGATCAAGAAGCAGCCGACTATGGCCTCGATCAAATGGGTGCATTCAATTACTCATTCTTTAATATGGATGCGCCGTGGGCTGAAGAAGATACAGTCGGTATGGTTGGCTACCTTTCAAGGATTCAAGAGTTTGATGATCGCGGCAAGCTTGCCTTCTTGCTGTTGATGAACACCTACGACGAGAAAGATGTCACTTGGGAAGGTGTCAAAAGAGGTTTTTCAAATGTTTTCCAAGATCCTACGACTTATGGCGGTATTACTACGCTCGCCAGTCTCGGCGCGAAATTTTCGGGACGGTCAGCTGTCAAAAGCGGAGTGAAGGCTTGGCTTGAACACGCAGCGCATGGCACTTTTTCCCGAACAGGCATGGCGATTGGCGCCTTTGAGGGTGGAAGCTATACCGCAGCCGATCAAGTTTATCGCGAAAGAATAGACGCAGAGCTTGGGGATCGAGAGGCTTTTAGCGATCTATCAGGGTGGCTATTGGAATCTGCACCTACAATCGTTTTGGGAACAACTATCGGCGCAGCTATCCCCGCAGCGGGAATGGCAGTCAATCGGCTTCGACCTCGACCCGATATTCCGGTTCCTGATCGACCTGATCTTATTGTTGAGGAAGTAAACAAAAACGGCAAACTTCAACGAAATGTTCGAGTTGATGAAGCTGCATTTGATGTTGACGCAGAAAATTTTAACTTTCCTGATCTAGCACCAACTCTTGCTGACAATCACAGACTTATTGCACAAGACAGTCAGGCCCGAAATAAGAAAGGCTTTGGCGAGCAAAGCGAATTCTTCAATCCAACATTTGGGCATGAAGGGCGCCCGGTCTATAAGGCGATTCGAACTCAATCGCACAACCGGATTATTAACAAGGCTATCGAAAAATCTGGCGACAGCATTCCCGCTGAAGGTGAGAAAAAGGTCGCTGTCTTTTTAGGCGGCGGCAGCGGTGCCGGCAAAACAACTGGCTTTAAATCGGGAATTGAAAGCGGCGCAATCCCAGATCGCCAATATGTGAACATCAACCCAGACGATATAAAAGAACAGCTTTCAGATTACAAGACAATCAAGCGCGAAGGAGACTATCGGGCAGCTATGCAAACCCACGAAGAGTCTTCAGACGTTGGGGATCTTTTGCTTGAGCGCGCTGTAAATGACGGTCGAAACGTTTTGATTGACAAAACAATGGCAAATCCTGAGAAGAATTTGGCATTAATGGAGTTGTTGAGGTCAAAAGGCTACGAGATTCAGTTTATGGGGGTCTCAGTTGACGCAGGAACAGCTGCAATGCGTAACCTAGGGCGATTCTATAACTCAGGTCGCATCCCTTTCCTACAGGCAATTGGGAGGACTCATAAGGGATTTAACGCAAATACCCGAGCCTATCTTGAAGCTGCAGATCAAGGCGTCATTATGGATAATTCCGGCGGGTCTTTAGTGATTGCAGCGCGAAAAGGTGAAGACGGCTCAGTCGAAGTATGGGATCCGATGGTCTATAATATGATCTTAGAAAGAGGTAACTTAAATGAAGAAGCAAAAACAATCCGAGAACTTCGTGGATCCTCGGTCACGAATGATAACCCCGGAGATTATGGCGAAAGCCCGCAAGGAAGTGGAAGCGGAGGAGCGCAAACGGAAGGGGCCGCCAGTGGTCTTTCTCCCGAACGACTAAGAGAGCAGCGAGCTGCTGACCTTGGTTTCAGTGATGAAACCTTCTTTCACGGATCGACTCGGGATTTCACTGAATTTAGCGATAAATTTGGCAATCCCGACAATCACTACGGTCTCGGTCATTACTTTACAACGAGCCTCGAAGACGCATCCGACAACTACAGCGGCAGTGGCCCTGATTTAAACATCAGGCTCGAGACTGTCGCGGAAAGTGCCTTCCCCGATCTTGAAGGTAAAGACGGAATCGATGCAGCTAGAAAGCTGCTTGGCGTCGAAAATGACGGTGTTGTTTACCCAGTTAAGCTTCGCACAGATAAGGTTGTGCGCGTTGGCGATGATGATGCTTACACTCTTGATGGCGAAAGAGAAACTTTCTGGGAATTAGATCCTTCTGATCCAGATGAAGAAATCTTTGACCCATCCGGGGAGTTTATGGATGTTCTTGAAGCAACCATCGAAGCTGCTGACCAGTGGGGCGTTCCAGATACTAATGAGCTGCAGGGAAAACTTTTAGAAGCAGCTATGGATCAGGAAGGCATGGGCGCTTCTGAGTTTGAAAAAATCTTGCGAGACCATATGGCAAACCTTGGTGCAGACGCATCCCCCGGAACAGTTGTTTCTCAGGTTTACCATGATCTTGGATATGACGCTATAGATATGGACGCCGGCGTGTTTAAAAACATGGACGGTGTAGAAGGGCAGCGACACTTCATAATTTTTGATCCAACCAGAATAAGATCTATCCACGCCGAGTTTGATAAAAACAAAATCGACAGCGCAAACATTTTATCGAGTGTAGATAATGGCAATCGAAAACGCAGATATTCTTAATAAAGAAATCCCGCAAACCCCCACCGAAACCCCGGCACCCGCCGGGGTTTCTGCTTCTGGGGAGCTTGAAATTGATTCTTGGATGGATCAACCCTTTGGAGATTCTGAAGAAGATCAAGTTTTAGTCGCCGGTCTGGGAAATGTAGCTCGCGCTATTGCGCGCCCGATCACTACAGCCATTGGGATTGGCAAGGCAAATATGGGGGATGCGGTTCCCGAAAATCTCCGATTTAAAAATTTACCCAAAACCGAAGATGACTTTTTCATCAAGGTTGATGTTAATGAAGCGATAGACCGACCGATTCGGGTTGATGGTGAAAAGCTCGACACTCCAGAGCTACGCCAAGACAAGATTGATGAGCTTGACTCCCTTCTTAGCCAAGCAGATTACCAAGACTTTGACACAACGAAATCTTGGCAGCTAAACCCCCAGAACATAACTTCGGCTGAAGATTTTAATAAAGCTCAAATGGCGATTGCAAAACGCTATCGCGTCGAGATAGATAAACAGCGGCGTGGAGTCGTGACCGAAGAAGAGCAGCTCAAGCTTGCTAGGGTTTTTTCCAACGATCCTGAGTTTGCGAAAAAATTTATGACCACTGGGCCGGGAACCGCGTTATCTGCTGAAGAGCTTAAAGCTGCGCGTTTCCTTGTTTTAAAGTCTGCCGAAAATCTAAAGGCTTCTGCGACTAATTTCAGACGCCAAGCAACCGGTGATGATTTACCAGTTGCTGAACTAGAATTTTTGCGGAACTGGAACATTCACAAAGAGTTGGTTGTGAAATGGATGGGCGCCAGAGCTGAAGCCGGTCGCTCACTTCGTGCAATCTCCGGGCAATCTATCGGAGATATGAAAGATCTATCGCAAGCGCATATCGATGAGCTGACCCGACATTATGGGAGCGCCGCTGATGTTGCGCGCCTTGCTGATCAAGTTATGGCAGCTCAAGGATTGATTGGCGTCAATAAGACGGTTGCTGCCCAGAAGTCGGGCATAAGTAAATGGGGCGCGGCAATTGCCGAGAACATGACAGGATCAATTCTATCCGGCCTTTCTACTTTCGGCGTCAATTTTTTTGGCAACGGTTTGATGATCGGTCGACACGCCACTCATCTTGCTGTCGCAGCTCGGTTAGGGCGTTGGACAATGGGAGATGCTGCTGTTGTCGAGAAGGGTGAAGCAATGGCTTATTTAATAGGTTCATTCGCATCTTTCAATCGAGCGCGCCAAGCTTTCGTCATTGCATTAAGAACCGGCGAGCCGTATGGCGGCACCGCGAAATTTGAAGGTGCAAAAGATAAAGCAATTTCTGCAACCTCTCTGGGCTACGACCCAAAGTCGGCTGCCGGCGCAGCGATCAACGTTTATGGTCATATCGCTCGCGCACCAATGGAGAGAATTCTCGGCCCGACAGATGCGCTATATAAAGTAACGAACGAAGGTGGTCACTGGGCGCAGCTCGCGTACCGGCAAGCTGCTAAAGACGCAAGAGCTGAAGGGTTGAGTGCTGCCGAGCAAGATGTCCGGTTGCAGCAGTATATGGCAAACCCGGATCAAGATACGTTGTTAAGGATGAAAGAATTTGGTGAATACCAGACTTTCACAAACCCCCTCGGTGAATGGGGTCGTTCAACTCAGAAAATGCTAAATCAGTTCACACTCGGAAGATTGTTAGTTCCGGTTTTTAGAACTCCTGCACAGATATTTAAAATTGGATTTCTTGAAGATACGCCGCTTGGGTTTCTTTCACAATCGGTAAGAAAAGATTTATATCCAGAGCCGGAAATCGGCAAAGCGCAATTGAGCAGTGAGCAGATGGAAAGAATGCAAATGGCTCAGTCTCGAATGACCGTTGGAACTATGACGGTCGCAACAATCGGGGTACTCGCAGCCAATGGATATGTAACAGGGTCGGGGCCGAAAGAATTTGGCGCTCGGGACGCAACGCGAGAGGTTGTTCCTCCCCGCTCTTTTGTGGTGGAGCGTGATGAGTATGGGAATCCATCCAAATATATGTCTTTTGATCGGTTAGAGCCTTTCAGCTTGCAGATTGGATTGATGGCTGACTTTTATGAAATCTTACAAGCTTCACAACACATGGATTTGGATGAATCTCAGATGGAACAAATCATGGATGTTGGAGCTGCACTCACGTTAGGCGTCTATGAGAACACGATCAACAAGACTTATATGCGGGGAATAAATGAAGCAATCAGCGCCACTCAAGATCCCGAACGATACCTAGAACGTTGGCAAGCTTCTTTCATTAACGCGCAATTGCCGCTGTCTGGAATCCGGCGAGATATTCGCAAAATGATTGATCCGATGATGCGAACAACTGAAACACTGTTAGAGCGTTTAAAGAATCAGCTTCCCTATTTTTCAAAAGACCTTCCCGCCTTAGTAGGGATTCACGGTGAATATATTCCTTATGACCACCTCATGAATCTACCGCTAAAGACTAAAGAGGTTTCAGATGATCCAACCTTCCAAGAGTATAACCGTCTGTTTGAATCAACTCGGATTCCCCCGGTCACAAAAGGAACTGCAATTATTGGTGGGCATAAGTTAAATGCACAGCAGAAGCATGATTTCCAAATCATTTCAAGAAATGGAATAAAGCTCGAGCTTGATGATCAGAACAATGTTATCGGCGCTTCTTTACCGTCTTATGACCCAAACGCAAATTGGAAGGAGCGAATAAAGCCCAAAGGTAGCGGGGTGACCTTTGCAGGAGCTATTCAAAACTTAATGATCTCGGATCAGTACAACTCACCAATGGTGACGGACTATGCGCGAGTTGAGATGATCAAGAAGATCCAAAACGGATTTGATCGAGCAGCGCGAGAGTTTTTGAAAGCAGAAAACCCAGAAATTCTAGATGCTGTTCTTTTGATTCAACAAAACGAAGCTAGAAGAATGATGGGAAGAGACGCAGCAGATCAAGCTTTTGAAGATGCCGGTGTCGAAGTATTAACGCCGAAAAGTGAACAACCCCTTTTTAGAAATTAAGGCAAAAAAATGACAGTTTCCACAACGACATCAAAGGTCAGTTATACAGGTAACGGCACGAACGACACGTTCGCTTATACCTTCAAGATCTATGCTGACGGCGATCTCGAGGTCTACGTTGGCGGGGTCAAGAAAACACTCACAACGCACTATACGGTCACTAACGCCGGTACAGCTTCTGGCGGGAATGTGGTGTTCACGACCGGCAACATCCCGGTAAACGGTGCCATCGTAGTCATTGCTCGAAGCTTGGCGCGCACCCAATCAAACGATTGGAACGATTATGATAGGTTTCCCGCAGAAACACTCGAGGACTCTGTCGACCGGCTGACGTTTATAGAACAGGAACAGGACGAGGAAGCAGCTCGGTCGATTAAGTTCGCTTTGACGGTAACAGATGTCGGTAACGTTGAAGTCACCGGCACAGCGGCTGAAAGGGCCAACAAGGTGTTCGGTTTTGATGCCGCCGGCAACCTGATCACCACGGTTGAGATCGGCAACTATGAAGGCAACTGGGCAGCTTCAACCGCCTATGTGACGCGCGATATTGTCAAAGACACCTCAACGGATAACATCTTCATTTGCTTAACGTCACACACCTCAAGTGGCGCGCAACCGCTTACAACGAACACTGATTCCGCGAAGTGGGCGCTGTTGGTCGACGCAGCTTCATCTTCAACCGATGCAGCGGCAGCCGCCGCTTCAGCAACCGCAGCTGCCGGCAGTGCAACAGCCGCAGCCACTAGCGCGACTTCAGCCGCTACCAGTGCGACAACAGCGACAACGCAAGCATCTGCGGCCTCGACGAGCGCAACGGCAGCAGCATCAAGTGCATCGTCAGCTTCAACAAACGCGACCGCAACAGCTGCCGATGCAGTCAGCACTGCCGCCGATAAAGTTGCAACAAACGCTGATGCCGTTTCGACAGCTGCCGATGCTGTCTCGACCGCAGCTGACGCAGCGACCGCAACCACGCAAGCTGCAACAGCAACGACTCAAGCCGCAACAGCAACGACTCAGGCCGGTAACGCTGCGACATCTGCAACGGCGGCGGCCACGTCAGCAACCAATGCTGCAACAAGCGAGTCGAACGCTGCCACATCAAAAACCGCAGCTGAAACTGCAAAGACGGCAGCGGAAACAGCGCAAGCTGCGGCAGAGGCGGCACTCGACAATTTCGATGACATCTACCTTGGAGCGAAGTCGAGCGATCCAACGGTTGACAATGACGGCGCAGCTTTAACTGCCGGGGATCTGTATTTCAACACCTCGACAAATCGAATGCGCGTCTATGACGGTAGCAGTTGGGCAGACGTTGCGCTCGACGCTGCAACAGTCGTTGCCAAAACTTCCGCTACCGGATCAGGACAACTCCCCGCAGGAACCACAGCACAGCGGGATGGTTCACCGTCAGCGGGGATGATTCGCTACAACTCAACGACAGCCGGGTTTGAAGGCTACGGATCAGCATGGGGCGCAATTGGTGGGGGCGCGTCAGGCGGGAACGGTGA
>JGI20155J14468_10001370_pt1 | contig 19117 bp, 15 predicted proteins | sample COG_05_FD_14468 | JGI IMG/M metagenome (IMG submission 14468) | reverse complement strand
TTCTTCTACTCGTTATGATTTAAGCTTACTCGTATTATATCTCAAAAGTTTTTCCAATTCATCCGTATTCTTGATGATTTAGTTCTCAACATCATCTTCTTCATCGGTCCTCTCTCGGAGAGAGGTGTAGTGGCAGTCTTTACAAAATAAGTGTAACGTTCTCTCCGCCGTTCCGTTCAAATTTTGTACGAGGATCTCAGAACCACCGTAGACCTGTATATGAACGCCATAAAAGTTTGCGGCGGCTCGTATTGTAATATCGTCGCCCCAACCGAAAGAAGTATTTGGAATAGGTCCTCTGCGTAACTCGGCGATGTACGCTCTCCACATCTCCTCTTGGTCCATGTCAGCTTGCGACCGCATACCAGTTTCCACTTCGTATTCCGCTTGGTCTGCAACGCGTAGCATATACAGGTCGCCTATATATCGCTCACGGTTATTCTCCATTTCATTAATGACCGCTTGTCGGACTACTTCGTGATCGTCCTGGTTCCCGTACATTTGATCGGCAATGGCGCGAAACTGGCAGTTGCCGTCCGCTTCAATGCGAATTGAAGTAAACGTCCAAGGGTAAGAGGTAGAAATAGGAGGAGGAGGAGGAGGAGGAGGAGGAAGAGAAGGAGCAGGAGGAGCAGGAGAGAAGAAGGAAGTGATCGTACGATGATTGAAATAATCATTCATCGCGATCTCAGCGTTCCTGGCAACTTCACTTAAACCAAGTTCGGACTTGATTTTCATCAATATTGTGTTTGCAAACGCTTTCTTCTTCTCAGTCGTGTTCCAGCAAGCTCTGCCGTCGTCGAAAAATTTTCGGATCGACTCAAGTTTGATAAAGTTATAAGAAGAAGCTGACACTTCTTTCTTATTTCTGTTATAACAGGACGAGCACCGGCGACGAAAGGTTCCCCGCCTTTTGTCGATGATCAAACTAACCTCGCGCTCACAGCTGCGGCCACAGGCGTTGCATACAAAACCAGGCGGAATTTGCACCGTTCCCCGATCCTTCGCCTTTTTTTTGATCCCATTCTGAGCCGGATGCAACGTTCCTTCCGCCTGGTGGTTTCGCCAAAACGCTCGCGAACCAACCTGCGCCGGATGCAACGTTCCTCCAACTTGGTGCTTTCGCCAAACCTCCTGAACCGGATGCAGCGTTCCTTCCGCCTGGTGCTTTCGCCAAACCTCCTGAGCCGGAGTCAACGTTCCTTCCGCCTGGTGCTTTCGCCAAAACGCTCGCGAACCAACCTGCGCCGGATGCAACGTTCCTTCCGCCTGGTGGTTTCGCCAAACCTCCTGAGCCGGATGCAACGTTCCTTCCGCCTGGTGGTTTCGCCAAAACGCTCGCGAACCAACCTGCGCCGGATGCAACGTTCCTCCAACTTGGTGATTTTGCCAAGACGCTCGCACAGCTTCCGATTGTCGAGCGCGAATCATCTCGCGCGTCGCTTCAACTTCGGCTTCTCCCACTCTCCCCTGACGCAAATCCTCACCTGCACCTTCTTTGCCGCCTAAGAAAGAAACCAGCGCACCGAAAGCGTCGTAATCTTCCTTAAACAGTGCGCGCGGCGCACTTGTGGTGAACAGACTCAGGTGCGGCGAGTCGAAATGAAACGTCCACGGCATTCGGACGTTCGTGTAGCCTTGATTGTTGGCGAACGTGCGAACGTGCGCTCCAAATCCAGCAACTTTTTTCGGTTCGCCCAAACACCCCAGTTTCGCTTTCGTTAACTCGTTAACAAAAGAAATCACTTCTTTAGGAATTCCAGAGAGGATTCTTCGTCCGTGGTCGTGCGGCGCTGCCCATGGCACGATGTTCGTCACCACGAAATTGAACAAATTCACGCCGTAGTGCCATAAGAGGTTCCACACCGTCGCGCGTAACCCGTCCTTTTCTAAATCACTCCGAGCAGCCAACAAGTTCCCGCCTAAATTGTGATCGGCTGTTTCAAAGTGTCCAAAGACGAGAGCGTCAAAGTTGCGCAGCCGCTCTCCGTTCTCGTCCCACTCTCCTTCTCCTCCGCCGGGAAGAGCGGTTTTCGTGCACGAGAGCGGTTTACCGATGACGCTTGATATGAGATCTTCGACCAAGTTCTCGAGAAGAGTGGTAAACTTTTCATACTTTTCCTTGTTCGTCCCGAAGCTTGCATCAATTGACGCTTTTTTCTCGAGCAACTCTTCAAAGAGACGTCCTTCGTCTCGATCGAGTTCTCTCACCCTACGCGAAATGAAAAAAATTTAGAAAAAAGGAAAATACGCGGAAGAACAAAAGAGGTACCTTTTTTCCGGGCGTTCTTTCTTCTTCGCCCTCTTCGCAGAAGCGCGAGATGTAGCTTCCCTCTGGTTCGACGCTTTTCGTTTGGGTTTACCCGTTCCTTCACCCATACCTGTCTCAATGTATTCAGAATCCGAATCTCTTTCGTCGTTTGAAGGCACGTATTCCTCGTCGTCGTCCACGTTCGCGGTATTCATATCGCCCGTCGTCGCACCGCCCACATCGACGCTGTAGAGAAAGGGGAAAGTAACTCAGTTTTTGAATTTTTTCAGAGACAAAAAAAACAAAAAAACTCTCTCTCTCTCTCTCTCTTTGTTGAAGAAGAAGAAGAAGAAGAAGAAGAAGAAGAAGAAGACAGAACACTTACGTGAAGACATTTTCTTCGACTCGGCGTCGCAGACCGACTTCCGTGACTTTATCCGATGGGCGCGTTTCGTTAGTCGGCGGTTTTTCGTCATCATTAGTCGCCGAAGCTTCCGCGAATAAAGCAAACGTTCTGAGCGAAGTCGAAGAAAAAGAGTTGAACGAAGAAAAGTCGTTCGTAACTTTTCCGTTTTCACGCTGTTCTTGCATACCGGTTAATACTACTAGTATAACCGATATGAAGATCAGAGTGCAAGTCTTCATGCTCATGCGCATTTACTTGTTGTGGTGAGTAGACGTTTGATTCTTTGTGTGTTAAGTGACTTTTAAACTGCGCGTGTAAAACTTTTTTATTTTTGTCGCGATTTTCGTCCTTCAAACTAACAACATAAGTTTCACACAAATTTTTCCTACAACGCTCCTCTCTTCTGCAACAAATAATGAACGCTTTGATAAGGAAAAAAAGCGCAAAACGAGAGATTGCAACAAAACGTCACCAACGCCGGCCTCTTTCTCATCATCATTGAAGAAGAAGAAGAAGAAGAAGAAACAAACAAACGCGGCGTGTACAGCTAGTAGTAGAAATAGGATTCAGCATCTCGAAAAGAGAGCGCCGCTGCTCTGCGTGTAAAGTAATACTGCTAACGATGATGATAATATACAAACGACGAACTCTTTCTTTCTTTCTTTCTCTCCCCCAGCCGCGCTATTAGTATTAATACGTCCTCCCCCCTCCCCCCGTTATCTCCCCGGCGGCTTTCTTGTGGTAAAACAAGTCCGTCTTGGCGCTCCCTAAGTTTATAATCTTTGGACACCCGTCCCTGTCCTTCTCCTGTATCACGCACCCTTGACAGTAATACGCGTCCGAGACCCCAACTGCGCTGCATATGACGCACCTTCCTTGATTGGAGCCGTAATTGCACTCGTCGCACACTCTCACGAGCGTCGAAGGGCGGACGTAGGAATCGCAAATCACGCATTTTCCGTCGCACTTTTCGCAGAGCCGACCGATGGCAATGCCGGGCATTTTTCGGCACATGATTAAGTCTGGGTGGTGTTTCGCCATTTTGAGATCGAGAGCGCGTCACCACGACCAATATGTGCGAGCGTGCGAGCGTGTTGTGTGTGCGTTGTACTTCAAAAGTTGCGTATAAAAATGGCGAATTTGGGGAAAGTCTTCAAAGACTCACACTGCGAACGAGACGACGACGACGACGATGCTCGCCTCTAAAGCACCACCAATACCACCAAAGACAAAGCAAAAGCACCCTTTTTCGACGATGCGCAAGAAACACCACCATTCGCGAAGAAGTGCGGCGTTCTCGTGCTGTTCCGATGATGCTCATCATCACTCTCGAAGACAGAGCAGGAGGACGGTTGTGTTCACCGCCGTCGCTGCGTGTACGCTCTCGAAAACAAAGACAGTAAATGAAGACGATAAAGGAGCGGCGTGGGCGTACGAGGACGAGAAAACAGTCCCCGCGCACCAAACGGAGGACATGCCACCGGTAAAGTATAAAGAGTACGTGGATTACGACCGCGGGTTTTCGATGAAAGTTCCCGAGGATTGGCTGATGGATACACCGAACGGTGTTTTGGAGAGAGAGTTTCATCCGAGAGCGGAGTACGGAGGAAGACGGTGCACAGTTATCGTGAATCCAGTTGGGAAAGTGGAAAGTAAGAGCGACGGTGGGCGCGGTATTCCAAAGCTGAGAGACTTAGAGATGGAGGAATACACATCGGCGGAGAAGTTGGGCAAGACGAGAGCGAACGACTTTGCGCCGTTGGAGGGCGCCACGGGAGGCGCGAAAGCGGCGACATTTTTAGTCAAAGCGGAAGAAAAGGAAGACGGCAGCTTGTATTTTTACGAGTGGAGGAGTCAAGCGATGTTGAACTTCCACTTTTGGGAGGTGGCGGTGTTAGGTCCGGGCATGAGAGGATCCGGGAGAAAGTTAGGGAGGAGAGACGTCGTTTCGGTGAAATGTCAAATGCCGGAGGACGGCATGACGCCGGGAGACGTTGAAATCTTCGAGACTATCACGCAGAGTTTAAAACTGTTGCCATTGGAAGAGGTGACAGTTGACGATGAATTTTGATGATGCTTGTATTAGTTGCTAAAATTTAAGTAGTAGTTTTAAATTGCCGCCTGTTCTATATAATATTACATTATGCCGTGTGTACTTACGTAACACCTATTTTACTCTTCTCTCGCCTCGATTACGAATCAACTCCGCGTCCTTTTCTATACCTTCTAACCGTAAAACATCCACCAACCGCAGCGCTTCCTCCAGTCGTTCCTTTAACTTTCTCTCCCTAACAATCATCTTTTCCCTCAACAACTCGAATCGTTCTCCGTTCCTTAACATTCGATTTTCCTTTTCCAGCTTTTCGCACCGCTCGCGATGCGAATCCCGCTCCTCCTCCATCTCCGTCGCTTTCCTCATCCACGTTTCCACGGAGTCATACACCTGCTTCACGTACGCCTCGTTCTGTTCCGTTCTGTTCGTTATATCTTTCATCGCGCGTTCGCTTTCTTTCTTCGCTTTCTTCAATTCCACTCGCAACGTCTGCGAAAGCCTTCGCTCGTGGACAACTTTAGTTCTCATCTCTGCAACGAAAGCACTCTCTCGCGAATCGAACACGTCTCGCGCGCAGATACTCGCGCCATCGCTCAAAGTCTTCTCCTCTTCCTTTTCCTTCTTCTGGGAAAGGAAATAGCTCCTGACGTTCGCCATCAGTTTCTCCACGTCCACTTTTCTTTCCTCTTCTCCTCCTCCCGAACGGCTTTCCCGAAGCAACTTCGTGGTCGTTTCAAACGAAATCTCTTGTTCGGTATACGGCCACAATTTGCGTATCTCGTACCGCGAGTACTGGTGAGAAGCTTTCTGTGCTCCCAAATGTACCTCTATCGCCGTTTGGAGACGTTTGACGAGTCGGTCGATCTCCGTATTCATCTCTCAAACGCGTCTCGGGAAGTGTTTCCGTTTGGGGAAATTCGTACGTTTCTTCACTCTTTCATACGCGCGCAAATATGATGGTCGCTCCTGTTTTCTCCTCCTGTTTTCTCCTCCTCTTCTTTGCGTTAGCACCTTTGGCGAAGGCGCAACTCCACCACCAACACTTCGGAGGAGGAGGAGGAAAAGGAATACCCGAGGAAGCGAAAGCGGATGAATCCGTCATGAGGAACCAACGCGTCCTGGGAACGAGAATAGAACGAAGTTTAAGATGGAATTCGAGAAGCGCGACGGCGAAACAAATATGCGCGAGAAACAGACACGGAGCGGAATGGAGCGGCTTGTTGAACAGAGCGGATAAGTTTATCGAGGAATTGAACCAAGAGATGGACGGGGGGGGAGGTCACGTGACGTTTTACGACTCCGCGCTAAACCGGCCGGTGTTTGCAGTAACCAAACGACCTCTGTCGCAGTTTTTGGAGGAAAGCGTCAAGCACGGATGGCCATCTTTTCGGGCGGAAGACGTCGTGTGGGAGAACGTGAGGATATTAGACGACGGCGAGGTGGTGACGAGAGATGGTTTACACCTCGGGCATAACATTCCAGACGAGAAAGGAGCGAGATTTTGCATCAACCTCGTGTGCGTCTCCGGTTTCGCGCCGGAGAGATAGACATAGTGATGATGATGATTTGTATAAGATTGTAACAATAATAATAATAATAATAGTGACTGCGTTGCTCAGCTTTTCTCAATCATCCGCTCGAGACCGCTTGGCAATCCGGTTGACCTCCGTCGTTTTTGCAGGAACACTCGGCTTCGACTTTACACTCGCAAGACGCGTCGCATACCATCAAGTTATTCTCCACCATGTACTCGTGGAACCCATGACTGGGTAACAGCGCCATGAACGTAAACTCATTTCCTCTGACGTACTTTGCAAACGCTCCGTTGGCGGACCATTCCCCGTCGATTCTCAAAAACACCGCCTCTTTTCCTCTCTGGTCTCTATCGCCGACCAAATACACGTAAAAGCCCAAATCTTCAAACCTTTTCGCGATTTGAAACGTACCATCAAACACCAAACTCGCAATCTTATTCGTCTTCAACATCGTCTTCCCTCCTTCCAACATAATATCCGCCGCCGCCTTATCCACGTGCACTAAACTAATCGCGTGATTGATGCAAAAGCCCAACTTCAAACCGACTTCGCTGGAGCACCACTCCCCGTCCGGCGTTTTCGTCTCCAAATCGATAAACTCCGTAACCTTCGCCCCGTACGCGTGCGTTTGCTTCTTCCCAACATCTATCGTCTCTTTCTTCTTCTTCTTCCCAATCAAAACGCCCATGTGATTGTACGCCTTCTTCGCCTGTCGATTATCGATCAACATCTGTTTATCCGTCTCGTACAACCTCACGTCGCAATTCTCCTTCCTATTACTCGCCAACATCTCGCTGTGCACCCTACCCGCAAACGCTCTCCCTTCCGGCGTCGTCCCGACCAAACTGATAATCCTGCACTCTCCCTCGATCGTGTTGCTCTTCGCGAACGCTTGCACCGCTAAATCTGCCGGCACTTTCTTCGCGCCGAACGTGATTCTCCCTTTCTTATTCGCTTTCGAGACCACCCCGGAGTCTTTCGCAAACGACGGTAAAAAGTCGCAGTGCTTATTCCTGGAATACTCCAACTGCGCGTGTTTCATGCTCTGGTCGCAGGTTGGACTTGGAGGACTGGTCGGTGGCATAGGAGGGGCGATCTTACCGAACAAAGGTGAATTCCCCGCGTCCATCTTGTGCGCCATGCGTATCGCGTCGTACACGCTTTTCGCTGGATTTTTCGGATACTTCTCCGCCAACGCGTAACATTTCGGTAAAATCTTATGCAAACTCTCCTCCGTGATGTGCCCGGACATTTGCGCGGCGATCAACCCAGTTTCGCACTGCGCCACCGGCTCTGCCACGTTCCCGAGTTTGTCCGTGAGATTTAATCTCGGGTTCAGTTGTAAACCGTCTCGGTGCCAAAAGAGGTGGACGAGCGAGAGAAGGACAAACGGGATCCAAAATGGACGCAAAGTGTGCGCGAAGAACTCGCGCGCGCGGAACCCGAAAACGGCCATTCTTAGTGTTAGTATTTCCTTTCGTTGTCGTCAGTCTTCTAGAGGACTTTGTCCTCTTTGTCTTCTTCTTCTCAGTCTTTTGAGGAGTTTGATACTCGCTCGCTCTCGTTTCTACAAGAAGAGACAAGTTCTTTATTACAAGGAGGAAGAAAAAGTGAAGAAAATCGAGAGAGAAACGCCGAAACGCGAAAGCGTTCGAACGCGATCTCCTAAAGCGAAGAGGAAAGGAGGAAGAGGAGGAGGAATCAACGATGCATGGTCTGTGCGATAATGTACACTATTCAACGCGTTTCTACTTCAATCATCGAATGACACGAGACATAATTATTATTTAGCTAAAAGCGGGTAGCGCTTCCTATTCATCGGGCGACGTTGCAGGCGCATGTTGTCGGTGCGTTTGTTATTTCTGGTCCGTTTACCTTTGGTGTTTACGCCCCACGGCGATACGGATTGATTGCCACCTTTCGATCGGCCTTCGCCGCCACCGTGGGGATGGTCGATCGGGTTCATTGCGGTACCGCGGACGGTTGGACGGACGCCTTTCCATCTTTTCGCCCCGGCTTTGCCCATGTTGGTGTTTTGGTGCTCGCGGTTGGAGAGGACGCCGACGGTGGCGACGCATTTGGACGGGACGAGGCGGAGTTCACCGGAGGGGAGTTTGATGGCACAATAGCCGTCGGCGCCTTTTTTAACCAACGTGGCTGAGGCACCGGCGGAGCGCGCTAAAGCGCCGCCGCGACCGGGGACGAGTTCGACGTTGTGCACGATGGTGCCGATGGGCATTTCCGAGAGCGGCATGGCGTTACCCGGACGAACGTCGATTGCAGAGGAAGGATCACGACCGTCCGCGGGTTGACCACCTCTCGAAGAAATCACGTCACCAGCTTTCGCTCCATCCGGTGCTAAAATATACCTTGGTTTAATACCGTCCGGATAATCCACCAAAGCGATTCTCGTCGTTCTGTTGGGATCGTATTCAATCCTTCTAATCACTCCGTTCACGCCAAACAAATCTCTCTTAAAATCAATCACGCGATACAAACGCTTGTGACCACCACCTTTATGCCACACCGTGATTCGTCCGTGATTATTTCTCCCCCCACTCTTCGTTAACCCTTTCGTCAACGCTTTCAAAGGTTTACCTTTCCATAACTTCGATCGATCCGTGATGACGCGACCGCGGAACCCGGGCGTGGTTGGTTTATACGCTTTCAATCCGGCTTCTTTCATTTGCGAGAGCGATTTGGCGTACGTGCGGACTTGAGTGCCTCTAAACATCGTCCGCGGCGCGATGGAGTACGTATCCTTCTGCCAGACTCTTTTCGCCGTCTCGAGTGATGCGCCACCGCCGCCGCCGCTCCAACGACACGTACCGCTCAAGCTCTGCCTCGTTTGACTCCTACCAAAGTCCACTTTGCCACCGAATCTGATCTTCTCTCCGCCGCTCAAAGCGTCCTTTCGCGGAGAGAAATGCGAAGAAGAGGAAGAGAAAGGAGAGGACCAAAACCGCTTTAAGGTGGTGTTGTTGTCGCTGTTGCTCGTGCCGTTCAAAAAACCACCCCTTTTCGAACACGACGCGAATACATTCGATGCGGCGCGAGAAGACATTTGCATCATCGAACGCGCGCGATGTTGTTCTCGTTGTTGTTCTCCTTCGAGCGTCGTCGTTTTTGCCATCTCCCGCGCCGAGGCGAGCAATCTCCGAATCGCAAACCGTGACGATGATCGCGAAGTTGCTGCTGATGGCGACATGATGAGTACACTTCTTCTTTCGCGAAAGAAGCCGTCGTCTTTAAGTAACAAAGTTGTGAGGGGTTTTCCCGATGAGGACAAGATGTGGTGGATGTAAATAAATACGCTGGATGATATACTAGTAAACGTTACAACCGCCTCCTTAAATAGAAGCATAAATAGAAGCATAAAAGCGTCATCGACTGTTCTCCCTTCCGTCCTCGAGTTCTTTTATTTCGAGTCCTTCTACTCCTTCCGTCGTCGTTAACAACTCTTTGTCGCTTTTCGCGCTTGCGTAGACGTGCTGACAGACTCTGAGAAACTGAAACGAGACCATGAGCGTCCAGACGTGATTCAAGGTCATGCTCGCGCTTCCTGGCGAGTATAGTTTCATCCACGCGGCTAAAGCGACGGTGAGGAGGAGATTGAACATTTGGGTTTTGCCGACGTATTTGGCGCCGCCCATGCCTATGCGGATGCCGTCGGCGGCGTAGGTGAAGGAACCGACGCCGACGGAGGCGACGACGTACGGTTTGACCGAGGCTAAGGATTTCACCAGTTCGGGTTCGATGAGGTTGAAGTGACCGGCGGCGGAGATGGTGATGGAGGCGACGCAGCACAGGATGATCGCGGAGAGAATGGCTAAGCAGAAGAGGATGCTGCGCATCCAACACGCTTCAATTTTGTTCGTTTTCAGTTTTTTGGGTAGGAGGACGGTGCCGAGCGTGAACAACGGTTCGATGAGGTAACAGACGAAGAAGTATATATCGAGCGCGTATTTGTTGCTCGCAGCGGCGATGACACCTATTTGCGTCGCCAGCGCGGTGCACAAAGTATAGACCAGCATTCGCGAGGCGGAACCGCAGAAAAGCCAGAGGGTGGAATCGGTGACGTCGGACTTGTTGAGAAGGTTAATCGCTTTCATCAGCAGTTTCGGTAAATCTTTGGAGCTTCGGCGAACGGTCTGGGAGATGTTAAAGAAGCCTCGATTGTTCGCGCTGACCAAGAGAAATCCAGCCGCAACGAGTTGTCCTACACTCATTGCGGTACCGGCACCGATAACAGAAGCCAAACCTCCGTAACTGGGATGAATCAACGCGACTTGAAGAACCACCGTCGTTAACATGGCTAATCCAAACGCGCATAATGGCGTCATCCCGTCTCGTTCACCCATGTACGCGCCCTCAAAGGTCACGCCGACGGCGAAGAAAGGCAATCCGAAACATCGAATGGCCGTGTATAATCTCCCGAGTCTCAAAGCTTCACCAGATACGCCCAATATTCGCATCGCCGGCGCGTACATGAATTGCATCGCGAGCGCGAACGCGATGCCTAACCCAAACGCGGCTAACACGCTCGCTTGCACAATTTCTCTCGTCTCTTCGGTGACCACGAACTCTTGATTCCCTTGTTGTCGTCGTTGACTCATTTCCTTTTCTTCTTCTTCTTCTTTTTCTCCTCCTACCTCGTCCAACTCATCTAACGAAATCAAACTCCTCGCCGCGCTCGCTTCGCTCACCGCCGTCGTCACCCCGACGCTCAACGCGAAACACACCTCCTCGATCAACCAAAACATCACCGACGACGGCGCGATGGCGGCTAAGTACACCATGCCGACTCTCCCAACCAGTAAGCTTTCCGTGCATCCAATCGCCGGTTCGCACAAAACGCTCAGCAACGAAGGCACCCCGAGTATATAGACCGAGCTGATTATTTTCATCAGCGTTGGTTTCCCTAAAGTCTGCCAAACAACCGAGATGCCTTCTTTCTCATCCGTCTCGTCGTCCGCGCTCCTTCTGTTCGTCCTCCAATTCTCCGATTCGGAGGACCCCTCGGCGGTGGTCATCGCGCGCGAGAAAGGAGAGGAGGAAGCCCCGGCGATGACGACGGAGGCGTCGCGCTTTGTGTTGACAGCATTGGACATCATCCTCGTCACCGGCGGCGCCAGCGAGGCAGTCGTAACGGTCTTTCTCCTCCTCCTCCTCCTCCCCCTAAAACAAGAACAACATAAACAACNACGCNAAGAAGGAGCACTACTACACGAGGAAAACGAGCACGCGTTGATGTCATTCATCATACTCGCAGNATTCGGTTNCCTTTGTCTTCTTTGTCTTCGTCTTCCTCCTTGGTGTTGTTCCCGATGAGGAGGANACGACGGGGAATAATTTAACATCAACTCGGGGGTGCGAAGAGTCACTCAGAGGAAGGTAATGATGCACCGAAACTCGAATCAAGATGTACTGCGTGCACAAAATCCATGCGGTTCGGATGTGGAAATTCAGCTTCCACGACTCGCGCTTTAAATGTGGCGGAAAGAGAAGCGTATTCCGGCGGTTAAAACTGAATCCTCCTCTCAATATTCCCCTAACGAGAGTCACGAACTTAATTGTGAAGATTCGCTGCGAGCGATAAAAATACGCGCGACTTTACTCTAGCGTGGACACTATACAACTACGAACTATTCTCAGTTTCCCATCTCTCTCGTCTTTGAGCTTTTGGATTTCTCCTTCTTTTCTTTCTTCTCTCTCTTCTTCTCTTTTTTGCGGCGGCGCTTCTCTTTCTTCTTCTTCGCGCTACTCTTTTTACGAGTACTCCCGCGAGCGTTCTCGTTCTCGACTTTGTCTCCTTTGACGACGTCGTCCATCCGAGCGCCGATTAAACCTCTCCCTCTTTTCGTTTTGCTCAGGAGCAAGAGCTTTCGTATTTTATCCTCGATGTCGTCGTTTTCGTTTTCGTCGTCGTCGTTTTCGTCGCTCGAAGATGAAGACGACGACGACGTCGAGGCTCCTCCTCCTCCCGCGCGTCTTCTCTTCTCGTTCGTTTCCTCCTCTTGGTCTTCGCTTCGTGTTCGCTTCTTCGTCCCGGGCGTCTTCATCTGTTGTTGTTGCTTTTGCCTCCCACTTTTACATGTCGAGGGTGTCTTCATCACCGCGTCTTCCTTTTCCTTCGCTCGATATAAACCGTTCGCGTCGCGATATCTGTTCGCGTGCGCGCAGTTCGCGAGCGTCGACGCGAGAAACCGTTTGTTGATTTCCAATTTGATTTTTGAATTTGCTCTTTGTTGATTTAATTGTTGTTTAGAATGAAGTTGTTGTTTCATCAGCATCGATTGCATCATCCTCTTCGTTTCGTCGAACTCTGAATCATCGTCGCGCGTGGTGGTCAAGTACCGAGCGGTCGCGTCGAAGAGTTTTCGCGTCGCCATTTTGTGGTGTGTTCTCTTTGTGCGCGCGAGAATGGAGAATTGGACTTTAAACTCAATTCGAGAGTTGTTTATTAGATACGAATGTATCGTCATTTATGTGCGAAAGGTACACGCGCGCAGAAATGCACAAAACGCGAAAGAGATGAGAGAGCAAATGTCGACTAAAAGTAACGATGATGGAAAAGGGAAGATTCCAACCGCGGAGGATTTCGTGGAGAAATTCACCGAGAAAACCTCCGAGCAGATGAAAAGTTCTCTCATCATCGTCGCGAAATTCGCGCAAATGTTGTACGGGAAGAAGTGCGACCAATCCATCGCGGGCACGTGGACGCAAGTGTCTCGCGTTCCATCCTCGACGACGACTGTTTCTGACGAAGATGAAAAAACGACGGACTCGCTGTGCCCGTTGTTATCTGGTTTAGGCGCGCCCGCGTTCGTGTGCGGCATCGTGGACCGGTTGACGACAACCTTGACTATTTCGTGCACAGACGATTACACGTTACGGGTGGTTGATAAAACACCTCTGACGAAAGAAAACGTCACGGAAACTGGTCTGAGAGGCATCGGGAAAGAAGAGACGAGATGCAAGACGAAAGGCGGGAGGAAAGAGTACATGCTCTCCGGAGACGTGAAAATGGACGGGACGAACCAGTTCGCGTGCAGATTGATATCTCGAGGAGATGGATGGTGGACGATATCCGAACGCTCGTTGACGGACGAAAGCGGGAAGTATTTGCGCGAGAGGAACATATTGCGAGCGCCGGGGAAGAAAGACGTCGTCGTCGATCGATATTTCGAAAGAAGTAAGTAGATGTGAGGAGGAGAAGGTTACGTAGAAGAGAGATTTAGAATAATTTTCATCAGCTCGCGAGATTATAAAAACATTTTTCAACGTTCTAAGACCAAAACGGCTTCGCAGTGCGCGGTATGCGGGAACAGATCGACGGCTGCGGCTTTTCGCGGGCGGAAGGGAGGGCCCATGTTTTTCGTCCTCAACGCGCAGAGTTCGACGCAGTTTTGCGCCATGGACTCGGGGTTACAAGAGACGTAGACTATTTTGCGGAGTCTGGTCTCCATGCGGAGCGCGTTGAGAACTTTTTTGTGTAAACCGCACCGAGGCGGGTCGACGATGGCCACGACGTCGTCGTAGAGGAACTCTCGTTTTTGTTGTTGTTGTCGTCGTTCTTCTTCGTGTTCATCTTTGCTTCCCTCTTCCTCGTTGGTGTTTCCGGCAACTGTTTTCACGTCCTCGCCGTACTTTTTCAGCACGACGTCTAAAGTATCCTCGGCTTTTCCCGCAATCCATTCGCAATTCGTTCTGTCGTTTAATTTTGAGTTTTTCTCCGCGTCGCGAATGGCGTCTTCGACAATATCTAATCCGACAACCTTCCCAACCGAATTGGCGAGGGTTAACCCGATCGTACCAGTACCACAACACACGTCGAGCAATAACGATTTTCCGTTCGGCGATGCCCACTCGCCGGCTAAGGCGTACAGCAATTCCGCGGCGGCGGTGTTCACTTGGAAAAACGCAGAGTGCGATAAGGAAAACTTCAATCCGCACATGTGTTCACAAATAACCATCGGCTTGTTGTTCGCAGTATTTCTGTCACCAACAACAAGCTCGGACGTGTGTGCATCCGCAGCAGCCATGTTTGATACGAGTTCGTTGTGCTGACGTAATTGCACGGTGATNAAAAACGGTTCCGGTTCGAACGCGCTCGCCGCGGTTTCCATGGCGTCCCGAATACCTTTCAGCGCTTTCTCCATTTTCGCCGCTTCGAATTCCTTACCTGGATTAATTTGTACAACGACCATAACTTCCGAGTTTTCTTTTGGCGTCGGAGCGTCCAACGATAACGCGTCTTCGGCGTCGTCGATGCCATTCACAGTCACTTCAGCGTTATCATCTTCTTCATCCTCGTCCCTCTCGCCTTCTTCTAATCGAAGCCATTTGCGCCACGCTGGAGCCGCGCAATTTTGATTACTATCATTATCATTATTACTATCACTATCACCTAACATGGACGGAGCGCATCCACCTTCACGAACAATCAACAAGCGCCAAAATCCACTCCCGTTTCGCTTATCCCAACTCGGCAACGCGTCCTCTGTACCGGCGACGTCCCTGAGATACTTTTGCGCGGCTTCTTGAACGCAAATCGCCACCTTTGAAATGTTCCTACATCCAACGGGTTCTCCAATCGCCACGTTTCCTTCTCTGAATAAACCGACGTTAAACCCAATCGTCGGCTGACCTTGGTTATTATTTCCAATCGTAAACTCCGATTTGTTTCTGTATCCCTCGAGAACCGGCGAACGCACGATGCCTACTAAATCGCAACACCGTTTATTCTTCCTCGCGCTGGCGTCTTTCAACCACTGCTCGGTTTCCTCTTCTCCCTCAACATCACTTCCTTTCCCGTTGTTGTTAGTATTATTCCTCTTAAACTTCTCGTTCGCCTTCCCGACGAGTTCCGTCACCATCGCCAACGCCTTCCTCACCTTCGCCTTCTTCATTTTCAACTGTTCCGAATACTTCACGTTCCACAACGGACACACCGCGTCTCGCGCCTCCGTTTTTGCTGTTTTCTTCTTCTCCTTCTTCTCCTCGTTGTTGCTGCTGTTCTTACCGCCTTTATCTCTCGCCTCGCTCATGGTCACTTTCTTCCCGAACTTCCATCCTTTCGACGAAGCGCCACCTTTCATCATCGCTCCGCCAGCAGAAGCAGCACCGCTCTTTCCTTCCTTTTCCTTTTCCTCCTCCTCCTCCTCTCTTTGCTGCTTCGCTCGTTCCTGTAACTTTTTCAGGCAATAATCTCTCTCCTTGGGAAAGTTAAACGTCACGAACGCGTGCGTCCACCCCGAACGTTTTTTAACTTTCGTGTGTCCCGTCACGCGCATCTCGTGCAACGCGAGGCGAAAGCGTCTCTCGTCCCATCGCGAGGGAAGGCCTCGAATTAACGCGGTGCCGCCTGATCTGTTGTTGTTATCGTCGTCGTCGTCCTCGTCGTTGTTTTTGTTGTTTTCATTCAAAGACTTCGCCTTCGCTTCCTCCGCCGCCACCGACTCATCAACTCTCGTCCTCTTCGTCTTTTCCTCCTCCTCCTCTCCTCTCGGTCGCTTGCACGAAAGCGCGTCGTCGTCGTCCGCGGTTGCAGCGGCAGAGGGAGGCGCGTCGTCGTCCTCTTTCCCCGGCGAGATGATCATCAGGTCGATGATCTCGTCGCGTGAATCTTTTCCCGTCGTTTGCCCCGGAAAAAGCTCAAGGAGTGGAGAAGTGCGTCGTCGTTCTGAAGTTTTTCGTCTCGCGTCACTTTTGTTCGCTCGCGCGCTGACGCGTTGTCTCTCTTTTGCGCGCAGTTTGAAGAGGTATATATACAGAGAGAGAGAGCAGACGCGAGTATCGCGAACAACAGCGCGCGCGAATTGTTCAGAGAGAGAGAGAGAGAAGTCTCTCTTCGATGATGATTCGTTGTAATCCATCGCACACCGTTACGACGGGAAGACGACGACGGAAACCAACGGCGTTGCGGAATTCTCGTTCAAGAACTCTGATGAGACCACCTCTGCGAAAAGGAGGAAAAGGAGGACTCAAAGCCGCCGCGAAAAAAGGAGACGAGGAGGAAAAGGAGGACGCGTTTGCATCGAAGTCGTCGTCGGAAGACGCGTTGTCGAGCTTAGAGCAGCTCGGAATAATCACCGAAGCGAAAGAAGACGAGAAAGAAGAGGCAAAAGCGACAGTTTTAGAAGCGAAAGATGAAGATGCGACGACGGGAAGAAAAACCCCAAGCAGTGCGGAAGGAGAAGGAGGCGAAGATGATGTGAAGCTTCCGGTGCTTTTCCGGATGATTAAGAAAGGGTTTCGCGGCCCCCCGCGAGCGGGAGAAGGAGAAAAAAGCACAACGAATAATCCGCTCAATCGACCCAAGTATCAACGAGCGGAAGGCGTGACGAAGTATTGGAGTCCGTTTTTTTCTCCTCTGTCGAACATATACAACGTGCCGACGGAAGAGCCGACGGCGGCGGAACGGTTGGCTGTTTTGCACTTGTTTTTTTTCGCGGCGGACTTCGTCGCCGTGAAAACTGGAGCGAATATGGAGGGCGGGTTTTTCTTTAGTAATTTTGCGTTGTTCGCGGATGCGGTGAAGACGCAAAACGAGTGGTGGCGGTTACCGTCCGCTGCTTTGGCAGATTTTGGGTTAGAGCACGTCTTGGCGACAAACGTGTCGCTGTGGCTGATTGGGAGAGAAATCGAAACGTTGCTCGGGACGACTTCGTTTTTAGCGGTGTACTTTCTCGGCGCCACGGGAGGCGCCATCACGACTTTAGCCTTCGACGACAGCTCGAAATTAATCGCGGGAAGTTCTGGTGCCGTTTTCGCACTCTACGGCGCGATATTAACGTACACGGTCCTCAACCTCGAATCCGGATGGAACCAACGCGGCTTTACGACGCGTCTGTTTCGAATCGGCGCTTCCTCCATCGCGCTCTGTTACATAGCCTCCGAAACCGCCTCCGACGGCGCCACCCACGTCGTGAACAACTGGGATCATCTCGGCGGTTTCCTCTCCGGCATCTTGCTCGCCTACTACGGTCTGTGCCCGTTATTCTCCTCCATCCAGTTCAAACCGGGCGAGGAAAAAAACCGAGCGCAGCGACTGAATTTGGAAGATAAAACGTTAGAAGAACCGTTCGCGAAAACGAGCGCGATTTTATACGGCGTCTGCGCCAACCTCGTCGCCGCCAGCGTCGTCGTCGCCTTCAAGCGCGCGAGCGGAGTCGATGATTTTTAATCATCGTCACGATATAACGTGCGATCATCGTCGCAGTCATCATCACGGAACACACGTCGACGACGTAATGATATTAATAATACTAAAGTATACGCACCACCGCGCAAAATTTTTCATCCGTAACGGAATATCTTTCACTCTTTGGATAACGAAAACTGCGCTTCACAAATCTCTCTCTCGACGTACTACAGCGACGCACTACTACTTTGAGGCATTTTAGAATCAGACTTTCGCTGCTCTACCGTTACGAGAATGATGACGACTTTAACGATGGTCGGTTGCACGCCTTCGACCGCCGCCGTTGCGCGACGAAGGAGCAGCGTTAGGACACGCACGCGACGAAGAAGTTTCCCCGACGACGACATCAAAACTCTTTCTTCTGTCGACACGAACGCGACCGCCACGGAAGAAGAAGAAGAAGAAGACAAAGAAGAACACAGTTTGAACAACAAGACGTCGAGGCGAGCTTTTTTTGAAGCGTCCGTTGTATCGTCGTCAGCTTTGGCCTTCGTGCTCTCGTCGACGACGTCTTTGTTCACTTTCCCTCCCTCAGCCTTTGCGATTGGCTTTCAGAAAGAGTTGAAGCCGAAACGCGCGTCGCTGAGCGATTTGAATTTACAAACGTCCATACCGTTTCAGTTTCGGGGCGAGGAACATGCGGGCGTTCAGTTTGGAGATTCAAGAGTGGGAGACGGGAAAGAGATAAAGTCCGGGTCTTTGGCGACCATTCACTTTGACGTGAAATTGAGAGGTTTGACCGTCCTCTCGACGAGGACGGCGAGAACGCTAGGCGGGAACAGGACGGTATCGGAACCGATGCAGTTCTCGTACGGGAAGTTGCCGACGGAGTACTCGAAGGCTTTGAAGAGGAAAACGGTAAACGGTATCGGTGCAGAGGTGAGGATTGATCCGGAACTTGGGGAGTTGTATGTGGTGAAAGTGTCGCCGGACGGGCCGGCGGCGAAGGCTGGATTTAAAGCGAACGACGTGATTTTAGAGATTGATGGGACGAAAGATTTGGCGAACTTACCAATTCAAGAAATTGGAGCGTTGTTGTTGGGACCAGTGGAGACTACCGTGGACGTGACGGTACAAAAAGGTGGTTCGCGCGCGGGACCGAACTCGCCGGTGGAAAAGTACACGTTAACGAGAGAAGCGACGATGATCGTGCCTAAAAAACAAACCGCGAACGCAAACGTCGAAGGCGGTGGGGGGTTATTTAATGGCGAGACTGGACCGGCGATACCGCCGGTGGTGTACGTTCCGGGTGCTTTAGAAGGTATGAAAGTTGGCGGTCGCAGAATTATCAAAACGCCGGCGGATTTAGGCTACGCCGACCAAGGCGAAGGCGAGATCCCTCCCGGGAGCGAGATTATCGTCGAGGTCGAGTTATTAGACGTGAAAGATGCCGCGTGATGAAATATCATTCATACTTTTTTTTTACGTTGACCTTTTGCGAGGATCCAAAAATAGACGCACGCTCCACAATATAAATACTCTTTGAAAAGAGAGGAATCGATACCCACGCGCATTCGATACGCCGCTCACGAGTACTAAACCCAATCGATCGATTGCCGATTATTCGAGCGCCTTTCGCGACACGACATGCCCGCCGCCACGTCGTCGTCGTCATCGAACAACAACAACACCGGGAAGAAGAAAAAGAGTTCCGAAACCACCGCCA
>JGI20155J14468_10001357_pt1 | contig 19254 bp, 18 predicted proteins | sample COG_05_FD_14468 | JGI IMG/M metagenome (IMG submission 14468) | reverse complement strand
ATCATTGAGAACTCGGTTGAGCATTATGGAATGGTGTTCGATGGATTCGAGCCCACTTCAGAGAAACGAATTGTTGAGGCCTACAGAAGAACGATTTCTGCACCAATAAGTGGAAGGGTGCTTTGTCAAACTAGGTCTCTCTAAGCTTCGTCTTGACCTCTTTGGCCTACAAAATAACCCAGACCAAAATTATCGGTTCTAAAGGTGATGACACTGCCTTTAGGGAAATAAATTAAATCCCCTTTGCTTGCTGTAACCTCCTCACCTGAGCCGTCACTGATATGAAACTCACCATCTATGATCAACTTCATTTCTTCATAGGTATAGTCGTAAGTAATTGATTCGCCCCTCTCTAGACGAAAAAGGCCAGCGGTTATCGGCGCAGCCTCATCATTTGAAGTGGCAAAGTCTTTTAAGTAAGCATTGTCTCCCTCAAAAAGAGGGAGTATCTCAGATGTAATATTGCCTTTCAGCTCCATTTTTTTCATGTATTGACCCNTTTTTTTAAATTAAANTCTGATTATATTATCTATTTTTTAAACTTATTTAAAAAAAATCAATAAAANTTAATGAATTTATTCACTTGAGTTAATTTTTTTTTTGAATTAACATTGGCTTAAANCTAATTTCATATTTTTNGAACTAGTTTAATTGGAGGTTCTATGTCAAATCGTCGAAGAGGAGAAGGNGGTCGTTCGGCAAAAATTGCAGAACGAAAAAAATCAGAGCAGATTGATCCGCCAAGATATTTGACACGAAATATCAAGTGCTATGATATGCTTAGTGAGGAAGAGCTTTCAAAAATTGATGACCATGTCGATTGGATCCTCAAGGAAGTAGGCCTAGAATTTTGGGATGACGAAGAATCATTAAACTTATTTAAGGAAGCTGGTGCAACCGTTAAAGGAACCCTTGTAAAGTTTGATAAGGGCCTTGTTCAAAATCTCTGCAAGACTGCACCAAGTGAGTTTGAAATGCTTGGAAGGAATCCTAAAAGATCAACCATATTTGGGGGTAATAAGCTAGTTCTAGGTCCAGCTTATGGATCCCCTTTTGTATATGATCTTAAGGGTGGAAGGCGGCAAGGCAACATGCGAGATTTTAATAATTTGATAAAGCTTTCCCATATGACTCCATGGCTTCATCATACAAGCGGTACAAACTGTGAGCCAGTAGATATTCCTGTCAATAAACGCCATCTAGATATGGTTTATTCCCATATTAAGTATTCTGACAAGCCTTTTATGGGCTCAGTAACCGCTCTTGATAGAGTAGAAGATTCAATCAATATGGCGCGAATCGTATTTGGTGGTGATGTGTTAGATAAGAGCTGTGTAATACAGGGAAACATTAATGTTAATTCCCCGCTGGTTTACGACAAAACTATGACTGATGCACTCAAAGGTTATGCAAGGGCGAATCAGGGCGTCGTTATAACACCATTTATTTTGGGCGGCGCAATGTCCCCCGTCACGATGCCAGCAGCTATTGCTCAAGCCCATGCAGAAACGCTAGTTGGAGTAGCACTCACGCAACTTGTAAGGCCTGGCTCAAGTGCAGTATATGGAAACTTCTTAACCACAATGGATTTGAAATCAGGAGCACCTACTTTTGGAACTGCCGAGTCAAGCCTAGCAACCTATGCCGTTGGACAGATGGCCAGAAGAGTGAAGTTGCCATTTAGGGCGGGCGGCCACTATACAGCCTCAAAGGTTGCCGATGCTCAAGCCATGCAGGAATCAGTGGATTCTATGTATCCAGCAATTTTGGCAGGCGCCAACTTTATGCATCAGGCTGCTGGTTGGCTTGAAGGAGGGCTGGTTGTTGGTTATGAAAAGTTTATACTGGACTGTGATCGTCTTGGAATGCTTCATCGCATGTTTGAGGGATTGACTATTGATGAGAATTCTTTAGCAAGCAGTGCATTTAAAGAAAATTCACCAGGTGAGAATTTCTTGGGAACTCAGCACACAGCTGAAAACTTTGAGACTGCGAATTATCGAGCAGAGCTTCCTGATAACAATTCTTATGAACAGTGGGTGGAAGATGGATCGAAAGATGCTGAACAAAGAGCTTATGAGCGTTGGAATCAGATGTTAGAGGAATATGAAGAGCCACCTTTAGATGAGTCTATAGACGAGGCCTTAATAGACTATATGGCTAAGAAGAAAGAAAGTATGGCAGATGAATGGTATTAGACTTTATCACCTACGGCACGGCTTATTCCTTCTGGAGAGGGTAGTTTTTTATGCGCGTTATAAATGCGCTCAATTCTATCCATTACTAGATCGCTAGGCATGCTGGCACCGCGAGTTTTTAGGTCGACATGGATCAACATATGTTCCGCTGTTGCAAGTAGCCTTCCATCATTATGATGTAGCCAGTGGAAGAGGTGAAGTTTTTTATTCTGACCATAAATCACTTGCGTTTTGGAGTAGATTCTTTCCCCTATTAAAACTTCATCAAGATGCCTTATGTGTGTTTCAACTGTAAAGTAGGAGCCAACATTAGCGATATATTCTTCATCAGCACCAATGATAGCCATTAACTCAGTTGTTGCTTCTGAGAAGCAATCCAGATAGCGAGCCTCGGTCATATGGCCGTTATAATCGGCCCACTCCTTGGGAATATGAGTCGTATAAGTATCAATAGGTTGAGATAAATCTAGCTTCGAAAATTCTAGTTTGTTGACTGGGTTCGATAGAGTCTCATCATATTCTTTTAAAAGGTTTCCAGCACCCCATCGGTTCTCTTTTAAAGCTTTCAAAAAGTCAACTAAGTTATCATCACGCTTCTGCATTAGTTCATCAATGCTGTATTGCCCAGACTGATCATCGGATTGATTGGATACCTTATCAATAAGTTCATCAGTGAACTCAGGGACATCCGTGAGGTGAGTCCAAGGCCACTCAAGGCAAGGACCAAATTGAGCAATAAAATGACGCATTCCAGCCTCACCGCCGGCTAGCCTATAGGTTTCGAAAAGACCCATCTGAGCCCATCTAAGGCCAAATCCATAGCGAATAGCATCATCTATTTCTTCTGTTGTAGCAACATTATCATTCACTAGCCACAAAGCCTCACGCCAGACTGATTCAAGAAGCCTGTCAGCAATAAAGGCAGGTATCTCTTTCTTAATATGGAGTGGAAACATTCCAATATGAGTAAAAATGCTTGAGGCTTTATTGATCACTTCATGAGATGTTTGCTTTCCACCTACTAGCTCTACTAATGGCAATAGATAGACTGGATTAAATGGATGTGCAACGATCAGACGCTCAGGATGGCTCATTTCTGACTGCAAATCAGATGGCAATATCCCTGAAGTTGAGGATGTAATTATCAAATCTGCAGAGCCATTGGACTCAATTTCATCATAAACCGATTGCTTTGCAGAAAGTCTTTCTGGAACTGCTTCAATAATTAATTCTGATGATTTAGCAACATCAGAAACTGATGCTGAAAATGTAAGACTGCCCTTCTCAGGCAGGCTTGACTTGAGAAGGTTTTTATATGCCCTCTCAGCATTTTGAATAACTTTTTGAACATTCTCAGGAGCATCTAAAGATGGGTCAAATACAAATACATCAATTCCATTGAGCATTAGGCGAGCTATCCATCCGCTTCCAATAACGCCCGCTCCAATAACCCCTGCAGACTTTATCTGAGTCATCCCTATCCCCAGCGCTTTTCTAGTTTCAAGTTCTTACGAACTTGATCTGGACCTAAAATCATGCAGCCCATGCCTTCTGCTGTCTGGACTGCTTTTTTGACAAGGTCACCGTTCGTAGCAAGAACACCTTTCTTTAGATAAATATTATCTTCCAAGCCAACACGAATATTTCCTCCAGCAAGAATCGCCATTGCGACAAAAGGGAGCTGATTTCTGCTTATTGAAAAGGCTGAAAAAGTCCAATCTTTAGGAACACTTGAAGTCATCGCTAAGAAGGTGTGCATATCATCTGGGGCGCCCCAGGGAATTCCCATACAAAGCTGAATCATGACTGGATCATCAATTAGTCCTTGATTCTTCAGCCATATTGCCAGCTGTAAGTGACCCGTATCAAAACACTCAATCTCTGGTCTGACACCAAGCGCCTGAACCTGGCGAGCCATTTCTTGAAGAACTGAGGAGGTATTCGTCATTACATAATCGCCATGGCCAAAATTCATAGTTCCGCAATCGATGGTACATATCTCTGGAAGTAGATTCCGAACATGTTCAAGCCGCTCTGTTGCGCCAACCATGTCGGTACCAGCTTCATTGAGTGGGAAAGGCTTTTCAGCTGACCCAAAAACAATATCACCACCCATTCCAGCAGTAAAGTTGATGACCATGTCCACTTTTGATTCCTTGATTATATCAATCACCTGGCTGTAGAGTTCAGGATCACGAGCTGGGACTCCTGTTTTAGGGTCTCGAACATGAATATGAACAATTGCTGCGCCAGCATCGGCTGCTTCAATGCAAGAATCTGCAATTTGCTGTGGGGTTATAGGAACCTTATCTGATCTCCCAGTTGTATCTCCTGAGCCAGTAACAGCACAAGTAATAAAGACTTCTCTTGATGGTTGCAAGTTTGTCATATATTTTCCCCTTAAATAGAAATTTGAATTTTATTTCAAAATTCAACTTAAAAATTAGTTAAATCAGTTTTTTTTTGCATAGGATTGCAACATTATCTTTCAAAGAAAAAACCTTGTGCTATAATATTTTGCAATCGTATGCATTTTGCTTACATTCCTTAATTTACTAGAATAAGTTTACAGAATAATATTATGGCAGAAATTGAATTAAAAAATCTTACAAAAAGATGGGGTGATTTTGTTGGTGTAGACAACTTTAACCTTACTATACCTGACGAAGAGTTTTTAGTTTTGTTAGGGCCTTCAGGTTGTGGCAAGACAACGACAATGAGAATGATTGCTGGCCTTGAGAATGTAACAAGTGGTGAGGTTTCAATTGATGGAAAAGTGGTTAACTCTCTTGAGCCAAAAGACCGAGATGTTGCCATGGTATTTCAATCGTATGCGTTATACCCCAACATGACAGTCTATGAAAATATTCGTTTTCCTTTAAAGGTTAGAAAAATTGATAAATCTCTCCATGATGAGAGAGTGATGAGGGCCTCTGAAATGGTTGAGCTGAATGATTTTCTTCACAGAAAACCAGCAGAACTCTCTGGAGGGCAAAGGCAAAGAGTTGCGCTAGCAAGAGCAATTGTAAGAGAGCCAACAGTTTTTTTGATGGATGAGCCATTATCAAATCTCGATGCTAAATTACGTGTCTCCACTCGTGCACAAATAAAAAATTTACAGCACAGTTTAAAAGTTACCACTATTTATGTGACACATGATCAGGTAGAAGCTATGACTTTAGCAGACAGAGTTGTTGTAATGAATGCTGGAATCGTTCAGCAAGTTGGAACACCTCAAGAAATATACAACAAACCCGCTAATAGTTTCGTTGCAAGCTTTATTGGGGCACCAGCTATGAATCTATTGAAAGGTTCAATTAAGGATGGTGTTTTCACGTGTGAAGGCGTAAAGATTGATGGTTTGAGTAAAAAACACAAGGGCAATGTGACTCTTGGTTTTCGAGCAGAGGACGCAGTTATTGTTAAGTCAAAAGGTGCTATTTCTGCTCCAGCATTTTCAATGGAGCTTCTTGGAGATATGACAATGGTATCCATCAAATCGGGAGGAGAGTTGGTATCAATTAAGTCTGATAAAAACTATCATGTTGATATTGGTTCTAAGGTTATGGCTAATATTTCTGCAAATTTATGCTTATTGTTTGATAGTGAAACTGGACAAATGCTAGACAACTAGTTAGAGGGATATTATGAGTTATGATGAAAAATCCCAAAAAACCCTTGCAGTAGTTAAGGCAATGGAAGAGGCATTGGGAGCTAATTCAAATAGTATGGACAAGCACTTTCATAAAGATTTTCGATGGATGGGTAATCAAGGATGTGGAACAAAAAACAATCTTGAAGAGTTTCGAAATAACTGGCAGCTCCCTTTAAGAGCAGCTTTTACAGATAGAATTTACAAAACAGACAAGTTTCTTGTGGATGGTGAATGGGCCTCATGTTTTGGGCACATTGATGCTGTTCATAGTGGAGAATTCATGGGCATTAAACCTACAAACAAGCGCGTGAAAATTCATTACACAGATTTTTGGGAAGTTAGAGATGGCCTCATTATTGATAATTGGGTTAATGTAGATTTTCCAAGTATTCTCGCTCAACTTGGAGTTGATGTTTTTAATGGTCAGGGGTGGGAAGCATTTGATCGTGGTGATATTGATCCCCCTAAACCTAATTAATTGGAATTACTATGGCTATATATTATTTAAAAAAAGGAAAAACTGCTGAAGATAAAGCAATCGACGACGCTCAGGTGAGCGAGGTAGTCAAAAATACTTTAAAAGTCATTGAAGAAAAAGGCGATGCTGCTGTAAGAGAGTTCTCAGAAAAGTTTGATAATTACTCACCAAAATCATACAAACTAAGCTCAGCTGAGATTGATAGTCTTATTGCAAGTGTGTCTGAAAGAGACATGAAAGACATTAAGTTTGCTCAAGAACAAGTGAGAAACTTTGCACAAGCTCAAAGAGACTCGATGCAAGATATCGAAGTTGAAACAATGCCAGGCGTTATTCTTGGACACAAAAATATTCCCGTTCAGTCAGTGGGCTGTTATGTGCCAGCAGGTAAGTTCCCAATGGTCGCCTCTGCGCATATGTCAGTTGTTACTGCTAGTGTTGCAAAGGTTCCTAGAATTGTAGCTTGCACCCCACCCTATCAAGGACAGCCTAATGCAGCGGTCATTGCTGCAATGCATCTTGGAGGCGCTCATGAGATTTATGTAATTGGCGGCATTCAGGCGGTTGGTGCTATGGCTTTAGGCACTGAAACAATTGCCCCAGTCGATATGCTGGTCGGTCCCGGTAATGCATATGTTGCAGAGGCCAAAAGACAACTCTTCGGACGAGTTGGAATTGATCTTTTTGCTGGTCCAACAGAGACCATGGTGATTGCAGATGAGACAGTAGATGCTGAATTGTGCGCAACTGACCTATTGGGCCAAGCTGAGCATGGCTATAACTCTCCAGCAGTTCTTGTAACCAACAGTCAAAATCTTGCAGATGAGACTCTTAATGAAATTGATAGAATACTAACCATCCTTCCAACAGCTGACACCGCAGGGGTTAGTTGGGATGAATATGGCGAAGTTGTTGTCTGTGACACCTATGATGAAATGCTTGAGGTTGCCAATGAGATTGCCTCTGAACATGTCCAAGTTATGACTGATCGAGATGACTGGTTCCTGGAGAATATGCATTCTTATGGGGCTTTGTTTTTAGGGCCAAGAACCAATGTATCAAATGGAGACAAGGTGATTGGAACTAACCATACGCTTCCTACAAAAAAAGCGGGACGCTACACCGGCGGTCTTTGGGTTGGTAAGTATCTTAAAACACATAGCTACCAAAAAATTACAACGGATGAAGCAGCTGTCAAGATTGGCAGATACTGCTCAAGACTCTGTATGCTTGAGTCTTTTGTTGGTCATGCCGAACAGGCCAATATTAGAGTTAGGCGTTATGGCGGTGAAGATGTGCCCTACGGGAAGGCAGCGCAGTAGTGCATAGAAATAACTTGCTTAAGGAGCTAATCAAGCCTCTCAGGTTAAGTATGTACAATTTCTCTGAAAAGAGAGTTAAAAAAAATCTAAGTGCTTTGTTTCATGATAAGGCGGATATTCATCTTTCGCACCCCTTTGGAGATATTTCAGGACCGAGTGAGTTTTATAACAAGTCTTTGAAGTTTTTATTTGAATCTATGCCAGATCTTGAAAGAAGAGATTATATTGTTATTGCTGGGAAAACCGAAAAAGATCTTGAATGGGTAGGGTGTGCTGGTTTTTATACTGGAACATTTTTTAAGCCTTTTTTAGATATACCCCCAACAGGGCACATTGCTCATATGCGATTTCATGAATTCTATCGCTTTGAGGGTGATAAAGTGGTTGAAGTTCAGGCTTTGTGGGATATTCCAGAGCTGATGATGCAATCAGGCTCTTGGCCTATGGCTCCAACACTTGGAAGAGAATGGTGTGTTCCTGGCCCTGCAACAATGGACGGGGTTTCTGATATGCCTTATGATTCTGCTAAAAGCAACTTTTCAATGGAGCATATTTTAGGCATGGCGAATGCTATGAAAAAACATCCTTCAGAGGGTGGCCCTGAGGTCATGGAAATGAATTACTTTTGGCATCCTAAAATGAATTGGTACGGACCATCTGGTATAGGAAGTGGAAGAGGAGTTGAAGGTTTTAGAAACTGGCATCAAATTCCATTTCTCAATGCTATGCCTGATAGAGGTAAGGACACAACCTATGGAAAGAGAGATGGTTGGGGAGATAAAATAGGCTACCATTTTATTGGAGATGGCCACTATGCAGCTGTTACTGGCTGGCCAAATATGAAACAGACATTGACCCATGATGGATGGATGGGGATTGCTCCAAGTAATAAAGAGGTTTTTCTTCGTTCACTCGATTTTTGGAGACTAGAAGACGGAAAAATAAGAGAAAACTGGGTGATGATTGATATCTTAGATATTTATGATCAAATTGGTGTTAATGTTCTTGGAAGACTAAAAGAATTTAATAAAGCAAAGAGCTTAAAAGCATATTCATAATGAATCTCCCTACTTCACCATCATTTAGATTAGATAATAAAACTGCTTTAATAACAGGGGCGTCATCTGGCATAGGCCTTGGATGTGCAATTGCTCTTGCTGAAGCTGGAGCTCATGTCGTTTTAGCTGCTCGGAATTTAAAAAAATTAGATGAAGCTGTTGACGCAATTAATAAAAAAAAATTAAGTGCAGAAATGATGGCTATTGATTTGTCGGATGTTAGCTCAATCACAGAGTCTATAGATCAAAAAGGGCCATTTGACATTCTAGTTAATAGCGCTGGACTTGGGCGACACGCGCCCTCACTGAATACAAGTGCAGAGGATTTTGACGATGTGATAAATGTTAATTTGCGAGGTGCATATTTTGTCACGCAGGCTGTAGCCAGAGGCTTAGTAAAGGCAAAAAAACCGGGGTCATTAGTAAATATATCCTCTCAAATGGGGCACGTAGGTGGAATAGATAGAGCAGTTTATTCAGCATCTAAGCATGCTGTGGAGGGCTTTACAAAGGCTATGGCTATTGAGTGGGGAAAGCATCAAATAAGGGTAAACACTATTTGTCCAACATTTATTCGCACACCTTTAACACAATCCACATTTGATAATCCTGAGCGTAAAAAGTGGATTGAGGAAAAAATCAAACTTGGTCGTGTGGGCGAGGTTGAGGACGTAATGGGTGCAGTAGTTTTTCTTGCGTCAGAGGCAGCTAGCATGATCACCGGCTCTGCTTTGATGATTGATGGAGGATGGACAGCGGACTAATGGAAAATAAAAAAGTTACATCATTAGAGGTCGCTAAATTAGCCGGTGTTAGCCAGTCTGCTGTTTCTCGTGTATTCACTCCTGGAGCATCATCCTCTAAAAAAACAAATGAACTAGTTCGTAAGGCGGCAGCAAAGCTTGGCTACAGGCCAAATGTGCTCGCGCGTTCATTGATAACAGGAAAGTCAAGAATTATTGGGCTTGTTGTGGCCTATCTTGATAATTATTTTTATCCAGAGGCATTAGAGCTTCTATCTAGTGCTCTTCAAAAGAAAGGATATCACGTTCTTATATTTATGGCTGGAAATACTGAGGATGATATTGAGGATGCAGTTGATGAAATACTAGACTATCAAGTTGATGGAATTATTGCTGCATCTGTTTCTATGTCCTCCGACTTGGCAAAAAGATGCGGATCAGCTGGAGTTCCTGTTGTCCTATTTAATAGATCCCAAGATGATGAAAGGTTTTCTGCAGTTACATCTGACAATGAGCTTGGTGGTCAGAAAGTTGCACGATTTCTTTTGGCAGGTGGTCATAAGAAAATTGGATATATTGCGGGTTGGGAAGGAGCTTCTACGCAACGAGATCGAGAAAAAGGATTTGTAACTGAGCTAGCCAGAAATGGACAAGAGCTCTATGCTCGCGAAGTAGGTAACTTTAATAAAGACGAGGCTAGACAAGCTGCAAGAAAAATGTTTGCCAAAAAAGATTATCCAGATGCAGTTTTCATTGCTAATGATGCAATGGCAATTGCAGTAATTGATGTAATAAGATTTGAGCTTGGATTGAAAGTCCCTGAGCAAGTCTCTGTTGTGGGTTATGACGATGTCCCCATTTCATCATGGCCAGCCTATGACCTAACAACAGTTCGCCAGCCTGCAAATCGAATGGTTGCTGAGACAGTATCAATATTAATTGAAAGTATAGACAACCAAACTACAACAGCAAGAAGAATTGAAATAGATGGCCCACTTATGGTTAGAGGGTCAGCAAGAATTTCTGAAAAATAGGAGAAAATTAATGGAAGGGTTCGATCCAAAATATGCAAATTTTCCAGATTGGATTAACGGTATAACTCATGAAATTTGGGAAGAGAGAGGAATTGATAAACTTCTGTATCTGTATTCAGATGATATTATTTTAAGAGCCCCACCCTCTCTGGTGATTGGTAATAAAACAGTTATCGAAGCCACAAAGGCAACATTATTTGAGTTTCCTGATCGTAAACTTTTAGGAGAAGATGTCATCTGGTCAGGAAGTCCTGAGAAAGGTATGTTGTCTTCTCATCGAATTATTTCAACAGCCTCCCATCTCGGAGATGGCTCTTTTGGAAATGCAACTGGTAAAAAAGTTGTATTCAGGACCATTGCAGATTGTCATGCAATCAACAACCAGGTAAATGATGAGTGGCTAATAAGAGACCAAGGAGCTATTGTTAGACAGCTAGGCATGACTCCGCAGGATTTTGCTAGAAATCAGATAGATCAGGAGGGAGGTGTTCAGCAATGCCAGCATCCATTCAATGATTCGATGGACCAGGCTGGACCATACACTGGAAAAGGTAACCAAAATGAATGGGGAGAGAGATTTGTTGACATATTAAAGCGAATTATGACTTCAGATTCCTCAGTCTTTAGGTCTGAATATGACCGGGGCTGTCATCTTGAATATCCAGGAGGCGTTAGTGGGCATTCATATAATGATGCAGAAGAGTTTTGGATGGGTCTTCGCTCTTCAATGCCAAGTGCAAAATTTACAGTAGAGCATCAAATCGGACGCGAAGATGAACAGCTTTCTCCAAGAGCCGCGGTTCGATGGAATCTCAAAGGTAAGCATGATGGATGGGGGATTTTTGGTGAACCTACAGGGGCTGATTTATATGTTATGGGCGTTACCCATGCAGAGTTTGGACCGTGGGGATTAAGAAGGGAATACACTCTGTTTGATGAAACAGCTTTATGGAAGCAAATAATAATCAAAACAGGCTAATTTATGACCTCAGAAGAGATGGAAAAATTTATTGTGAGATATGCTGATTTAAAGCCATGCAAGACGGCATTTATTGATGCCCATACGCCTGGCTCAAATCAAAAAGAAAATTTTACAATTATTGGTTCTGGGGTTTCTGAAAGCCCAGATCAACATGTTCATATTAAGGAGACCCCTGGCTTTAATATTGGTGCAGCTGGTCAGCCACCAGGCTGCACTAATTCATTGCACTCTCATACTACAGCAGAAGTTTTTTATGTGCTTAAAGGAAGGTGGCGGTTCTTTTGGGGCCGTGATGGAAAAGATGGTGAAGTGATTGCGAATGAAGGAGACTTGGTTAATATACCTACTGGTATTTTTAGAGCATTTAAAAATATTGGTAATTCCTATGGAATGTTAATGGCAGTTCTCGGAGGTGATGATGCGGGTGGCGGAGTGACGTGGGCTCCAGAAGTCATCAATAATGCCAAAGAATATGGTTTGATATTGGGTGAAAATGGGTTGCTTTATGACACTAAAAAAGGAGAATCGCTTCCAAGTCATGTTAATCCAATGCCTCTTTTAAGTGAAGACGAGCTAAAAGATTTTCCTATTGTTACAACCGAAGAATTTCAAGAAAATTTTTTTGTTAGTGCAGCAGATCTCTTTGAAAGCTCAAAAAAAGGCTCAGTCAATGTCATAGGTAAAAACGGAATATTAAAAGATAGACCCGGTTTTGAAGTTGACTTTATTACAAATAATTCGTTTATTGATGAGTTTGATTTTACAGACCAGTATCAAGTTAATATGATTTCAAAGGGTAGCTGGTCTCTAGAGTATGAAGGTGGTAGTTCAGAATTGTTAGAGGGGGACACATGTCTCATAACACCAAACCTAACTTATAGAATGGTTCCATTAAACTCAAATGATGCCAGTCTTTTTCGGGTTACTAAGACTAATGATGAAGCAGGGCCAACATGGAGAATGTAGTATTAATTTTAAGGAGATTGATTTGAATAAAATTTTAACCAGTCATGTCGGCTCACTGCCAAGAAGTCAGGAGGTAGTCGACTTTATTTTCGCTAGAGAAAATAATAAAAAATATGATCAAAATAGCTTTGATGAATGTATGCAAAGAAACGTTTTGAGTACAGTTGAAAAACAAAAAAACTCTGGAATTGACATTGTTAGTGATGGCGAAACCTCCAAAATTTCATATGCTACTTATGTCAAAGATAGATATACCGGTTTTTCGGGAGATAGCCCAAGAAATGCACCAGAAGATTTAAAGCTTTTTCCAGGATTTCTCCAAAGACTTGCAGATGAGGGAGGTACGCCACAATATGCTAGGCCAATGTGCACTGGAGAAGTAAAATCCAAGGGTCAGGGAGAGCTTCAAAAAGATATCGCCAATTTAAAAAATGCAATGAAAGCTCATGGAGTTGAGAGAGGCTTTATGAACGCAGCCTCCCCGGGTGTCATTTCTTTATTTCTGCAGAATGATTTTTATGCAACTAGAGATGCTTACCTTGCAGCACTTGCAGATGCTATGAGAGAAGAATATGAAACGATTGTCGCTTCAGGATTAGACTTGCAACTTGATTGTCCGGACCTGGCCCTCTCCCGACATATGCTATTTAGTGATCTATCGGATTCAGAGTTCATAAAGATCGCAGAGTCGCATATGGAGGCTTTAAATCATGCTCTAAAAAATGTCCCATCTGAAAAAGTAAGAATTCATATTTGCTGGGGAAACTATGAGGGCCCACATGTCTGTGATATTGACATGAATAAGGTTTTTGGAACTTTAATGAAAGCGGATGCTCAATACACATTATTCGAAACCTCAAATCCAAGACATGCTCATGAATGGACAGTGTTTCGTGATCGAAAGAAGGAGATACCAGATGACAAGATACTTGTTCCTGGAGTTGTTGATACGACAACTAACTTTATTGAACACCCAGAGCTAGTCGCTCAGAGGATCAGTAAATTTGTCAACATTGTCGGCAAGGAAAGAGTTATAGCGGGCTCTGACTGTGGCTTTGGAACCTTTGCAGGATTTGGAGCTGTAGATCCTGATATTGCATTTGCTAAGCTGAAGTCACTATCTGAGGGCGCTTTACTTGCAAGTAATTAGTTGTGAAAAGTCTAGTTATGGTTCCGGGAATGATGTGTGATGAAAGAATCTTTTCCCCACAAATAGAAGCACTGAGTCAGAACCTTGAAGTAACTATTGCAGATATTTCGAATTTTTCATCAGTCAGGGAGTTGGCCTCAGATGTGTTAAAAAAAGCTCCAAAAAGTTTTTCACTCCTAGGGCATTCAATGGGCGGCATTGTTGCTATGGAAATATATTCTCTAGAACCTAATCGGATTGAGAAACTCATACTTATGGATACAAATCCTAAGGCTGAACTAGACGAAGTTAAATTAAAGCGAGAACCCCAGATAAGAGAGGTTAATAAGGGCAAGCTTCTCGAAGTAATGCGAGATGAAATGAAACCAAATTATCTTGCCGAAAGTGAAAATAAAAGTAGTGTTCTTAATGTTTGTATGGATATGGCATTGAACCTAGGGCCAGATGTTTTTATTAATCAATCAAGAGCCCTTCAATCAAGGTTAGATCAACAGAATACTATTCAATCAATTAAAATACCTGTATTGATTATGTGCGGCTCGGAGGACAAATTATGTCCTGTGGAAAGGCATGAGATGATGCATAATATGATTAGTGATTCAGATTTAAAAATAATTAATAATGCGGGCCATATGCCTACATTGGAGCAACCCAGAGAAACAACGGAGGTAATAAAAGAATGGCTGATGAGATAGATTCAGATTTACTAAAACTGCTTCAGTCGGTCGATACACCAACTGTCTGTAATGCGATTGAGGTTGCTCAAGGCAAACGAGGTTTTTCTCAATTTACTAGAGGAACGATGCTTTGTTCTAATCCAGACGGTGGAGCTATGGTTGGTTTTGCTAAAACTGCAAAGATTGCAGCAATAGAGCCACCGAAAGAAAATCCAGAGATTATTAAAGAGCGAAGAATGAATTACTATCGCTATATGTCTGAAATAAATGGACCAACAGTTGTAGTTATAGAGGATCTTGATTTTCCAAATTGTATCGGTGCTTATTGGGGAGAAATTAATACTAAAGTACACAAGGGGTTTGGACTTTCAGGAGCGCTAACCAATGGAGTAATGAGAGATTTAGGTGATCTTGCAGAAGGCTTTCCAGTAGTCGCTGGTTCAATAGGCCCTAGCCATGGTTTTGTCCATGTCCGTGAGATAGATACCCCTGTAAATGTCTTTGGAATGACGGTGAATTCAGGCAGCTTAATCCATGCAGATCGTCATGGAGCAGTTGTAGTTCCGAATGAAGTAATACCTATTTTGAAAGACTCAATTCATAAGTTGTTTGCTTCTGAAAGGCTCATATTAGATCCTGCAGAAAAAACAGAATTTAGTTTTGATGATTTTAAAAGAGCATGGGAAGATTTTGAAAAATCTCGTACCTAGTTTTTATTCTATTGATCATTGAGCTACCCTAAAGTTTATTTATTTTAAAAGGAAAAATTATGTCAATATATAACCGTTCATTCTATTTGAAATATGCAGCGGCATTGAGCCATCCGGGAGACTTCTCTTCTAACATTGCGATTTTTTTTGGCGAGGATGCTGACATTAATGTTGTCCATCCATTTAATCAGCTCAAAGGTGCAGATATATACCTTAATGAATTTCTCCTGCCGCTCCAACATTCATTCGAAGGACTCTACAGGCGCGATGATATCTTCATGGCTGGAGAATTTGAGGGACAAAATTGGATCAGCTCAACCGGTTATTATGTTGGTCAATTCGTAAATGATTGGATCGGTATTAAAGCGACAAAAAATCTGAGTTATCTGCGCTATGGTGAATTCCACCGTATCGAGAATGGACAAGCTGTAGAAAGCTATATTTATCTAGACATTCCAGAACTGATGATTGCCTGCAATCAATGGCCTTTGGATATGGGTCCAGGGTATTCTCGAGGATACACCGGTCTGATACAGGGGCCTGCGTCACGGGATGGCGTCATTACAAATTCTCTAGAACCTGCTGAGGGGCAGCAAAGCTATCAAATTGTTACTGATATGCTTGATAAATTAGCGACAAAGGATGAGGCCTGGCGTCCCTATTGGCATAAGAATATGATGTGGTATGGACCGGGAGCGTTTGGTTCTTTTATTGGTGTTGAAGAGTTTGCTTCATTTCAGGTTCCGTTTGAATCTCAGTTTGAAGGGTGGTCAGGTGGAGCAAAAAATAATGGCTTTACAAAACACTTCACAAGATTTGGTGAGGGTAATTACACCTGCTCAGGAGGCTGGCCATCATTGACCGGTGTTAACATCAAGCCGTTCCTTGGGCAGAGCCCAACGAACGAGCGAGTTTTTATGCGCGTGTGTGATTGGTGGCGTCGTGAAAATGAGCTCTTAGTTGAAAATTGGGTCTTCGTCGATGTACCACATCTTTTATTGCAGCTCGGTTATGACCCATTACCAAAATGGCAAAAGTAGTACAACTTTAATAACTGTATTCAATACTATGGCTAATTTCAATTAAAAAAAATGAACCTAAAGCAATTATCTGAATACGAATGCAAAATTAATTATATATTAATATAGACTGTGTTATAATTCATTGCAATCGTATGCAAAATGTAAGTTTTAAGTTCATTCGATGCGATATTGAGAGTATTTAATTGAGTAAAAATAGGAGAGTAAATATGTTTTTAAGAAAAATTGCTACAGTTGTAGCTCTTACTACTCTGGCTTCAAGTGCGTGGGCGGGTTGCGGCATATCTGAAGGAAGAGTAAGTATTGTTGGAAATGAGTTCCCGGCGATTCAAACTGTTGGAGCGGGAGCAATGGAATGTGCTGGTGATGGTGTGACAGTTGAAACAAACTTAACAGCTGATCATCAAAAAATCAATGTTCCAGGTATGACTGGTAATCCAGCTGAATTTACAGCAGCGATTGTTGCAAACTCGTCAATTGTTGGATTATTGAACAATGATGTAATTAGACCTTTGAATGATCTTGTTGAAAAACATGGACAAGGCCTTCAGAAAAGTCAGTTAGTAACTATTGATGGAAATATTATGGGTATTGCCTTTATGGCGAATGCTCAACATCTAACTTACAGATCTGATGTTCTGAAAGATTTAGGAATTCCTATGCCGACTACTTATGAAGAAATGTTAGCGGCTGGTAAAAAAATTCAAAATTATGAAGGTTTAGGTATGCCGTACCCTCTTGGCGGTGCTTACGCAGCTGGTTGGAACCTAGCAGAAGAATTTGTCAATATGTACATTGGCCATGGCGGAGAGTTCTTTAAGCCTGGCTCTGCTGAAATTGCAGTTAATAATCAGCATGGTATTGATGCGCTTAATATGATGAAAGCATTATCTGAGTTAATGAACCCAGATTTCTTGACTCATGACTCAAACGCAACGAGTGCTGAATGGAAAGCTGGTAATGTTGCCCTTATGAATATGTGGGGATCACGTATCGGTGCTCTTAAAGGTGATGAGGTTGATCCAGTTGTTGTAGCTGCTACAGCTACAGGTGGCCCAATGACAGTTGGCGGTGGTACAACTGCAGCTTCAACACTATGGTGGGATGGATTTACTATAGCCAAGAACATTTCAGATGCTGATGCAGAGGCTAGTTTTATAGCTTTGATGCATGCAATTCGTCCAGAAATGTTGAACGAAACAACTTCACCACAAGCTGTATGGCTAATTGATGGTTATGAGCCTACTCCAGCTGCTGCAGGTGTATTTGCTGCTGCTGCAATGGGAACTAAGCCTTATCCAATGTTGCCATATGCAGGTCTAATGCATTCAGCTGCAGGTGTAGAACTTGTTGACTTTATGCAAGGTAAGGAATCAGCTGAGCAAGCTTTAGCTGGTTTAGAAGCAGCATATACAACAGCTGCTAAAGAGAAAGGTTATCTCTAAACTTTTAGTGTTTTGATCTCCTAAGTTGGGGCATGTGTTTAACGTGCCCCTTCTTTTTGAGTATTATTTATATAAAACAATAATAAGATTTTATGAATCACAAGACTTTTTTTTGGTTCTTTTTACCTACAGCCTTAGCAATGTTTTTGTTCATTGCTTTGCCCTTAACTTCTATTGTAAGTCAGTCACTTCATACACCTCATGATGCGGTTTTGGTTGTTGTTGAATCTTGTGATCCATTTGGTTGTAAATCTGAAACAACTATTGATCATGAGTCGACTCAAAAACTTAAAGAAGAGGCGCCCAAAGGCAAGTGGGTTGGATTTGAAATTTATACTGATAGAAATCATCTGGCCTTTAAAGAGGTCGGTGAGCTTTGGGAGAATAAGACAAACTTTACTGATTTTGTGTCAAGTCTTAATAATCTTCCATTTTATAAGGCAATGGGATTCACGATAGTTTATGTCATAGTGGTAACACCATTAGTAATATTATTTGGATTGATAATTGCACTGGCAGTCAACTCGCTGCATCGACATCTTAAGGGGCTTATGGTTTTCTTTTCATTGTTACCAATGATTGTAACCCCTCTAGTTGGTTCGTTGATTCTGTTTTGGATGATTGATTCGAGAGGGATTATTGGTTCAGGACTCCAAGACTTATTTGCAGATCCTGATCTATCATTAAAGGCATCAACTGGGTTAACATGGATAACGCTCATTGTATATGGTGTTTGGCATTCTGCCCCCTTTGCTTTTATTGTTTTTTATGCTGGACTTCAGACTGTTCCACAAGAAACTATAGAAGCAGCAATGATTGATGGAGCCTCACGTTTACAGCAAATTTATCATGTCGTTGTGCCTCATTTATCTCCCCTAGTGGCTTTTGTTGCTTTAATTCAACTGATGGATAATTTTCGAGTATTTGAGCCAATAGTTGGTTTTAGTGCATCAGCACATGCAACTTCTCTTTCATGGATTATATGGAATGATATTGGTCAAGAAATCAGACTTATGTCATCTGCTGCTACAACATCAGTTCTGACAATCATCGGAGTTGTTATTCTTCTAATGCCAGTTTTGGTAAGAACGTGGCGTGAATTTAACCCAGAGAAATAATATGACTTCAAATCAGATGAAAAGACCATTAGGACTCCAGTTATTAATATATGGCTTTGTATTGTTCTGGCTGATTCTGGCTGCCTTTCCATTTATTTGGACTATGTGGGGCTCATTCAAAGTAGAGCTGGATTTTTTCTCTAAGGCAGACTGGACTAATGTTTTTTCTGGGGTAAGAACACAAGCAGTATATGGAAAGTCTTTTACGGGAGCAGGTTATAGTGGTGCTTGGATTCAAGAAGAGTTTTGGCGCGCTTTTTTCAATACCGCAATAGTTTGTTTTTTTACGGTACTTACATCATTAACTCTTGCAACTTTAGGTGGCTATGCGCTTTCAAGGTCTGGTTTTCGTTATTCATTTTGGCTTTTAATAATTGCACTTGTTTTTCGTGCGCTGCCCCCAATCACTCTTGTTTCTGGGTATCTACAACCCTTCTATGACTGGAATATTTGGGGAACACTACCGACCACTATTATTGTTTTAGTGGCTATAAACCAGCCATTTACATTGTGGATGCTGCACTCATTTTTTCAGACAATTCCGAAAGAGCTTGATGAGAGTGCAAAGGTAGATGGATGTAGTCAGTTTCAAGCATTTCGACATGTCATTATTCCAGTGATGTGGCCAGGAGTTATTACTGCTGGACTCTTCTCATTTCTTTTGGCATATAATGATTT
>JGI20155J14468_10001354_pt1 | contig 19263 bp, 19 predicted proteins | sample COG_05_FD_14468 | JGI IMG/M metagenome (IMG submission 14468) | reverse complement strand
GCAATGATCTGTTCAGAACCGGTATAAGACTCGCTATGGCGCGTCTGGACTTGGCTCACTAGGTCCAGCGCGTGATCCAGGCACTGACCGCAATTGCCTGCCAATCCGAAATCAGTTCGTAAAGCGTCGACCCCCAAGCCACGGCGAGCGTAGTCTTCAACGACTCGGCTACTAATTCGATTGCAGATGCAAATAATCATTGCTCGATTCTAAATGAGAACGATTCGTAATTGCAACAAGTAGATGCGATCAGAGCTGCTGAGGATAACAACATCGGTTAGAATAGCGATTCACCGTAACAATGACCGGCGGAGCCGCTTATGAAGGTATTACACCCCGAAATTCTTGATTATCTGAATCAGGTATTGAAAAACGAACTCACCGCGATAAACCAATATTTTTTACATGCGAAAATCCTGAAAGATCAGGGTTTCCATAAACTTGCCGAAAAAGAGCGGGAAGAATCCATCGAAGAAATGATGCATGCCGATTGGTTGATGGAGCGCATTCTGTTTTTGGAGGGGCTTCCGAATCTTCAAGACCTCGGCAAGCTTCTCATCGGCGAAACGGTTGAAGAAATGCTCCAGTGTGACCTGGCGCTAGAGCACATTGGCATCCCAGTCCTGCGAGCCGCGGTCAGCTGCGCTGAGTCCCATGACGATTTTGTGTCGCGGGATTTATTCGCCAAGATCTTGAGCAACGAAGAAGAACACGTCGATTGGCTTGAAACACAACTCGGCCTGATTAAACACCTTGGTTTACAAAACTTTTTACAGTCTCAGACGGCCGCGAGTTAAACCATACAATGAGCGCAAGGCTTTATTATTCAGGGGATCAAGGCGCAGTTGTTTTGGAACAAAACGGTCTACCCGTTGACCAATACCCCTCGGCCGCAGCGCTCGTGGAAACCCACCTCCTCGGCCTGCTCGCAACCAACCTTGATCAACCTGAGCGATGTGCGGCATTGCGCGCCATATATCAAACGCCCCTGACAACGGATTAGCGTGGCCTTTTGATGCAATTGATCCACGTTGTGCACCAAACAACCTATACCTTTGATCAAGCCGTAACGCTGCGACCGCATCGCCTGCTGTTGCGACCGCGGGATGGTTTCGATTTAAGAATTCGACAGTCGGGCCTTTCGATCACACCGACACCGGCGCTGTACTGGCAGCGCGATGCGTTTAACAACAGTGTCGCGATAGCGGTGTTTGATCAACCCACCCTGCAGCTGGACATTGTCTCGACTTTGACGCTTGAGCAGTACCAAACTGACGGCTTGAATCTATCGCAATTGCTGCCCAATCCTGTGCTAGACCATGACCTTGAGCCCGAGGCAGCCGTGTTGCAGGCTTATCAAACAAGCCGCCTCGCGCTTTCCGATCTGCCCCAGTCTTTGACCGAAGGGCTCAGCCGGGCTTGTGCCGCCCACGAACAGTTTTTAGCGTTACAGGCCCTCTGCGCCGACATCAAAGCGGTCATTGCCTACCAAATTCGCGAGACGCCTGGGGTACAGACCTGTCTCGAAACGCTCGCCCTCGGCAGTGGGAGTTGCCGAGATCTCGCCTGGCTGCTAATCGAGGTGGTTCGAGGGTGCGGTCTACCCGCTCGCTTCGTTTCTGGTTACCTCCTAAGCCATCAATTTGAGCCTATTGATGGCGCAACCCATGCCTGGGTTGAAGTTTATTTTACAGACTACGGCTGGATCGGCTTTGACCCCACCGTTGGACGACCCACCGGCGCGCAGCACATTGCGGTGGCCATGGCCCCTGACCCCAAGTATGTCCCGCCCGTTTCCGGGGCCTACCTGTCAGCGCCGAATACCCGGGTCGATCTGTCGGTGAAAGTCCGCGTCGAGGCGCAACCAGCGGTCTAAGGGCGGAAAAGCGCTTCGCTTTCGATTCCCAAAAGCGCACCACCGCCTGCCGTAGACTTGACGGACCCAACGGCGACCTAGACAGCCCTTGCAATCAACACGGTTATCCCGGTGGCCTCACAAATGCTCAGGATGAACGGGTAAGCACATGCTTTATCGCAAATGGTGTTTTCAAGACTAAGGCTTTCAACTGGAACGAGGGATTAATCCGAATCCTGAACCCGTACCGAGACCTGCATCTGGCTGCTACTCGGCAATGGCCCAAATTGATCCATAATCGCAACCTCCGCTGCATCCCGCCCAATCGCGATCGCAATGCGCTCCCCCGACCCAAGACCCGGTGTTGCATCAAATGCGACCCATCGATTGCCGACGTACGCTTCACCCCAAGCGTGGACGTCTTGAGGCAGTAGGCCTTCTAAATAACCCACCACATAGCGCGCGGGAATACTAATGCTGCGCAACATAGCGATCGAGACATGCGCGAAATCTCGGCAGACCCCGGCATCATCCTGCATTGCGTCAAGCGCTGAGCGCGGCGTCCACTCGTGCCAGGCTCATACCTAAACTTGGTCTGCACAAAGGAACAGATCCGCTCGATTTGGTCATACCCAGGCGAGCAGTCAGTAATGACTTCCCGCGTTATGTTCAGAAATTGATCTGCCTCGCAGTACCGGGAGGGCTGCAAAAAAGGCAACACCGCAACAGGCAGCGCTTGAATCGGCACAAAGTGCCCGACCCTCGTTGAACCATTAGAGATCTGCTGACCTTCGAAGGAGACCCGCAATGATGACGCCCCCTTAAGCATCAGAGCGCGCACGCACTGATTACCATGGCCATCTGAAAAGTGGGTTTCTTCAAGCCCGCCCTCCAGATCGAAGGTCAAGGCTTTAATCACCTGATCCGCGCCCTGACTTGGGACAAGTTTGAAAATCATAGGTGTATCGCAATCGAGAACGAGCGACAGTTCAGTGGTCACAGCCAGCACTTCGATCTCCAACGACAGCTTAAAGCATGAGTATAAGCATTGCCCACCGCCCAAGCCTAGGACATTAACCAATTCCTCAACATCCATCCCAGACAACGCGCGCCCCCAAAACCCAAATCATCATTTCAGGGTTTGCCGCGCCTCACGACCCTGTCAAAGTTGCGCCCTGCGCGCACAAACCGTGATGCCGAAATAACGTCTGGCCGTACTTTGAGCAGTTGCATCAAGCAGTGACTCAATTAGACTGAAGCTCTGGGATTGGGATTGATCATCGATGGTAGACAGGTTTTGGCGGGAATGGCGCGGGCTGCTGATATTTTTGGTCGTGATGGTGCTCTTTCGATCTGCGATCGCAGATTGGAACCAGGTTCCAACGGGCTCTATGAAACCCACCATACTCGATGGCGATCGCGTGATCGTAAACAAACTCGCTTATGGCCTACGCATACCGCTATCGGCCATTCGGGTAATGACCTGGAACCAGCCTGCTCGCGGTGAAATCGTGACCTTTTTTTCACCCGAGACCGAAGAGTTATTGATCAAGCGGGTCATTGGCATCCCGGGTGACCGTATTGCGTTGATTAATAATCAGCTCGAGATCAATGGGCAAATGGCCGACTACGCCATGCTGGCTGAAGATCAACTACCCGCCTTGAACGCCTATGAGCGGCATCGCCATCGTTTTTATTTGGAAACCATCAAGGCCTCGGTTCGTTCAGTCATGTTGCGGCCCTCGCCGCCAAACGCACACAACAATTTTGGCCCGGTTTCAGTGCCTGAAGGGCAATACCTGATGCTGGGGGACAATCGAGATAACAGTAAAGACTCGCGCTACATTGGCTTGATTGGGGCGGACCGTATAACGGGTCGCGCCCATACGATTGCGTTTTCAGTCGACTATGAAGATTACTACTTGCCCCGCGGCGATCGGTTTTTTCAAACCCTTGCGCAAGCAGACTAAGGCGCAGTGCCTTTAGAATTTGGTCCAGCGTCACCCTTTGAGGGCTGGATTTGGTCCGCCTCGGGACCACCCGCTTCGTCATCCATTGGCGGCACGCGGTGTTCGGCATCTGCCAAGTCGTGGACGCCAGCCCGAAGCTGACTTAATAAACTTGACCCGGGCCGTTGTAAGATTTTTCGCAATAGGGGTGAAATTAAAAGGCCCGTCACCATGGCCGCCCCAATCAATATCAGCGAAAAAATAAACAAGACATAGACCACCTCGGTCTCAACGTCAAAAAACTCGACAGCGACCCAGATGAAGGCGCTTGAAAACAGCAGGCTCGAAAGAAATCGTGTCACAGTCATGGTCTTGTCCTTAGATCAGTGCCTTTCCCAAAAAAAGTCAGGCAAGATGGGCCGGGCCGTCACGGGTCAGGACGCCAGTTTAACCGGAGTTTGGGTCAGAACTGAATCCTGCTGCCGGCAAACGCGCAGTTCTCGACTTGCCGCAGTGCAGCAAGGTCTTTTGAGCCCGCTTTACTTCGAAGGCAGTCGACCTACTTAAAGACCTTCCCTCACCGCGCGCTGTGCTATGAACCTGCAACCAATTCGAAAGCAAACCTTTGAGGACATTGACTTCACGGCGACCAAGGTTGAGGGCTATCGATCTGACATCGAATTTGAGCAATGCATCTTCTTACGATGCTCCTGGTCAGGATCAAAGATAGATCAGTGCCGCTTTGATCGATGCCAGCTCATTGACTGTGACCTTGCATCTGCTGCGTTAAACCAGGTCACCTTTATCGATTGTCAATTTGCACGAGACGACCTCAGCGAGGCGACGTCCTTTCGCTTTGCTGCCGCCAGTGCGTCAAAAATCCTTCAGGGCAATTGCTCGGGCGTCGACTTCAGCCACAGCGTCTGGCATGACTGCCAATTCTTAGACTGTCGCGCCAGAGCACTGAACGCGAAAGGATTCTCGTGCCGTAAAACCATAAGCCCAACTGTTTGGGTCGATGCCTTCACGGCCGAACGATGTGATTTTTCATTCAGTGATTTTAGTGACAGCCAACTCGCGAGCAGCGAACTGATCGCCTGCAACTTTCAAGAAGTCTCTTTTTGCGCAGCTGACTTAAGGGACGCCAATCTAGCAGATTGTGAACTTGACAATATTGACTGGTTCAACGCGCGTCTCACCGGCGCCAACCTAGAAGACGCNCGCTTTAACTCTCTGGATNTAAGNACAATGGACCTTACAGGGGTTCGAATATCTCGATTTCAAACCGAGATGCTGACCAACCCGCTTGGGCTGATCATCATCGACTAAATCAAGTTACCACGACCGGAACGCGCCGCCGCGGTCAGCGTCGCCCACCAGTTTCTTTGCGTTGGCTAGTTCTTCACCTCGATTAGCTCAACCTCAAACACCAAAACGGAATTAGGCGGAATACTGCGCACGCCACCCGGGCCATAGGCCAGATCCGATGGGATCGTTAAGCGCGCTTTACCACCGGCTTTAATCAACTGTAGGCCTTCGGTCCAACCTGGAATCACTTGATTCAAGGCGAACTCTGCTGGCTCACCCCGCGCAATCGAGCTGTCAAAGACCGTACCATCCAGCAGCCGGCCCTCATAATGCACTACAACAACATCCGTTACCGATGGCTTCTTGCCCGTGCCTTCCGTCAGCATCTCAATTTGCAAACCACTATCGGTCACGCTGACGCCCGCCTTGGCCGCATTCTCAGCCAGGAACGCGGCGCCCGCTGCCAGATTCGTCTCGGATTCATTCTCGGCCAAGGCCTGTTGTTCTGCCTGGATCATTTGCTGACGTTCCCGCACGATTGCCATCACTTGCGTTTGGGCGTCGGAGTCTAAGGCAGGCGGCACCGCAGACAAGGAGTCTTGCATACCTTGCAATAAGGCGCCTAAATCCACATCGGGATTGCCGCCTTGCTGCAACATATTGCCAAAAGAATACCCAAAGAAATAACCGCGCTCGGCTTGCATCGTCTCATCCGGCGCAGGCACTGGTGCTGCGTCTTCCGCCCAAACTGATCCAGCAGTCATCACCGCTGCTGCCAAAACCAACGACCGACCCAACCCAAAAACAATAGACCCCATAACAACTTCCTTAAATTAACCGTTTTCGAACACATTAAAGGCGAGAGTATGGCATAGAAATCGAGGTTTGACTGATCAACTTATCGCCCTGAAGGACGTCTAAAACGAGTCTATCCGACTCGCATTTGCGTCTAAAAGAACATATGCGCCGGGAACTTTGCCCACTTTGCATGCGCCAACAGTCAGAAGTATGATTCGGAGAAAGGTGTAGGCGCAACCAACCGGCTTTACCACAACCGGCGTACGGCCGACGCCCTAAACCCGCGGCGTCATATCAGACGAGCAGCACGCGCAATTTTGTCGCAACTATGGATTCACAAGGTTTTTTTATGTCGCATCTAGGTCAAAATACCCGAAACAGGAATCGTTTTAGCAAACGCCCCGCGCGGTTAGCACAAGCCATGCTCCTGATGGCTTGGCTTATCGCGGGCAACGCCCTTGCAAACCTGACAGAGCCTCAAATAAACGAGACCGCCGAACTCGCGCCGCTACCCGAGCACGAGGCCACAACCCGACATATCTTAAAAGCACTTCGCGAGCGCCACTACCTTTATCAACTCTTAGATGACGAAAGCTCAGCGCTCATTTTCGACGAGTATTTATCGGCTCTGGATCCCAGTAAGAGCTATTTTTCCGAGCAAGATATTCGCGCTTTCGAGCCCTACCGGCTTACCCTCGATAATGCCTTGCGGCGCGGTGACCTGTCGCCAGCATTTAGTATTTTCAATCGATACCAGACCCAGATAACCCAGCGCCTCACCTGGGTTGTCAGTCAACTTGAGCAAGGCGTTGAGCAGTATCAGTTTGATGTCGATGAAACCTTAGAACTGGATCGGTCTGAGGCGCCCTGGGCCAAGGATGCGTCGGCCTTAGATGACCTGTGGCGGCGACGCATCAAAAATGACGTTTTGAATTTAATGCTTGCTGACAAAGATCTCGCCGATATCTCGGATTTATTGCTCAAACGCTACCAAAACCGATTGAACCGGACCCAACAAACGCGTAGTGACGATGTCTACCAAGTCTTTATCAATGCGCTGGCGAAGACCTATGATCCGCACACCCAATATTTTTCCCCCACCACAGCGGAAAACTTCAACATCAATATGAGTTTGTCGTTAGAAGGCATTGGAGCCGTGCTGTCTATTGAGGACGAATACACCCAAATCGTGAGTCTGGTGCCAGCCGGCCCTGCCGATAAGACCAAAGCGCTCAAACCCAACGACCGGATTACCGCGGTTGGCCAAGGCGATGAAGGCGAAATGGTCGATGTGATCGGTTGGCGATTGGATGATGTCGTTCAACTCATTCGCGGTAAAAAAGACACCATCGTTCGCCTTGAGGTTTTGCCCGCAAATGCCGTTGATGGCTTTTCGAGCAAGGTCATTCCGATTGTTCGCAATAAGGTTGAGCTTGAAGAACAATCCGCGCAATCAGAGATTATTGAGGTTGAAGAATACGGCAATGTTCGCCGAATCGGCGTGATTGAAATACCCACCTTCTACGTTGACTTCCAAGCACTGCAAGATGGCGATGAGAATTACCGCAGTACCACACGCGACGTTAAACGGCTTTTGAACGACCTCGAATCAGCCCAAGTCGATGCAGTGGTTATTGACTTGAGAGATAACGGCGGCGGGTCACTCCAGGAAGCAAAAACCCTAACCGGCCTCTTTATTGACCGCGGTCCGACCGTTCAAATCCGCAGCAAATCTGATCGGGTTGATGTCCTCAGCGATCGAGACTATCGCGTTGAATATTCGGGTCCGATCGCAGTCTTGGTCAACCGCTTAAGCGCGTCTGCCTCTGAGATTTTTGCTGGCGCCATTCAAGATTATGGCCGGGGCCTAGTCATCGGCACGCAAACCTTTGGCAAGGGCACCGTGCAAACCTTACAACCGTTACTGCGCGGTCAACTTAAAATGACCCAAGCCAAATTTTATCGCATCAGCGGTGAGTCCACCCAGCACCGCGGCATTATCCCGGATATTGCCTATCCGATTGACTATGACCCAGAAACCATTGGGGAGAGCACCCTCGACCGGCCCCTTATCTGGGATAAAATCACCCCTGCTGTGTATCGGCCTAAGGGTGATGTCGTCGGCTTTTTGCCTGCCTTGAGTAAACGCCATCAAACTCGGATGCAAACGAATCCGGAGTTTCAATACATCACGTCGGCTTACAACTACCGCCGTATGCGGCGCGAAATCAAAGCAATCTCCCTTAACGAGGCAACTCGGCGCGCGGAGCAAGCCCTTGCAAAAACCTTCTGGCTGGACCTTACGAATGAAAAGCGCGTAGCCCAAGGCCTGCCGGTTATTGCAGACCTTGAGGAACTCGAAGNAGCAGAGACGCTGGCCTCAGAGNGCACTGTTGTCGACCCNCTNCTGCCGCCTGATGCGCCGATCAAAAACGCCGAGGCCATTGCGAGCGAGGCTGAAAACGCCATTGTCGCGCAGGATGACGCCGCTGTGATTGCCCTCGAGCAGGCGAGCCCTACTGCGCCTGCTGAAGATGAGAACGCCCTCGCGGGCAATGCTGAAACAGACGAGGCTGCCTCCGAGGACACCCCTGAAGAACCCGACGCCTATGTCGTCGAAGCGGGTCATATCCTCGCAGATCTGATCAGCCTTCGGAATCAAACCGCGAAACAGTCCTCTACCGCCACGCCCAGCTGATTAGATCTGCGTGACAACTTGATTGAACGGCTTTCGGCTTATGTCGGGAACTACCGCACCCTCTGCTGGATAACCCACTACCAATAACAGAAATGGGCGTTCGTTTACGGGGCGGCCTAAGGCACTTTGTAAAAAACCCATTGGGCTCGGCGTGTGGGTCAAACACGCAAGGCCCGCCTGATGCAGCGCACCAATGAGGATACCGGTGGCGATTCCCACCGATTCTGGCGCATAGTAGTTTTTGGTTTTCTCACCCGTCTCATCCTGCGCAAAACGTTCTTGAAAAATCGCGATCAAGTAAGGCGCGACCTCCAAAAACGGCTTTTCCGCGTCTGTTCCCAAGGGGGCAAGCGCGTCGAGCCACACTTGAGAGGCCCGTCGGTCATAAAAAGCCCGCTCCTCAGCTTCTGCGGCCAGTCGGATATCCCGCTTCTTGGCGGGGTCTGACACCACGACAAAGTGCCAGGGTTGGCAGTTGGCGCCGCTGGGCGCGGTGCAGGCTGCTCGCACACAATCCATAATGACCGATTCAGGGACGGGATCGGTTGAGAAGGTGCGCACGGAGCGCCGCGCCGCCATCGTGACCGCATGCGCCGAGGCAAAGGCACTGGCGTCTTCTGGGTTCCTACGCTTAAAGACCAACGGCACAAAAGTCATAACATACGCTCATTTTCCTGATCGATTTTACCCACTCGCGCGGCACACTGCCTTCCCTTGGGCGGCAATTGCTTAAAGTCCGGCGCCTTCTTAGAAGCAGGCCTTCTCGCATCGGGATTGCCCGGATCGCTAAGGCCACGTCCAACGCGATCCAACTCTACAATGGATCGAAATGCTGTCAAACTCCGGACTGAAAAGAAAGCGGCTTGGAGACGACTTGCTCGCCTTGCCAACGCGCGGCACACTCCAAGCACGCAACCCTGCCCATTAATCCGGAAAACAAAAACCATGTTAAAGCATTTCACCACAGCCCTGATCGGGGCTGCAATTCTCAGTTACAGTGGCTCGAATGCCGCGCAAAATATCCAGCTCTTGTCCGCGCCCACAAACCCACTGCAGACCATCGCCATTGGTAGCTGCTTGGACACGGCAAAATCTTTGGCCATTCTGGATGTCATTACCGAGGCCAAACCGGATGTCTTCATCTTTGGCGGCGATAACATTTATGCCGCCGATGAATCGGACGACCCAGCGCTTGCGTCCCTGGAAGCCGCCTATGAGGACCTCGCCCGCGCACCCGAGTTTCAAAACCTTGCCCGCAACATCCCAATCCTGGCTACCTGGGATGACCACGACTACGGCTTGAACGACGCCGGCGGGGCGTTTGCCCATAAAGCGCAATCCGAGCGCTTATTTGAGTCTTTCTGGCAAATTGCCCCAGCCGATCCGAGCGTCTCTCGACCGGGTATTTATCGCGCGGTCATGATCGGTGAAGGCGATCAGCGGGTTCAAATCATTTTGCTGGATACCCGATTCTTTAGAACCGCACTCAAGACCCCCTGGATACCACCGCTGGTTGGACGCTACATTCCAACCGATGATCCCAAGCAATCCATGCTTGGGGGCGCCCAATGGCAATGGTTAACCGAGACCCTTAATGCACCCGCCGCGCTGCGCATCTTGGTAAGCTCGGTGCAGGTCTTAGCCGATGGTCACCAATGGGAAGCCTGGCGCATGCTGCCACGCGAGCAACAGCGTCTCTTGGCCCTGCTTGGCACGACCGCAGGGCAAACGATAATTGTTTCTGGCGACCGTCACCTAGCCGGCTTGTATCAAGCCCAAACAGGCGAGGCTGACGCTATTTTAGAAATGACCACCTCCTCGCTGAACCTGCCGCTCAGTCAAATTGCGGCGGTGATTACGGAGGAAACCGGCTCAACCCTGCTCGATTCGGCATTTTACGAGGCAAATTTCGGTTGGATTGCGATCGACTGGGCCGCTCGAATCGCTCAAATCGAGATCCGAAATGAGCAGAACGAGCCGGTGCGACAGCGCGCCGTGTCCTTTTAAGGCGCGCGCCGCGATCAAAACCGAACCAAAAGCCATGCGCGCTGCCCAATCAGCAGATCTAGATCCGCAATACGGCGCTCCAGACCTTCATGATTAAACGCTTTGGCCCAACCCTTGAGCGAGATAACGCATCAACTCACAAGACACCAACGACGCGGCGGGCCCTTCGATGGGTTTAGACCAAAAACCAAACCGGGTGGAACCCATCTTTACCCATCCGGCGCGGCTGACGGATGAATTTTTATCCACCCAATTGGGGCGCCCGGTCACGCTCACCGCCGTTGAGTCCCTGACCGATGGCCATATGGCACAGGTGCTGCGGTTATGGTTTACCGCCGAGGGTGAAGGACAGGACCCAGTTCAGGCAGAAACGGTGATTTACAAGGGCGCCGCGCTGTCCAAAACGCGTGATATCGCCACCCGCTTCAAAAGCTTGGAGCGTGAAGCCGCGTTCTATCGCGCGCTCGCGCCAAAGCTGCCGATTGCAACGCCCCATTGCTGGTCTATTGCCCCATCGAGTGAGGTCGAGCCCTGGATACTGCTTGAGGACCTCGCCCCAAAAGCCGTTTTAGCTCCGCCCCTTACGATGGACTCGGCGCTGACGCTACTGGCCAGCCTGCATCACAAGACGCGCGGGGACGCATTAGTACGGATAAATTTATCAAACAATATCAATGATTTGAACGGCTTTATTCAATCCCAAGATCCTATTATGATCGAGCAACTTTTAAGCGTCACATTGCCCGAGAACGCATCTTTACTACCGCCCATGCTGTCTGGGCGCGCAACGATCCAGAGCGACTTACACTATCCGGGGCCCGTTTTATGCCATGGCGACTTCCGATGGGATAATCTGAGCGCGGCAAAGACCGGCTGCCTATTTGACTGGGGCGACTACTGCATGGGCCCACCCGCCTATGACCTGGGCTATTTTTTAGCGACGTCAACACCAGACCGAGACCCAACAGAGGTGAACTTGATCACCTGGATTGATCACTATCTGGATGCAGTCAACGCGGCAGGGGGCGATGCGCACCCCACGCTGACCCGCGCCGGTCTGATTCAGGATGTTTTGTGCTTACTGCCGATCATTGCCTGGACCCCGGTCATGATGCTGCTCACCGCCGCCGAGTTGCCTGGCACCAAACACACTTACTGGAAAGCTGTGTTAACCCACTGTGAAACCCTGAGCGTGCAGCTGAGCAGGTTTTCAGACTGATCCGTTTGGAATCGATTCCGCGCCTCACATGATCAGGGCCGCAACACCTAAGGGATCAATTCCGGCGGGATACGCGGCGACCCGCTGGTATCGTTTATCGATGACATCGATGGTTGGTTGCCCCCTCTCCACCCGCCAGACACTCAAACGCGCAGGTCTGCCGCTCTCAATATCCGAAACGCTTCTTTGATCTAGAATGCCCCTGACTGAGCAACCATCAAAATCACGGGCGCCGCCCCTAAGACAGTCCGTCCTGGGCCGCTTGATAACTCTCAGGATTGCCCACATCAAACAACGCGCCCGGCATCCACCAACCTTCAACCCGTTGTTCTTGGCAGAGGGTTTCGATAAAGGAACCCGGTGCGTCCTTCGGTCGACCTTCTGCTAGATAGCTAGGCAATCGCGCCAGCGCCTCGGGGGTTAGCAGGTAAATGGGGCTGGCGGCGATATCGGACTCGGGGTGTTCCGGCTTCTCCTGGAAAGCAATCACCCGCTGCTCGGCATCGAGTTGCACGACGCCGCGGCGGCGCTGATCTTTTGGGTCCGAGTTGCGCCGAACCGCCAATTGACTAAAGCCTGTTCGCTGAAATTGCTGTAGCAAACCGTTTAAGGAAAAATCCAATACCGTATCGGAGGCCACAACCAGCGCCGGCGCGTCATACCCGATCTTTGACAACAACAGATCTAAATCACCTAGGGCGCCTAAGCGATTGTCCGCCTGGGTAGACCCATTGTTAAACAACTGTACTGAATGGGGGCTGCGCGCCGCCCACGCTTCAAACAGTGGATAAAACCGAGCATTGGATACCAGTGACACTTGGCTCACCAATGGCGAGAGCCCGTCGAGCAATCGGTCCAGAACACATCGGCCCTGAATATCCGCCAGGGCTTTGGGGCGTTCCCCTAAAATGCCTTGCATTCGCGTGCCGTAGCCGCCTGCCAGAACCAAGCACCTCATAGCGCGCGCAACCCGGCTGACGCTTCGGTCACAAAGGCCCAACACGGCTCAGGTGGAGCTGCCTCAAGACCGGTAAAATACCGCGCCAGCGCGGACAGAATCTCGGGGACGGCATCCGCCGCCACCAGCGCGACCACACAGCCTCTGGAGCCCGCGCCACTGAATCGAGCGCCATGGACCCCTTGCAGCGGCCAAAGCGCTTTAACCAGCCCAATCAGCGCAGGCGTGCCGGTTTCATAGTTCACAATCGAGCTTTCGCAAGAGGCTGACATCAGCTGACCAAAGCCCGTTGCATCGCCGCGGATCCAAGCCTTGCAGCCTGCCTCGACCCGGGCCATTTCCGTAAAATAATGTGCTGCGCGGCGACGACTGACCAACGAGAGTTGACCGGCAATGGCCTCATAATCCGCTGAATCAACGTCGCCGAGATAAGCCGCGGCTTGGGTCTTAGGCCGGCCCAACAGGCCCTGGATCTCCTTCGCGGCCGCATGGCATTCGGCAACCCGCTCATTAAAACCGCCGCCACTGGCCAGCGCCAAACGATGTCCGGAATGCACCACCAAAAAATGAAATGCCTCACCCGCTGGGTGCCGAAGGACCGTCTCACGACGGCAATCAAAATCCACCAAGCACCCTGGGGTTGCGTAACAAATCGCGCTTTGATCCCCCGCCCCACTCTGTAAGCCTAAAAATTCGTTCTCGACTTGCTGAGACCACTGGATCAAGCGCGCTGGATCGGGCGGCGCGCCTGCTGCCGACTGCAGCGCGCTGAGATAGGCCAAGGTAACCGCGGCGGAACTGGACAATCCCACCTCTCCTAAGTGCCCCGCCACGCTGATATCCAATCCTGCTGGGAAGTCTGTTTGATCCAAAACCGCAGCACTACCTCGTAAATAGTCCGCCCAGTCCCCTTGGGCAGACTGCCGCGCACCAATGAGGATATCCGCAACCGAGCCAAAGCCCGCGCTTTGCGCGCGCAGCCGCCGATCAGAGTTCGGGGTAAAGGTGACGGTGATGCCTTGGTTGGTCGCAATCGAGGCCACCCGACCCAGCTGATGATCGATATGGGCGCCTAAGGGCCGAATTCGGTAAGGCGAGAACAGTTGCTGGGCGACGCCAAGATCCGCCTCGAAGGCCGCACAGTGATCCAGGGCAAGCTGCTGGTGCTGCGCGCGGGTTAAGGGCTGAAGTTGCGGCAGCATCATAAGACCGGATGACTCACAGTCCGCCAGTGCAGGCCCCGCATCCCTTTCCTTGCCCGGTCGCCGCTCGCCATGGTTACGCGCGCGCCTCGTCGGCGATGACTTGCGCTGTCAGAGACAGCTCGGCCGCCTTGAAAGTGTGGTCCTGGGTCATCGCAAATTCCGTTCGGTTAAGGCAATCCAGAATCAGGGCGGCAAAGAACGGGAAACCCACCTTGCCCGTGACACGCTGACGATGCTCGCCCGTGTCATTGACCAGCAGCACCGTGTTATCGACCCATTCCGACCGCGCCAAATCAACGTACTTGCGGCATTCGATCATGCCTTCGGTACCGGTAATCAGCGTTCGACCGTCGCCCCACGTTCGTAGTCCCCCTGGGGTAAACCAATCCACTCGGCAGTAAGCCGAGGCCGCGTTGTCGCCGACCAAACTGACCTCGCCAAAATCTTCAAGCTCTGGATGCCCCGGGTTGGCAAGATTCGCAACCCGGGCCATGCTGATCGCTGCATCCTGGTTGCCGGTATAGGTTAGAAATTGCTCCACCTGATGACTGGCCAAATCACACAAAATACCGCCGTAGGCGGCCTTGCTGAAAAACCACTCTGGGCGGTGATTGACTGATAATCTGTGGGGCCCCAGCCCAATCACCTGCAAGACCCGACCGATAGCGCCCTGCTCGATCAAAAATCGGGCGTGCTCGGCAGCCTCGTTTTGCACGCGCTCGCTGTAACACACCGAATACTTGCGGCCTGTCGAGGCCACCACTTGCCGGACTGTCTCAAGTTGATCCAGCGTGGTGAAGGGACATTTATCCGTGAAGTAATCTTTATCCGCTTGCAGCACGCGAATGCCGACAGCCGCTCTCAGATTCGGAATGGCGGCCGCCGCCACGAGCCGCACGTCGGGCGCTTGTAAAATCGCGTCAAAGGTCTCAACGCGTTTGGCGGCAGGATCCAGCGCCAGCAGCTTGCTGGCCTTAGCCTCGTCTGGCTCATAGACATAGCCCAAGGTAGCGCCCGCAGCGAGGAGGTTCGACACCATACCAAAGAGGTGGCCGTGATCCGCAAAGGCCGCGGCAATCACAAATTCCCCGGGCTCGCAGACCGGTTTGGTTGGCGTCATAACCGGGGCGTAATCTTGACCTTGCTGCATCAGAAGCTACCGGATAAATCGTTAAGGGCGGCGACGACCGGTTGCGAGCGCGGTTTTTCCGCGCGCTGCTTGCTGCGTAGCCAGCGCCGGTAGCGCGCGGCGGACAAGGGCAACGCTATTTTTTGCTCGAGCGCGCCCGACAAGGTGAGCGCATTGGCCAGCATAAGCGAATCCAGCCCATCGGCGCCTGGCGCCAGGAGCTTTGCGCCCGACACAATGGCCTCACCAAAATTATCGAGCACCGCTTGGTGCTGCCCGCCCTGTCCTGCAACCTCAAAACGCCGCAGTTCGGTTTTCGGCTTTTGAAAGGCCTTGTTGTTTTGAATCGCCTCGGTGATCGGGATGCTGGTTTCCTCAATGAGAATGACGTCCTCACGGGTGTCGTAAACCAAGGTTGCCCGGTCCAGCACCACCTCCAGCCGGTTTCGGCCTGGCGCCTCACCGGTGCTGGTAACGAAAGTGCCCGTGACGTCGCCTTCAAACCCTAAGATCGCGGACACCTCATCTTCAACCCCAATGTTGTGCCAACGGCCAAAGCCGCAATTGGCAAACACGTGGTTCGGCCGGCCAAACATCCAGCACAACAGGTCCAACTGATGCGGCGCCTGATTGAGCAATGCGCCGCCGCCTTCACCTCGCCAGGTTGCTCGCCAATCGCCACTATCGAAATAGGACTGCGCCCGAAACCAATCGGTGATGATCCAGCTCATCCGCCGCAGCGGCCCAAAGGTTTCGTTCTTGACCCAATCCCGAATAGCGCCATAGGCCGGATTGGTCCGTTGATTGAACATCAGCGCCAGAATTTGACCCTCGGCCTTCGGCGCCTTGAGGAGCTGTTCGGCATCTTTGATTTCAGCCGCAATGGGTTTTTCAACCATGACGTGCAGGCCCGCCTTGAGCGCGGCACTGGCCAAGGCCACATGGCTAAAATGGGGCGTGGCGACAATCACCGCCGCGCAGACGCCACTTCGAATGAGCGCCTGGCCGCTGTCAAACACCTGCACCGATGGATCCGCCGCCCAACGCCCTCGCCGAGCTTCGATCACATCGGCAACCGCTGTCAGCACCATTTGAGGGTGGTTCTCCAGCCATTTGCAATGGGCGCTGCCCATATTACCAACCCCAATAACGCCGACTCGAACGCGCATCAAGATCTCCAAAATTCTTAATAAAATCATAACTTTGCTTTAAACAATGGAATTCATCTTCACCATAACAGTCATCTTGCTCAACGAAATAATGCGGAACGTTATGAGCGGCTGCCGCGCCTAAGATCGCGTGCCAATTGAGGTTGCCTTGACCCAGCGCTGCAAAACAGCGCCGGTTTTGGTCATTCAATCGGAAGTCCTTTAGGTGCAGCAGCGGCATGTTATCCCCGACTCGAGAAACCCACTCCGCAGGATCGGCGCCGCCGGCGGCGACCCAATGGGTATCGAGCTCAATTCCAATGCCGCGAGCCGGCGCGGCCAATCGCAAATGCTCGAGCCAGGGCAGTCCGTCAAACCATTGAAACTCATGATGATGATGGTGATAGGAAAAGCTAATGCCCTCAGCGGCTAAGGCTTTGGCGACTTGCTCGCCTTCGGTTAAGAACTGCTCAAGGCCCGCCAGTGACAAATAGTCCGCCGGCGGGATCATGCCAACTGCCGTATGCTGACACCCCAGAACATGGTGCTCCTCGATGACCTTGGCAAGGTCGGTCAGCAATCTCGGCCAAGGCGTGTGCGTTGCCCGCACATTGATCCCCAAGTCCCGACAATGCTGCGCCGTGCGCTGCACCGGGATATCGCCAAAGGCCGAGACCTGAATCGAGCGATAACCGATCTCGTGTAACTGGGCAAGCGCCGGCACCAGCTCGGCTTCGGTTTGGGTATAGCGCCTGAGGGTGAACATCTGCACGCCAAGATCGATCATGCGAACTCCTTAAGATGGCCTGATCCGCCAGATTAGGACGGTTTGAGCGCCTTCTCAACCGCATCGAACGCATTCTGAATATCCTTAAAGCGGGCTTCAGCGGCCTCCAGCAGCTCTGGTGGCAAGCCATCGGCCTGCACCCGGTCTGGATGGTGCTTCATGGCAAGCCGACGATACGCCCGCTTGACCTCCGCGAGGGTCATCCCCGGCGTGCAGCCCAGGGTTTCATAATGGGTTTCCAGCGGGATCGCCTCCATGCCCTTAACCTTGGCCTTCAGGCTCGCGTAGACCGACTCGCAACCAAAGAGCCTGGCCGCCTCGCTGAGCAGCCGGTCTTCTTCTGGATGCAGTTCCCCATCGGCGAAGGCCAGCATCGTCAGCAGCTCCATGAGCATGGCGAGCATCTGGGGCTGGCCGGCAAACGCGCCCTGAAACTGTTCGGCATAGTCCATAAAGCCGGCGCTGCCATCTTTCGCTTCATTAAAGATTTGAATCGCCAAAGCTCGGGCCTTGGCATCCAGGCGCAGATTCTCACGCATTACGCGCTCAACGAGTGCAATCTCGGAGGCGGACACTTGCCCATCGGCTTTGGAGAGCTGACCAAACATCGCAAAGGTTGCCGTAAAAAACACACTTTGTTTTTGTTCGAGCTGGCCAAGCGCCCCGCCGCCACCGCCAATCCGGTTGGCGAGCACGGCGCCCAGCACAGCCCCTATCGGGCCGCCCAGCATGAGCCCGACCCCACCGCCTAGTAATGTCCTCATCCAACTCATTGTGCGCGCCTTATTGGGTTGTGCATTGTGTGTGCCTTAAGTCTTAAGCCAGTTCCCCGCCGATGAGGCCGAGCAACAGATCTGTTTTTTCCTGCATGAGCTCGGGCAAACCCCGACTTTCAACATTTAACCGAATCACCGGCTCGGTGTTCGACATCCTTAGGTTAAATCGCCAGTCTTTAAAATCCAGACTCAAGCCGTCGGTACGGTCAACCACTGCGTCTGGCGTCATAAAGGCTGCTTCAATCTTTTTGATCACGGCCGCCGCATCCGCCACCCGGCGATTAATCTCGCCGCTGGCCGGAAAGGCCAACATTCGATCATCGACCAATTCGGCAAGGGTTTTGCCCGTTGCACTCATGAGTTTCGCAATCAGCAGCCAAGGCACCATACCACTGTCACAATAGGCAAAGTCTCGGAAGTAATGATGGGCGCTCATCTCGCCGCCATAGATCGCGTCTTCGGCCCGCATCGTTTCTTTCATAAAGGCGTGCCCGGTTTTGCTCATAACCGCCCGCGCCCCACTGGTTTCGGCGATATCAATGGTGTTCCAGGTTAGGCGCGGGTCGTGCACGATCGCGCTGCCGGGGTCGGTGGCCAGAAAGGCCTGCGCCAGTAGCCCCACCATGTAATAGCCTTCGATAAATCGGCCGTTATGATCAAAGAAGAAACACCGATCAAAATCACCATCCCAAGCGATGCCTAAATCAGCCCCAGAGGCCTTGATCGCTGCGATCGTTGAGCCGCGGTTTTCGACCAGTAAGGGGTTGGGGACGCCATTGGGGAAATGGCCATCGGCCTCAAAGTGGACCTTGATGAATTCAAAGGGCACCGCGTCGGCAATCAAATCAATCACAGCACCCGCGCCGCCATTACCGGGGTTCACCACGATTTTGAGCGGTTTAATGGCGTCAATCGGGTCAAGATACGCCAGCAATCGGGCTTGATAGGCCGCGTGATGATCGAGCGCATGCACCTCGCCGCGGCGAGGACTTTCGATAAAGTCTTGGGCCTCGATCAGGGCTTTGATCGCCTGCAGCCCCGTGTCGCCGCTAATGGGCTTGGACTGCTCGCGAACCAGCTTCATACCGTTATAGTCTTTCGGGTTGTGGCTAGCGGTCACCATAATGCCGCCATCCAGGTCAAAGTGATCGGTCGCGAAATAGATCTCCTCGGTGCCGCACTCGCCAATGAGGTAAACATCGACTCCGGACTCGATAAGCCCTTCGGTGAGTGCTTCGGTTAACTCCGGGCTTGTTAACCGGATATCCTGGCCGACAACAACCTTGGAAGGTCGTAGCCAGCTGGCGTAAGCTCTACCGACATCTCGGGCGAGTTCCGGGTTTAATTGATCGGGAATGCGACCTCGAAGGTCGTAGGCTTTAAAACAAGAGAGATCCATATCGTGTTCCAGTGCTGCTAATGCCCG
>JGI20155J14468_10001348_pt1 | contig 19295 bp, 10 predicted proteins | sample COG_05_FD_14468 | JGI IMG/M metagenome (IMG submission 14468) | reverse complement strand
TTCTTTTACCTCTCCCAATCGGAATCGACGTCGCCGTATTCGAACATGCCACAGTGCTCTCGTCTCGCCTTGTCGATTTCGCCGTGGATGGCTTCGCGGTTGTCTTCGGAGGTTTGCGTGTACCCGACTTTGAATCGGGACATGCGGCACAAACCAGAGGCGGCGAGGACGCCTTGCACGGAACGTTCCGGGAGGAACTGTTCGGGAGAGTACGGTTTCGCGAGTTTCGAGTCTTTCTTGGCATTGCTTGATTCTTCATCTTTGTCGTCTTCCACGGACCATAGCGTCAACGTAAGCTCTGGTCGCGCGTCGACGGCGGATGACCAAGCGTGATCAAAGTCAAACTTTTTCATGCGCGCGTCGACGATGGCGTGGAATTCCCCGCCGTGGACGAGGCGTTGAAACTCAGATTCAGCGACATCTTTGTAATCGCTGTGACGACTCGGCATGGCAATGTGAGCAAGCTGGCACAGTCTCGCTTGGGGAGGATACGCGTTCAAAGAGACGTTGGAGTGCAACGGTCTCGCGCGGCGAATGGATATGCGTTCGTTGTGACCGAAATCGATGCACATGACGTCCAATTCTTTCGCGTTTTCGTCTCGATAATTCACCGTGGCGCGGTACCAGCTGTTGTCTTCCGGGGATTTAATCGCAACGAGATCGTTCAGTTTCGGTTCAAAACCAGGCGGCGGGGCTTTCACGTCCGGATCGTCGCTCGCGTATTCTTTCTGTAACAGTTGCCACAGTTCGTTGGCGACGGAACGTTCGAGAATTTGAGCGAAAAATTTACCTTCTCGTAAAGTTTCCGTGACTCCGAGCCTTGTGGTAAACACCGGAGGACCACTATCTCTCGCTTGCGGATACGGTATGCTCGAGCTGCCTTTTCTATTATCGTATTGGTTTCTAGTAGATTGTTGTTGCTGCTGCTGCTGCTGTTGCATCTGCGGATCGCCGCCCTTCCTCATGACGGCAGCCGCAGCCGTTGAAGATGTGCTATTCACCGAAGACAAGTAGCCACCCGGCGGTGCGTTGCCGTTGTTATTCATGATACCTCCTTCATAACCTGGCGGGGCACTCACTTTACCTGAGCCAGTTGGCGATTGAACCCCGTTTTTGCTGTTGTTGTTGCTGCTGTTATTTTCGTCGTCATAAAATTTACCTCCGTAAAAGCGTGCCGGATTTTGGTCTTCGCTGAAACCGCCGCCGAGATTATTCGCTTGCATCTCTTCCGCCAATCGTCTGGCTTCTTCAGCTTCTTCGTCCCAGTCTTTCCAAATACCCACTCTTGCGATTTTAGCCGCTTTCTCAACTTCTAAAGCGCTCGCATCGCCGTGAAAGGAAACCCTCGCGAGACCCGCGCGAACGAGTTCCGAGGCTAAATCCAAAGTCAACGTGTTACACTCCAAAGTCCCTCGAAACGTCCCGGTTTTATCCACCGAATTCGCCGCGACCTGTACTTCTCTCTGGTTGACTCTATTTCGAACGTAATTCAACGCTTCTTTCGCGAACGGCTCTTCTCTGGTCGGGCATCTCACCCCTGATAAACTCAACGTGAACACCGCGCCGGCGTTTTGAGAACTGACTCGGAACCTGTGTCCGTTGATGCAGTGCTCGACGACGCCGTGGAATTTCCCAGCTCTTTGCAAGAACGGTAAAAACTGCGTCGCCTTCTTCACATTTTCGGAAGCGTCGTTCAAATCGTGCGGAATTGGTGCGTCTTTGGGCGAGTGGACGCCCTTCTTTTGTTGTATGGCTTTACTTTCGGCGACGAGCAAGTCGTCGTATTTATGCGACCGGGCTTCGTTTTCTCTGTGGCGAACCACCGAGGCCAAACCTCTGATGACCAACAGTTCGGCAAGATTCGGCGCGTCTTCTGGTTCTGCTTCGATTGGAATTCCGTGATTGTTATATTGCGGCGGTTTCTTCACCACCTCGCCGATTAAAGCGATGGTACCGAATTCGATAACTTTTTCTGGTATATCCCTCGCGTCGTTCCCGGCGATTGTTTTCGTGTATTCAAAGTTAACCTCCACTTTCTTACCGATAACTCTCGTTCTCACGAATTCTTTCGCCTCTCTCGCGTACGGTTCATCTTTCACGCTTCGTTCTCTGGCACCTCTCCCGAGCGGTGCGATTCTTGGCGCTCGAACCGAGGACAACATCACCTTCATCTCCTCGCCCGTTCGCGAGTCTTCGACCATGACCGCGTCTCCGGAAACGACCTCAATGACCTTTCCTTGAATCTTTCTACTTCTTCCCATGTTTTCAAAATGTGAATCCTCGTTTGATGGCGGCACGTAGTCTTGCCAGATTCTAATCCTATTCGTCTTTGCAATTGCCTCGGCGGTTCTCAAAGGGCCCGCGCCTCCCAACGCCAACGCCGCGGAGTAATCCGAAACCTTCGCCAAACCTCTCTCCAAGAGCGCGTTTGCCAAGGGCACGATCGAACTGTGATCGTCTTTCGGCATCACCGACGCAAATCTGTTCCCATACTTATCTTTACCAACGAATGCCACTCGCACGTCTCTATTCAACACGCTCAACTCGGCGAAATACTTAGCCTCTCTCGCGTGCGGTTCCGGTTCTTTTTCGTTCTTCTTCCCCATCGCGGGCGCGACGACTCCGGATAACAAAATCGTCACCTCTGCGCCTCTCGCCGGCCCTTCTTCGCACACCGATACTTTCATCGTGCTCCCGTTTAACGCCACCTCCACGACGCAATGAATCGGCTCCACGCCTTTGCTGTCGATGAACTCGTCCACCAATCTCGGATCGCTTTTATTCCTCACCGCTTTATTCAACAAAAGAGGATCGCACGTGTGCTTCCCTCTGAAGAACTGCTTCGCATCTTCCTCGGCTTCTTTAATCAACTGGTTTCGTTTCATCGCGTTTTCATCGTTCTCGTCCTCCCTCGACGGTTTCCCGACGCACCACCCGTTTTTACAGTGTTCCAACGCGATATCCCCGGCGCCGTCTTTAAACACCAACGCAAACTCCCTCGACGCGTATTCGCTCTCCACTTTAAACGTCACCGGTTCCCCAATCAACGCGCGTCGTAACGCTTCTCTCGATTGAAACGCGAACGGTTCGTCCGCGTACGATCCGTCTCTTCGTCCCTATATAAAACAATATTACTTGATGAACGCGTAAAAAATGTGACCAAAAATTTCCGTACCATTCTTGGGGCGATGATGCCTGCCAAGGTGACAATCTTTTCCGGCGGTGGGCCCGAACTCTGTTTTATAGTATTATTATTATCATTGCATCGAGAGAGAGCGTTTGAAAAAAGAGAACAGCGTATTAAGAGTGAGTACGAGACGATGGTTTCGATGCGCTCGCATGCGAGAGCAAAAGAGAGTGAGAGCATAAGAGAGAGAGAAAAAGAAACATCACACGTCCGATCTGTTTTGACGGCCGCTCGCGAGGTGATCCTCCCCGGAAAAAAGTGCAACTCCAAAGAACCACATTCACGAGAGAAATACGGGGAATAAAGTGCGAAAACGTACGGTAGGTCCGGCGTTGGCGACGATGAGCACCGTGTCACCACTCGGGACCGCTTTGACCGTGCCTCGGAGCCACCCGGTGACCGGCATGATGAGAGAGCGGATGAGAACTCGTTCGTTTCCTCTAAAAGTGAGGTTCTTTTTGTGAGGAAATGTGGGAGGAAATGGCGAGTGGTTTTCGTGTGACTTCTTTTAAAAATACTACGTACTCACATTTTTCGCTCTACTACGTACTCGTACGCATGTAAGAGTCCTCTCGCGTGATGCACACATCATCAATACTCGAGAACGAAAAGCATCTGTTCGTTCGTTCAAAGTATCTCGGGAGGAGGAGTGTGCGTGCCGTGGGAGGAGAAACTGGTGTTTTTGTGACTTCTATCAGAGCGCGCGCTACGTTTTTCGCTCCGCGCTCTAGAGTATTAAAGGAATCTTTGAACGGCGTACGGCTCGAGCGGAAAGTGGTCGTCTCCTCGTTGTTGGGCCCCCGTCGTTGTTGCGATGTCCGCGACTATTTTCCCGGTGATGCCAGCTAACGTGAACCCGATGTGTTGGTGACCGAACGCGTAGATGACGTTTGATTTTGCGGAGCTTCTGCTGAGAACGGGGAGGTAATCCGGTAAAGTCGGGCGACCGCCGAGCCAATCTGAGTTTTTATTTCGCGGCGGCGCGTCGGAGAAATTACGGAGGAGTTTGCGGGTGGAGCTTTCGAGCGAAAGGAGGTTGGAGNCGGTTGGAGGTTGGTCCGGGCCGAATTCTACGAGACCAGCTGCGCGGAGGCGGGATTGTAGCGGGGAAATGATGAAACCGCCTCGTTGGAAACACGTCGCTCGGGTTAACAGCTTGGACGGGGATACTTGTTCAGTATCCGAAAACTCGACCGAATAGCCGCGCTCCGCGATGAGCGGAATGTCACCGTCGCCGCACATTTTTGCGATTTCTTTCGAACGCCACCCGGAGCAGACGACGATCGTGTGCACGTTGGTATACACGTCGCCGCTTTTGGTGACAATTTCAGCTTTCTCGTCGTTTTGTTGTTCTCCTCTCACGTCGACGACTTCACCGCTGGAACCAGCTTTAATCACGACGGAACCGCCCGAAGGACCTTTCATTTTCAGCGCAAACTCGGCCAACTTTTTTAAGAACACATCCGGCGCTCTCAGCGACCACGCGTCTTTGAAATAAACGCCGCCGTTCGCCACCGCCGAGTCGGTTAAATTCGGTTCCAGCTGTTTACACATCTCTGGCCCGATTAACTCGCCCTCGCCTTCGTGGTTCCATATATTCTTATCCCCCAACAATCGTTTCCTCTCCTCGTTCTTCTCGATGACTTCTTTCGAATCAAATCTGCTCTTCGTGAGTAACAAATATCCGTTCCGATTGGCGTGTTCCTCCAAAAACGCTCGCGCGTCGTTCACCCCGGCTAATCGCAACGTCTCTTTCCACGAACTCGACGCGCGTTTACAAAGTTCCGATAATCCTTCGTTCGTTTTCACCCTGTTCTCTGCGCTGGAATTGCGTAAAAAATGCATCGCAAATGTCATCACTTCCGAAGCGTTCGACGCCGAGAGGCTGAAGCTCAAAGGATTCGCAAGAACATCTCCGTCACCACTTTTCGTGCTTCCAAACATCAAACTCCCGCCGAAAAATGCCTTCACGCCGGCGGATAAAAGCGACGCGGGAGAGTCATCGTTCAGACCGAACGTGGCGTACGGTGCAAACGTCCCCGCGTTGCCGTAGCTCGCGCACTCGCCATCTTTTTTCGAGCCGACACCTGAGCGTGCTTTTTCCAAAACCGTCACCGCGAAGCCGCGAGAGCACAAGTGTATGGCACTGGATATGCCGATGAATCCACCGCCGATGACGACGGCAGATTTAGGGAGCTTCGCTGAAGTCGTGGACATTGGTAGTCGCAGTGTGAGTCGTCGTTTACTTGGACGAGACTGTCGTCATAGTGTGTCGTCGTTGATGAGATTCGTGCGGTGTGTGTGAGGACGAAACAAAAGGACGACCAATTAAATTCGATTTGCGCGAGAAGCGAGCGCGGTCTCAACGATATCAACGCAGCGCGGATGATTTATGAACGTGGTATGTTTTTGTGTGTTATAAAAGTAATGCTCTCTCTTTGCTTTCCTTCTCTCTCTTTATGTTTATGTGTTGTTCTCGTCTTAGTCGTGTTCCTCTTCATTATGTATTCTCGCTTCGCTCGCTCTTTCTCTCTACTTTATGCTCGGATCAAGCCGAACAGCGGGTTCGCCGCGCCGATCTGACCTCGTCCGCAAAGTTCAGATTCGTCGAACAAAAACGTCCCGGGGTCGTAATACTCCTCTCTGCCGTCGCAGAAAACCTCCGAGGTGACGCGTCGACCGAACGGAACCGGCGTGAGTTGTTCGACGGTGAGCGCGGACGAGGAAGCGTTTTGTCGCGTTTCTTCGATGAACTTCAACGCTTTCGCGCCAGTTTCTAAATCTAAACCAAAGTTTTCCATGTCTTGCATCAACAACGGCGCGAAGAGCTGGTTCTTGCGCATGATGCCGTGCATGACAAAAGCCGCGGCGTGTTCGCCCAAACCGTGCTTTTCTAACCATCGGACGGCGGTACCGTCGCCGAGGAGTTCGCACAGCACGCGTTGGGTTGGAGGCGGCGGCGGCGTTTTGAGTTCGACGACTGGGTAGGAGTCGAGCGGGCGTCGGAAGTTGTAGCCAGCACCACCTCGAGATCGTCCGGGACCGGCGGCGGATCTTTTCGGGGCGTTCGGGTCGCGAGGTTTCCGCGGTTGGCCTTTCGGTTTTTTTGGCGCCACCCACGGGGCGACGCCAACCGCTCGAGCAACCTCCAAGCGACTTCTGTACCGCTTGTTGTCCGGGGCCCAATACGTCGCGTCGTACGATCCCGCGGATGCACCTTGCGTGCGAATGGCGACGGTCACGCGCCAAGCGCGGTCGAGAACGGCTCCGGATTTGGCAATGAATACTTTCAGTTGGTGCAAAAGGTATTCCGGGTCGCTGTTACTCACCTTGGGAACGGGACCTGTCCATTCCGGCGGACCCGGCACCGGAGGTAAAGGGACGAACTCGTCGCCGTCCTCGGTAACTGGAGCTTCAACTTGTACTGGTGCCGCCGGTGCCGGTTTCTTCTTCGCGTTTTTTTCTTCCTCTTTCTCGTTCGTGGTCGCCGTTGCTTGCGTTTCGGTAGCTTTGACTGGGCGCGACGGAGAAGCTGTCGAAGTTTCGTTCTTGTTCGGATTGCGCTTCTCCATGCCACCGTGCGCCACGGACGTTTGCATGGTTCGCATTGAGGCGAAATTCTCAGTCTTTGCTCGCTTTGAAGCCGGTTCTACTGCACCCGCTTGTGGCGGCAATTTCACCGGAGATTTCATCAAACCTTCTTGGACGGCTTCTAAAACCTTCTTGGAGACGGTGCGTTGTCGACCAGAATTTCGAGTAGGTGCGACAACCGGCTTTTCTTCCTTCTTCAGCTCCTCTTTCTTTTCCTTCGTCGGCGAGGGAATATCAATATCCATTTTATCGGCTAACATAGACGCGTGAAAACCAGTCGCTCCCGCGTCGTCGTCCTCATTCTCTCCGTTATTACCGCCGTTGTGTTCGTTGTCTTTATTGGTGTCGTCTGGTTTCTGATCGCCGCCAGCGTTACCGCCGCCGTCAGATGATGGTCCGGGTCCNTTGTTGTTGTCGTTATCATCGCCACNATTACCACTACTACCGCCTCCACCACCGCCGCCGCCGCTGCCATCATCTTCCTTCTTCTTCTCCTCGGCGTTCTCGTCCGCGTTCTCTTCTTCCTCTTTGACCGTCCCAGGCATATTCTCTGGATCTTCCGGCTCTGGCGCGCGTTTCGGCATCGCCGGTTCGCCTTTCGCGTCGTACGATGCCGCATCTTTATCTGGAGTGTACGCAGCGTCGATGAGCGCGTTGAACAACGCCTGCGCTTTTTCCTTCGAGACGAGCGTCTTACCGTCGTCGAAGAATTCATCGAGCACGCTTTCGCCGCTCACCGCTTTCGCCGCTTCATCCTCTCTGCCGCCGGTTGCCACGAGCATTTTTTGCATCTTTTCAATCAACATCGCGGTGGAAACTTTTGCCATTCTTCGTAAACCCATGCGATAACCTAATCTATACGTTTCATCTTCCGTGCAAAACTCGTTAGGCAACTCTGCGAGAACTCTAGCGGCGTTGTGATGTTCCATCATTTCCTCCACAATCTCCACGCGTTCTTTCGGCGGCGGCGGTTCTGGAGCGTTCGGATCGGCGCCGTTCAAGCGCGTTCTTCGTCGTCCTTCGTCTTTGTTCTCTTCCTCTTTATCAGACTCGTCTCCGAAGTCACCAGTCGCGGCGTTGATTAAAGCAGCGGTGTCCGCGGCGAAAGGTGCGCGCGAAGGTTCCGCCGCGCCTCGTCTTCTTGCGGTTGGTCTCGGGACGTAGACTAAACCATCGTCGTCGTCGTCGTCGTCGTCGTCACTCTTTTCGTCGAGTAATTTAACTTTCTCGTTCGCTAAATTCAAAACCTCCTCGTCGCCATCTTCGTATTCAATTTTCGAATACGTTTGACCATCCGCGGGCATGTATTCTTGCTGAACAATCGTGCCAAAGAACCAATCGTTCTCCTTGGGCCAAAATACTTTAATCTTCGCACCGTCCGGGAACGTGCGTTTTGGTTTGCTCCTCGCTCCGCCGCGGTTACGGCCACCTCCTCTCGAAGGGGCGACGGGTGCAGTCGCCGCGGCAACGGCGTTGCCGCCACCGCCGCTACCGCTACCGTTGCCACTACCACCACCACCACTGGCCAAATTCGACGCTCTCGGTCTCCCGACTGGTTTCCTCTTCGAAGTCTGTCCCGGCGACCTCGTCCCGGTGACGCCCGCTCTCGGCGTATTCCTCTGAATCGAGTTCACCAGCTCTCTCTCCTTGCTCTCGTCCGCGTTACAGTCCACGTCCGCGTACTTTCTCTCGTACGAGTGCAAATAGTTTTTATAACTCGTGATCAAGTCGTGCCCAACGCTGGTCGCTTTGTGCGTGCTCGTAAAATTCGCCAACTTTGGAAAAATCTCGCGACTCCAGTTGATTTTTCTTTTACACGTGATTTCGTCCTCGCCCCATCCGCCGCGAGCGACGACTTGCCTGTATATCCCGAACAGATCTAACTTGTACCCATTCAAAGTCTTCGCCGGCCAATTCTCCGGAGCTGTTTGCATGGTTTTAGAAAACAAAAAGGTCAGTCTCTCTTTCTTTCCGTTTCAAAACGGTCGTCAGAGAATATAAAATACGCGCTCTGCTCGCGAAAAACAAAGAGGCTTTTGTTGCTCTCTCTCGCGCGGATCGTTCGGCGCTCGAGCGTCCGTCGCCGGATGTGGATCATCGACGCGACGAACGATCATCCATCAAAAGCCGATCGCGAACGCATTCGAGACGATCATCTCTCCTTAAAATAGTCGTCTCGAAAAGAAATATATGTGACGACGATGATAAAAAGACGAGCAAAAAAATGTCACTCACACGACCCCGGCGGTACCAGTTTCGCCTTCTCGGGCATCGTCTGTAAATGCGCAATCTGTTCGGTGTGATTTGAATAGCAGAGGAAGTTTAAGAAGAAAAATTAACATGTCAGTAAACGTTCTTAAAATCCACGTTCCGATGCACGAACAGGTCGCAAAACGCGATTGGAAAGGAAATCGCACCAAGTCTCTGAGGAATTCATCCTCGGTTAAAGATTCTATCGGTGTTCTCATCGCGGGATGATCGAGCGGAAATTTCCGCTGTATTTTCTCTCTTTCCTCCCCGCTCCGCTGCGAGATGATGGAAATCTCTCGCGTAACTTTCTTCGCTCGAAATGAACAAAACGCGTATCGGATCGCGCAAACAGGTCGGCGCGAATATTACTCGCGAGTTTGACGGAAAATTATGGATAAAAGATGCGGTTAATGCGGTCGATGTGATCGATTAATGGAAATTTTCCTCGGAAGCAAAAGAGCGCTTCCGTGCTTTTTGAACGAAGAAAATTTGGAGCAAATCGAACAAAAAACGAGGTTAAATCGAGACTCTTGCAGAGAGAGAAAAAGACCAACGAAAGAAAGCGCTTGAACGAAATCTCGCACGCGCGTTGTGTGCGCGTATATATATACACAAGTATAGGTTTAATCTCTTTTCTACGCGCTTCTCTCTTTCTTTCTTTCCTTCTCTCTCTTTCTCTCTCTCTCGTGTGAGTAGTTTTATCGCGCGCTATCGCGGTAAAAGGCTTTGAGGTTTTCCTCTTCCTTTTTTGCCCCGTCCGAGCCGCCGAGTTCGGCGGGAGGGAAAAGGCTCTCCAGTCTGTCCGCGGCCGCGCAGAGGAGCGTTAACGTGTCGTCTTCGATGCCTCTGAATGCGTCCTTCTTGATGATGGATGTTTTTCGGCGTCTTTGTCCTCCTTCTCCGTTGAGTTTTTCGGGCGTTCTTCTCGACGTTTTCGGCTTAGTCTTTGATTTATTAGAACCTTTGTTGTTATTAGAGCCTGTGTTGGTTGGTGTCGTCGAGGAGAGTTTGCCGCGCTTCTTCGTAGTTACCGAGGGAAGAGTTGGGGTTGTTTTCTTCGTCGATCGGGACGAACGCGCGGGAGGAGACTTCTCGGCTTTCTCCTCTGGAGTTGAAGGCGCGCTTACGCTCTTCGAAGGATCTTTTAGGGCAAAGAATCGATGATGATTTTCATTGATCTCCGCGCCGTCCTCGGTACCAGTCGTCACCGGATTCTTCTTCTTCACCGGCGTCGTCATCGCTGTCGCGTTGTCTGCGCTTTCACTCATCGCCGCCACTTGATCGAACTGAGTCGGTTCGAGAGACCCTTTCTTCGCGGCGTCGTTTTCCTCTCGGAGAGATATTTGTTCCATCGAAGCGGTAATCGGCGGGAAAGCTTCCGCTAAAGATCCTTTCGCGACGGTGACGATTTTAGTAGCGCTCGATTTTGAGCCGTTCTTGTTATTACTATTGGTATTCGCGTTTTCTTTCCCGCTCGTCTTCCTCTTCTTCCTCTTCTTTTCGTCTTCTTCGTCTTTCTTCGCTCCGTCCTCCTCCTTCTTCTCCTCCTCTTCGTCCGAGAAAGTCTGTCTCTTCTTCTTCTTCTTCTTCTCCTCCTCTTCCTCCTCTCGCTCTTCCTCAATTTGCCTCAACTGATAAAACCTCGCGCGACACTGTTGCGCCGTCCTCCCTTCGATATCCCTCGCGAGAAACGCCCACCTCGCCCCGTGCGTCTCGAACGCTTTCCGTAACTGCTCGTCCTCCTCCTTTTTCCAGTTCCCTCGCTCGACGCTCGGGTCTAAATGTCTTCGCCACCTGCCCATGCACTGCTGATCGGTTCGACCGCTCAGAGATCGCGCGATAATTGCCCATCTTTGGCCGTGTTCGTCGTACAGTTTCGCTAACTGTGTTACACATGTGTGAGTAGTGTTGTTCGTTCGATAGAGAGAGAAATAAGGAGAGTTTTTGTCAGCAAAAGCACTCAAATTTGAGCGCAAAAAGAAGAAAAAAAAATCAAATTTTTGGTTAAAAAAAGTAACAAACCCAAATGGCGTTTTCTGTTCCTCCCGTTGACTCGATCTCGAAGTACTACGCGCAGTTGTTGTCGTTCGTCTTCTCGTTCGCTTTTCTCGTGATGACACCGAGAAGAAGCGATGATTGTTTTTGTTGCAAAGCGTGAAAAAGAAAAGTACAGAAGGTTGACTCGATCTCGCTTGCAAAGAACAGACGTTTCGACTCCGCGGGAGCGCTCGCTCGTACTACTAAGTGATGTCTCTCGTTTTCGTCGCTCGAACCGCCGAATCTCTCGCGACTCCCGCGAGAGATGACGATGGTTTTTAAAGCGTGAAAAAGAAAGTACAAACATCATCAAAATTACCTTTTCGTCTTCCTCTTTCGTCCACTTTTCTCTCCGTATGTTTGGATTGACGCGATGTCGCCATCGTTGCGCGCACTGTTGTCCGGTCCGTCCCGGTAACTGCGACGCGACCGTCGCCCATTTGTTGCCGTATTTTTCTTGCATGTGCTGAAGTTTTAAGTCTTCCTGTTTTGTCCACGGTTGGGTTTTTTCTCCCATCTCTGCTTTTGCCACCGAATGCGAGCGTTGATTTTGTTCGTTCATCTTCGTTCGTTCGTGTTGTTCGTCGTCGTTTACGTCGTCATTTGGAGTCGTTGAAAGGTGATTCCGATGATGCGTTTTTATTCGTCTCGGAATCTCTTTGTTTTCCCCATGGCGCCATGTGTTTATTTAAATCTCTTCTCCGCCTCTGAAGAAGAACGAACGGNAGACAAAGAAGAGACGTAAAAAAGGGTGCACTCTGAGAGAAGGCGTCGAGCGCTTCTTTTTGTCTTCTTCTTTGTCTTTGTCTTCTTCGCAAACGACGCAAAAGGAGACGATGATGACGGAGATGGGGAAAAAGAGATTTCCCCGAACGACGACGACGCTTGAAAGTTTTTTTGTGTCGCCTGTCTCGTCGAAGATGGAGCGAAAAAGCGACGACTTTGACTTTTTTTCACGATTTTTTGGTCAAACCACCCCCACGGAAAGTGGCTGCTGCTGCTGCTTTTTGACAAGACCACTCAGAAGAACAGAAGAGAAGGGAAGAAAGAGATATGAAGAAGACGTAAAAAATGTCAACACTCAAAACACACGGCGAGTCAAAAGTCGGTTTTAGAAGATTGATGAATCATATATACATATATACAACTTCCCCTTTGCAAAGGAGAGAGACTAGTACCCGCGTCGCGTCGCGTTCTTCTTCTTTTTTATGTGATAAATAAAGCGTCGCCTCGAGCTTTCCACAGCGATCTTCGCTTCCTAAAAATTTTCTTGTTCTCGCATGGCATGTAAACAACGACTGATGAGAATATTTTCATCGTTTACGCGGATTCCGAGCCAGTTCTCTTGGAGGGCGGGCGTTCCATGTGCGCGTTGTTGCAGAACTTTTGGACCGGCGCGGCCAAACCTTGCTTGATTTCTTCCGCAGAGAAGTCGTTTTTGATGTAGTAGTCTTCCTCGGTGGAGTCGTTCGGACCGAGGAACATGGAGCCCCACATCGGGAAGTGGATCGGAATGACCAACAAAGTAACGGCGATGATGGTGATGCCCATGTACATGATACCGTCGTAGGTTTCGATGGAATCGCTGGTGAAGAACAAGGCGATGCAGATGGTGGAACCGGCGTTACCGCCGGCGCCGATGAAGCCAGAGGCGACGCCCAAAGCACGTCTCGTAATGTACGGGACGATACCGTAGGAGGCACCTTCAGACGCTTGCACGCAAATGGAGAACAAGACCATCATAGCAATGGTGGTGGCCAAATCGTCTTTCGCCAAAGCCATGAAGATGCACATGACACCTTCGATGGTTTGCCAGAGCCATAAGCACCACAATCTTCCTCTCATACCGAATCGTNTAGAGGCCCAGTCAGAGGCGAGACCACCGACAGATCTCGCGAATAAGTTCATCAAACCGTAGCACGACGCCAAGACACCGGCGATGGCCAAATCGACGTCGAATTGATCGTACAAGTACGAAGCGACGATGTTGTTCATGGTCAACTCGACGCCGAAGCAGAAGCCGTACGTCGCAACCATGCACCACATTCTGTAGTTCTTCATGCCAATCATGTTGACTTGAAACGCAGATTTCTTTTCGAGAGCACCAGAAGTGTGCATGAGTTTGTAGTTACCGTCCGGTAAATCTTGTCCGAGGAACATGACACCCATACCGCCCAAAAGGTGAGCCAAACCGGGGACGATGTACGCCCATCTCCAAGCGGTGAAAGCGCGTTCTTCCGTAGCTTTGAGCATACCAGCGTAGACCAACGGCATGACGAATTGCGTGACACCACCGCCGAGGTTACCCCAGCCAGCGGCCGTGGCGTTAGCGATACCGACGCACTTACCGTTGAACATGACGGACATCCAAAATTGGCACGCGACAAACGTCGCGAGACCGAGCCCGATGCCCAAACGGCAAATCAAAAATCCAGACGCAGTGCTGACGAACGGCATAGCGAAGCAGAACGGAGCAGTGACTAACAAAATCATACCGAGACCAATTCTCGGGCCGACGAGGTCGACGAACGTGCCCATCAAGACACGGCAGATGATGGTGCCGGTAATCGACGCCAACGCGGCGTTCCCGAGATCCGGCTTGGTCATGTTCAAATCCTCACGGATGACCGGGACCATCGGCGCAGCCGCGAAAGTGGAGACGAAGGAGATGAAAAATCCAATCCAGGACATGTGGAAGGACATGTGGTGCGGTCGTTGGAACGAGAAGATGTTCAAAGACATCGCCTTGTTTTCCCTATTATTTTTTTTAACAAGTAGAAGAGGAGAAGGTGAGTTTTTGGATGAGAGAAGACAAAAAAAGACAAGAGAGTTGGTGAAGACAAATTTTGTTACGCCTATATGCGCGCGCGTCGGCATCGCCTCGATTCGAACTCGAACTTTCCATTTTAACGCGGTAAAAAGATGAACGACACGTTTTTATTCACTTTTATCCATCTTCGACGTAAAGTTCGCGCTCGGAATCGATGGAAACAGCGCGTCTTTCTCCATCACCCATTTCAACAAAGGACAACAAAAAAGGTGACCAAACGTCGTTCGCCTCTTTTCCGACAAAATTATTTTAGGCACTCTCTCTCATTCCCGGAAAGCGAAGAGAGACGCGCGCGAAGGCAAAACGCGAACGTCGCGTATAAACGATAAAGAACGAAGTACTTACGAATCGACCGGAATCGTGTGCACGGGGGTTTCGAACTCTTTAGGCGCCATAGTTGTTTGTATACTTACGCGTCAAAAGCAATGAGGAAAAGTCTCTCTCCGCGTTTGTGCTCCTTTAGGTGTTTTCGCGTCGTTTGTTCAGGTTTTTTAAAGTGCTTTTTTCATGTCTTTTGATCGCTTTTTTCAAAAAATCTCTCCTCTTGTGGCTCTCGTTCTTCTCACTTCTGAGCATCTTACTCCACATTAAAACGCGCGTATAATAACACAATACATAACAACAACATGCAATTCACTGCTACGAAATTATTCACCGCCTTCTTGGCGTTGATTGCTTTGATGCAATTCGTCTCCGGCGCGGCCTTGTACTCCGAGATGGAAAGACGACGCAAAATCACCGTCAGCGTCTCCGACGTCGCCTTGACGGATGGGTGCGCACCGACGGTAAGTGGACTTTTCTCTCTCGTCTTTGTTTTTTGTTGGTTTCGAAAATTTTCTTCGTTTACGTCGTCGGTTTGGAGACGAAAACATCACGAACGCATCGAGAATAGGAGAGAATTAACATTCAACCGCGAGATTTGTTCTTTACTTTGTCGGTTTCTTCTTCGCACGCGACGGCAAAGCGAGCGTTTGTGTCTCTCTTAGGGGTGTTCCGCTTACAATCTGGAAAATGTGAACAAAGGACGCCACTTTTTCCGCCAAAAGACACTCAGTTAATTTTTACTCATCACGTCTTCTCTCTCTTCACGCGTGACATAAAAACAGACCTACACGGGCGGCGCATCCAGTTTAACGGTCAAATGGTCCGGCTTGACGGTCGCGCCGGCGAAAATCGCCATCAAATTGTGCTACACGAAGGACCAAACCGTGGACAGAGCGTGGAGAAAATTTAAAGACAACATCAAGGACAACAAGCAGTGCAAACAAACGGCGGATACGGCGGCATTTTTGGTGGAACCGTTTGAGTCCACCGCATTGAGTGAGAGAAGGAAGTTGTGATTCCAATGAATACGGCGCCGACGACGTACACCGTGCAAGTGTTGGCCATGGACGATACCGGGGCGTTTATCCAATACGGGGACAGTTTGTTGAGCGAGTGCCACATTAAGATTGACACGTACGACAGACTCCCGATGACGTTGCAAGGTACCATGGGTTTCTTCTGCGCGTTTTCTTTGATTTTTGCCGGGGCTGTTTGGGTGTACGACGTGAAGAAGCAAAACACAATTGCCGCTCAGTGGGCGCAATAAACAATAAGCAGCAACGGCGTCTTCTTTCGTCTGTGCGCATGGTCAACGAAGAAGCGGCGGCGGGGAACCCCCGGGTGTTTTATTAACCAACGATCGATGTGAATATACATATTATTTATTGGTACGCAAGGACGGATGGAAGATTCAGAGCTATTTATTGCACGCGTGTAAGCGGATAAATTGTACATAGAGAACCATTTCACATAGAGAACATTTTAATTGAAAGGAAGTCCATCCCTTACGACGATATATGAAAAAATATGAGAAGAAAACCATCGCGCGCAAAAATTGACATCATCATCATCCATTAAGAAACATTAAACACACACGAATGAATACTCTTATATATAGTTATACGTATACACAACAAATTTCAACAACAACTTTCACCTTAAAACTTCAAAACGTTCTTCTCGCAATCGAAGCCTATACTTTTCAAGTTCTTCTCGCAGCTTTCTACCATCATCGGAGGTCCGCACAACAAAACGACGTTCTCGTCGCTCGGTTGCGGTAAATGCGCTTTCATCATCTCGCTATTCACAAAACCAACGCTTCCGGTCCATTTATTCTCATTCGAATACAACTCCAAACTCGGCGTATCGACCGTGTAGTGCACGGAAAAGTTCAGATCCTTGGCGGCCAACTCGTCCAACTCGGCTTTGCACAAGATGTCCTTCGGCGACTGGTTCGCAAAAATCATGTTCACTTTCGTCGTATCGCCGACGTCGTTGAAGATTTGTCTGGCCACTTGAAGCATAGGCGTAATTCCAGTACCACCGCAAATCATAGAAATCGATTTCACGTTCGCTTTCTTTGCAACGGCGTTGGAGACGGCGTTGGTTACCGAAAATTCACCTCTCGCCGTGTATCGAATCAAACCGTTCGGGCCTTCAAACTCCACGGAATCTTCTCCGACGAGTAACTTGTCCAACTGCTGCGTTACGACGCCGTGATCGTAAATTTTCACCATCAAATCCATAAAGCCTTTCTCCTGGTCGTTGGTAATCGGCGTGTACGGACGAGACGTTTTACCGCCGTCGCAAGACACCATGACGTGTTGTCCAACCGGTAAGCCGAGAATGTGCTCTTTCGTCGGTAACTCGAATCTAAATCGTCTCGTATTTGCAGAAACGTCTTGTTTTTCGACTAGTTTTAACTTGACCTTCTCGCCACTTTTCAAAGTCACCAACGTGCCTTCTGGGTACTCGGTCACCGGTCTCGCCGATTTCGGCGCCGCGTCCTCGGTTTTCATCTTTTCAAACTTGGATTTCGGCGCCGAGCACGACGGGCAGACGTAATCCGCTGGCAACGAATCGAACGGTTTCTCCTCGGAATAGATGTACCCGCACCCGGTGCAAATGTGTGTTTGTTTCCCCAAAGCTTTCGGAACGCCTTTGGTATACTGCGCGGACTTGTTGATTTTCCACCTCGCGGCGTTGTTTGGATTTTCCGTCGGCGTCGATTTCCTCGTCGCGCCAAACTTTTCAATCATGACATTTTCCACGACCGGATACAACTCGGACATGGCCACTTTTTCGATCTCGGCTTTCTCTTTCAAATGACCAGTTGGACCAACCGTGCCGCCGATGAAAATGTTCACGCCGGGAACCATACCTTTCGCGCCGGACGGATCCTTGACTTGCGCGCCCATCAGACCGACGTCCGCGACTTGTACCGGCGCGCACGAGTTCGGACACCCGGTCCAAATCATTCGAACGTCTTTCGGAAAATCGAGCACGGATTCCAAGTGTTCCGCTAACTTGTACGCGTTTTGCTTGGTTTCAATTTGCGCAAACCCGCAAAATTGGTTCCCCGTGCAGGCGACGATGTTTCCAACNATCCTACCCGGTTTCGTCGAGTATCGCGAAAACAAGTCGTCTTTTAACAGCTCGTCGACCTTCTCTTTCGGAACGTTTGGAATCAAGAAGTTTTGCTCGACGGTTAAACGAATCTCGCCGCTGCCGTACTTCTCCGCCAACTCTGCGATGCGCATCATGTCGTCGCCTTGTAAACGACCGCCGACGACGTTCGCGCCAACCCACTGTAAACCTTCTTGCTTTTGGTCGTGGACGCCGATGACATTTCTTCTGACTTGCGTGCGATCGATTAAATCTTGTTTTGCCGCTCGCGCTAACGAGTTTGCCCCACCTGGCATTCTCGATTCGACTTCCGTGCGAAAGACTTCCAATCCCATCTCGTCCACCAACCACATCATCCTCGCTTTTTGCCTGTTGCCGCGATGGCCGTAATCTCTGAACGTGGTCAAGATCGCGTGCGTCATGGCGACAACATCTGATTCAGGAACCCACGCGTCCAAGGGGATCGCTTCCGCAGCTCTCGCGGAGGAGATAAACCCGCCGACCAAAACGTTAAATCCCATCTCGCCCGTCGTCTCGTTTTTCGCCGGGACAAACGCCAAATCGTTCAACTCCGGGTGTTCGAAATAATCCGACGAACCAACCACGCAGACGTTCCACTTTCTCCCCAAGTTGGCAATTTCCGGGTTTCCTCTTCCACCACCGGTGACATATTCTTGAATATTATCCGTAAACGGTCTCGTATCGATGATCTCCAACGGGTCGATCCCGGCGATGGGCGACCCGGTGGCGTTTCTCGCGTTGTCCAACCCGGACTGTAAAGAACACATCTTTAAACGCTCCAAGTTGACCATAATATCGTGCGCATCTTTCAACTGAATCCCTCGCATTTGAATGTTCTGCCTGGTCGTGATATCTGCGCACCCGTCGTCGCCGTACGATTGCACCAAACTCGCCAAATACTTCATCTGTTCCGAGGAAACGATCCCGCCCGGCAACTTCAATCGCATCATAAATCTCCCGTAATGTCCTTTCCTTCGGTGAAACAGTCCCGCCCATTTCAAGCGATGGTCGATTTCATCTCCATCTCCCAACTCTTTTTCAAACTTCTCGAAATCTTCTTTCGTCGACCCGCTCTTCTCGCCTAAAGTTTTAATCTCGTTCAACGCGATCACCGTCTTCATGGCGTCCTTGGCCAATTTCAACTTTTCAAACGGATTCGTCGGTTTCTGCCACTCCTCTTTGACCACGTAGTACCCGTCTTCATCTTTATACACGTGCGCGTCCTCGCGAACGACTTCTGGGAAGTTTGGGAAGTATTTTTCCTTCGTCTCTTCGTTAAATGTTTTCAACGCGCTTTCGCTTTCCACGACATGTTTGAGCAAACTTTCGGAAGTGTTCACGTCTTTTGTCTGCGCTTTTCTTGTCGACGTTCTTCTCCCGCTGCTCTTGTTATTGCTCCCAGCGCGGTTCAAAGAAGCAATCGCCACGGCTGTTCCAGTCACACCGACGACGACCATCGCCGAAACAGTAGTGTTATTCAAAGAAGAAGAGGAAGAGGAGATGGACGCGACGTTTGGTTGGACGATGATGTTTTTTTTTCCGCCTTTTGTTGTCTTGGGTGCTAAACGATGATGATGGTGATGATTTTTAGCAGAGGAAGACGAAGAAGCGCTCTCGTCTTTAAAAGAAGAAGAGGCGCCGCACTGAATTCTTACGTTATTTCCTAACGACGACGCGTTGAGTGCGGATCTCATCGCGTCTCTTTGTGTTGTGTTCGTGTGTACTACACGCGCAGCTTATTTTGGAGCAACACAAAAAGCAAAAGCGTGAAAAAGAGCGAAACAAGAAAAGAACAAAATTTTGTTTTTTCCTTCTCCCTCCTAAAAAGCGGAAAAAATGTGGGCACCGAAAATGTCGACCAAAGGGCACACAGGTGACCAAAGGACGAAGGACAAAGGACGGACAAATCTCTCATCTCTCTCTCTCTCT
>JGI20155J14468_10001347_pt1 | contig 19299 bp, 24 predicted proteins | sample COG_05_FD_14468 | JGI IMG/M metagenome (IMG submission 14468) | reverse complement strand
ACAGAAGAAGAATGGTTAGAATGTCAACAAATGGTAGATAAATGGTATCAATATGGAAAAGAAAATAACTTACAATTGGGTATTTTACTCGATATGACTTCAATAAGTTTTTTAAAGTCAAAATTTTATATAAGCTGGAAAGATAAATATTTAAAAAATAAAGAAAATACAGAAAAATATGTGTATGGTGCAACAATTTTAATACATAATTTTATAATACGTCATTTTATAAATGGTTTTTTTACAATATATAGATTATCAAAACCATTTAAGGTTGTAAAATCAATAGAAGAAGGTTATGAATTTTTAGAAAAACACAATCCAAATACTAAATAATAAAAGAATATAAAAATTATTAGTGAATTATATATAAAAATAATTTATTATATATAATGCTGCATATAAGAAAAAGAGAAGGTCAAAAGTTGAGAAATAAAAGCAGAATATATCCATCCATAAATGGAGATAATTCTTGTAATAATATAATAATAAACGAAAATATTATTAGTATATTATTAAACAAACCATTAATGAATATGAAGCCATTATATAAAATAAAAGATTGTGATTTTACTTTAATAAAATATGGCGAATATGAAAATATTATAAATATCAATTATAATTTAACGCAATTGAAAATTATAGCAAAATTTTATAATTTAAAATTATCAGGTAACAAAGATGAGCTTAAAAAAAGAATATATAATTATTTATATTATTCCAATTTTGCAATAATTATACAAAAAAATGTAAGAAGTTATTTTATAAAAAAATATATTTTGTTGCATGGTCAAGGATTTAAAAAAAAATCATTATGTGCGAATGATGCTGATTTTTGTACTTTAGATGATTTAACAGAAATTCCTTATAATCAATTTATTAGTATTAAAGATGAAGAAAATTTCATTTATGGATTTGATATAAAATCATTATATAATTTGTATTTAAAAACTAAAACAACAGTTGAAAATCCATTTAATAAAAAAGTTTTACATAAAAATGTATATAGACAGCTTATGAATTTTATAAAATTAAGTAAATTATTAAATATAGAAACCTCTATAAATTATGAAGAGTTGTCTGGTTTAAATGAAACACGTAAATTAGAGATGAAAATATTAACATTATTTCAAACGATGGATAGTTTAGGAAATTATACGAATATATCATGGTTTAATAATTTAGATAAATATGAATTAATAAGATTTATAAGAGAATTAATGGAAATATGGAATTATAGAGCAGCATTAACTCAAGAAGTAAAACGGGAAATATGTCCTCCATATGGCGAACCATTTGCATATATGAATGTTCATATGCATCTTATTAGCGCATATGATAGTGATGTTATAAAAAAAAATGCATTAAATATAATAAATGAATTTATTAACAAGGGCATTGATAATGATTCAAGAGTTTTAGGAAGTAATTATGTGTTATGTGCGTTAACATTGGTTTCAAGTGAAGCAGCAGAAGCATTGCCTTGGTTATATGAATCAGTATTATATGAAGAAAATTAAAAAATTATTTGCGTTATTTTATAAATTATTTTTAAATTTAAAAAAATAATTTATATATTTTTTAGCATAAATGATACAAAAAATGTTTTAAAAAAATTAAATATATTATTGTATAAAAGAACTTAAAAAAATACCATTATATTAAATTATAAAATATGCCCTCCAAATCTGCTCCTAAAAAAACTGTTGCTGAAGTAAAAGTTGCCGAAAAAGTTGTTGCTCCCACAAAAGAAACAAAAGCTGTTGCGCCCACAAAAGCTAAAGAAACAAAAGCCAAAGAAACAAAAGCCAAAGAAACAAAAGCCAAAAAAGAAACTGTACCTGTAGTAGAGACCCCTCAACAGGTAGTTGAAGTTCAAAATGTAGTAGTAAATACTGATACTTCTATCGGCGATGGATTTTCTGAATTCATTTCCAAATTCCAGTCTATGTTAGCTCAATTTTCTTCTCTTAAAACCGAACTAAAAAATCTTGAACGTAAAACTGTTAAACAGCTTAAAGTTGTTGAAAAACTAAACAATAAAAAAAAACGTAAAGGAACTCGCGCACCAAGTGGATTTGTAAAGCCTTCCCCAATTAGCGAGGAACTAGCTACCTTTCTTGGAAAAGACAAAGGTGTAGAAATGGCTCGTACCGATGTAACTCGTGAAATTAACAAATATATTCGTGCCAACGATCTTCAAGACAAAGAAAATGGCCGCCAAATTAACCCAGACAAGGCTCTTTGTGAACTTCTTAAAATCACAAAGGATAGCGAGGTAGTATTAACCTACTTCAATCTTCAACGTTATATGGGTCCCCATTTTCCCAAGTCGGTCAAAGCAGTAGCCGCTGAAGCAGCCGCAGCAGCAGTAGCAGTAGCTTAAAAAATAAAAAATAAAAAATAAAAAATAAAAAATAAAAAATAAAAAATAAAAAATAAAAAATAAAAATATTTATAATTTTAATTAATATTTATTAAATAAAATTATAAAAAATCGAATCAACTTATTATGTAATTACATATATATATAATAAAAAATAAAATATTATTAATTTTAATTAATAAATATTAAATAAAATTATTAAAACCGAATCAACTTATTATGTAATTACATAATATATATAATAAAAAATATTTTTTATTTTTTTTATTTTTTAAAAAATTGATATAAAAAGATTTTATATATTTATATATTATCAAATAATAATTATGGCGTCTATTGTATCTGGACCATCGTTTAATGTATCGACTAACTATTCGTATACCAAGGCAAAGGTCAATGCAAATGGTGGTAAATCAATTGGTATTCTAAATAATGAATCAAAAAAGTCACTATATATTGCTACTCCACTAATGCTTACTTGGGGTGTAAATGAATATACCAATGAAAATAATGGTTCGAAAACATACAATATGGCGCTTCAGTTTCCAAACGATGAATTTAATAACCCCGAATGTATTGCGTTTCTAAAAAATATGCAGGAATTTGAACAGAAAATTAAAGATGATGCTATTACAAATTGCAAGGAATGGCTTGGTAAAACCAAGACTGAACCAGCAGTAGTTGAAGCTCTATGGAATCCTATGCTAAAATATCCAAAAAATAAGGAAACAAATGATCCTGATTATTCTCGGTCGCCATCGCTAACGGTGAAGATTCCTTCTTGGGAGGGTGAATTTAAGGGAGTAGAATTATATAATGATGAGCGTGAACTAGTTTTCCCAAAAGATAGTGACGAAGAACAAGGTTCTATTAGTGATTTTATTGTAAAAGGTTCTAATGTGGCAACTATTATTCAGTGCGGGGGTATTTGGGTTATTAATGGTAAATTTGGTGTAACATGGAAACTATTTCAGGCGGTTGTAAAGCCACGAACAACTCTTAGTGGAAAATGTCATATTAATCTTAGTGAAAGTGATAAAACTAAAATCGCAAGCAGCAAAGTTGATGACACGGATGAAGTAGATGTAACAGATAAGATGGAAACAACAAAAGTAGAAGATAGTGACGACGAAGAGCCAGATGATGTTCAGGCGGTCACAAAAGAAGTAGCTAAGGTAGAAGTCAAAGAAGAACTAGAAAAGACGGTAGCAGTTGAAGATAAGCCAAAGAAGCGTGTTGTAAAAAAGAAGGCAGCTGCTGAATAAACAAATAAACAAATAAACAAATAAACAAATAAACAAATAAACAAATAAACAAATAAACAAAAAATATTTTAATGTGTGTATATAAAAATATTTTTTTTTCAATTAACATTAATTAAATAAGCACCAAAAATTACAAATACAATTCCTACGCAATTTTGCCATGTAATTGCATCTTTAAAGAAATAAGCAGAAATAATACAAACTAAAGGCAAGTATAATGCAAGTGCTAATCCATCTATTTTTCCAAAATTAATTTTAGTCCTACAACCCATTATACCAAAATAACTAGAAATAAGAAGAGTAATAGCAAATAATAATAATAATAATGTATAATTTAGATCTATTTTTTTGAACGAATTTATAAAGTTTTTATGAAATATTGTAAAAACAATTAAAAAACTNATTAAATAAACATGNACAATGATTTCTTCTAATGCTAGTTTTTGCAATAATAATTTTGCTATTATGTAAAAAAATAGCCAACCAAAAACTAATGCAATAACTATTATATTAGTATTCATTATTTAATATTAATATAATAAAATATAATAAATTTTATTATAGGTTTATGATAGATTTATATTTATTATAATTTTTCCTTTATTTGAATTATCAAAAATATCTTTTAAATTTATTTTTGGTATTCCACTATTAGTAAAAATATATTTTTGATTTTTTGTAATTTTTAATTCTTTTAATGGTATCATTAAATTTAAATGTTCTAGTATTATTTCAAAATATGGGTATTCATAATTTTCAATTAATTTCTGAATAAATGTAAAACTATTATTATAAGTTATTATTATATTATTTTCATTATCTATTTCCAGATTATCTTGTATAATGGGATGAATTTTAATAATATTATTATCATAATTTAATTCATTATGCCATAATGGAATATATATTTCTTCTGCTTCTAATTCTCCTTCTCCTGTTCCTTCTAATTCTGGTTCTTGATTAATAATTAATTTATATACATCACTATTTAATAGATTTTTTAAATTAGGATTAATAATAAATATATTATAATCTTTTAATTTTTTTAATAAAATTTTTTTTATTAATTCAATTGCTTTAGTATTTGTTATATTATGATAAATAAGAGTTTTATTATTTAATATATTAAATATTTCTTCTAATAAATCAATATTTAATTTATCTAATATATTTTCTATTAACGTATAACTATAATCTATGCAATCATTTTTAAATTTTTTAACATTAAATTGTATGTCATTTATTTCATTAAGTTCATCAAGTTCATCTATTTCATTATTAGTAGTATAATTTTTTATAAGTATATTAATAAAGTTTATTAATAAATCATTATATTTTGATTCATTTGCTTCATTTGCTTCATTTGCTTCATTTGCTTCATCGTTATTATATGTTCCATAATTTTTATGATTAATTAACTTGTATAAATAATTATAAGCTTCTTGTATTTTTTGAAAACTATTAGTAGAATTAACTGCTTTATTTTTATCAGGATGATAAATTAACGCATTAATATGATATGCTTTTTTCAATTCATTATTATTTAACTCTAATATATTATATATATTATATTTCTTGTTTAATTTTAAAATAATTAATGCACTTGATATATTCATAATAATATTTTAGTATTTTAAACTATATTAAATTATCTAGTTATCTTTAGTATAAAATATTAAAATATTAATTATTATGTATTAAATCAATCATATATAATATATAATTTTCCATATGGTATATTGGTCTATAATTATTATTAAAATATTTAAAAAATTCACAAGTTTTAAAAAATATGTTTGATATAAAATCATTATTTAAATCTGGATTTAATCTAATAACATTTTCAATAATATAAAAAATGCTTTCATTAATATTAAGATTGTAAATTAATAAATCATATAATAAATTTCTAATCACATTATAGTCGATATTATTATTTAAAATAATATGAACTAAATTATCACATATTTTATTATTTAAATTAGCAATAGTAGTATCATTAATTTGTTTAACAAAATTAATATTATTTTTATTTTTTAATTTTTTTAAAATATTGGATTTTGTTAATTTGTTGTAATATAAAATTTCACATATATCCAATATATTTTTATTAATAAAACTAATATGTTCTGTTAATATTATATATTTTATCGTAATATTAGAATTTAAAATTTTTTGCATATAACTGTAAAATATTTCTAATAATTCATCATCTATAACATGAAAATTTTTAATTAATATTATACCTTCTTTTGATTGTGATGATTCAATGGAATCTATAATATTTTTATATATATCATTAAATAATTGTTTTGAAATACAAGTTAAATTTTCAACATTTATTTCATAATGTATATCACTTATTTTAATAATATGATCATTTTTAATAGAATTTATAACCATTTTTTTTTCATATTTTAATTTACTTGGACTAAAATATTGAATTATTTTTAAAGCTTCACAATATTTACCAACACTTGAAGGACCATATAATATTAAGTTAGGAATATTTTGTAAATTACCGGAAATACAAATACAATTAATATAACTATTATATTTATTGTTAATATTATATTGTTTAGCATTTATTATATTAGAAAAAAATGTTTCCTTATCCATAATAATTTTTTTATAACTAATAAAATATGTATTATTATTTTTATATTATAATATAGTTTAAAAATAATTTATAAATCATATTAGTATGTTTGCTGAAGATTTGGAAAATATTGATTATAATAATATAATTATCTGTGACCCAATTAAAAATAGTATAATTGATTATAGTAGTTTCTATAAAATAATTTATAGTAATAGTTATGTTTCATATAATGGAGTATTTACTATTTTTAGAGTTAATAATGTAACAATTAATAAAGATAAAGTTTTTTTCAATAATAATAATAATAATAATAATAATAATAATAATAATAATAATAATAATAATAATAATGATGAAAATAATATTGTATTTAATAAATTAAAACATATCGAAGAACATATTACAAAATTATGTAGTAAATCAAAAATTAAAAAAATAAATTATAAATTAAAAGATTTTTTAAATAATAATTATTTTAAATTTGTCAATAACGATGACATGAACAAATTTAATAATTTTAATAATTTAAAGTTATTATCTAATTCTAATATTGCTAGTAATTCTAATTATCATTATTTTATATTAAAAATTTCAGGTTTATGGGAGACAAGAGAAAATATTGGTATGACATTTAAAATAATAAAAATTAATAATTATTTATAAAAACTATTCTATTCTATTCTATTCTATTCTATTCTATTCTATTCTATTCTATTCTATTCTATTCTATTCTATTCTATTCTATTCTATTCTATTCTATTCTATTCTATCTTATATCATATTACCCGTCGGTTGAATAAAATTTTAACAATATATGTTGTATCATAACAAAAACTAAATTAATTAATACTAAAATATAACTAGCACTTTTAATCATTATTGTTTGTTTAATATTTGATTCAGTTATTGTATTAGTTTTATTTAATAATCCAAGTGAATTATACATATATTTTATTATTAATGTGATTTGTATTATTATTAATAATGACGAATAAAACGAATATGTATAATATGAATCACTCACCTCTCCTTTATTAATTCTATTAAAATGAACGAAATTTATATATATTACATAAATTAATACACAAAAAGTTAAAAATATAGGAATACCATCACCCATTATCATCTTTATTAAGCTAGTAAATAAAGATTCTTCTTTAATTATACCATTTTTTTTATTTCTTTTTTCTATAAATTTATTATTACTATCACTCATATAAAAACTCATAAATATCATTATAAATAATGCAAAAGCAGTAATACCATAACCCCATATTGTAGTAGATGCAGGTCCCACCTGTCCTGCCGTTTCGTCTATATTTGCTTGAAAGAATATTTTTATAATTATTCCAGCACATGCTAAAACAACAAGATTTAATAAATCCAAATTATTATTATTACTTAACCCAAAACCAAATACACCTTCTCTATTTGCTAATGCTTTAAATTTTGATTCGTTTTCTTGACTCATATTTTAAATATTCTAATTAATATAATAATATATTTTTATTAAATTGTATTAACTATTTAACAAAAATATGCTAATTAAGATTAAATATTATAATTTATTATATTAATAATATAATGACTCATCAACTTATTGAAAGAAAACAAAATTTTACTTTAGACAGAAAAGTATTATCAGTAGATACAAATGATCGTGACATTAATAAATGGCCTAATCCTTGTGAATTTGAAGTAAGTTGTCCGCAAAGTTATAATAATATTGAATCTATTAGATTATTAAATATTCAAACTCCTAATAAATTTTATAATATTAGTGAATATTTACAAAACAATAAATTTAAAATACATGTAAATGGTGTTGATCCAAAAATTATTGTTTTAGATGATGGTTATTATAGTATACAAAATTTAGTAAATTCATTAAATAATGATTTATCAGTTAATCCTATAAATATTAAAGTTAAACATAATGAAGTAAATAATAAAATATATTTTGGTCATGATAATAGTGGATTTAGTTTAATATTTAATAGCCAAGATTTAGTATATAATAATTGTTACAATTCAAACTATAACAATATTTATAAACAACATAGCAAATGGGGTTTAGGGGCAATATTAGGATTTAATAAAGACAATGTTACTTCCAAACAAGAATCTAATAAAAATAACTTTAAATATGATAATATTCAATGGGTTTCAAATGATAATAATATAATAGAACCATTTAAAGCAGTAGATTTAGATGAATATCAAAATATTTATATTGAAGTTGATAAATTAAATAAAAGTGATGAAATTAAGCCATATGTTGTTGATAAAATTAATAATACTAATAGTGGAATAATGAATTCTTTTTTTGCTAAAGTACCTATAATAAAAAATGAGCAAAATCAAAGTATTAATACTAAAGATTTTTGTATTGAAGGTGTAAGTTATTTTCAACCACCTTTAGAAAAAATTAACAAATTAAAATTTAAAATACGTTATCATAATGGTTTATTAGTTGATTTGCAAAATTATAATATTTCTATGACATTTGAAATAAATCAAATAAGAAATGAAATAAAAGATTATAATGTACGAACTCCATATTTAATGTAAAACAAATTAAATATTTAATAAAAATTATAATATATAAAATTTATAATATATTATGATTAAAAATGTTTTAAATAATGAACCATATATCTTTACTATAGATAATTTTATTAGTATTGAAGAATGCGAATATATTATTAATAAATTTAAATATAATCTTCAAGACGCAAAAGTTGTTGACAATTCTGATGTAATTTTAAAAACTAGTTCTCGTAATAATGAAAATACTTGGTTTATATTGGGTTATTAATCTTTTAGAACTCCAATAATTTTATTGCGATAATAATTATGAAAAGTATCTTTTTCTACAAACTTTAATTCATTATTTTTATAATTAATTCTCTTATTTGCAGATATTCCATATGAAGCAAACCAATAATTATCATTATATACAGCATTTAGTTTTGCCGTTTCTTTTATAGATTTTTCTTCTTCTAAAATATATGTAATATTTTCATAATACATTTTATATATTTTTCCTGTTTCTTTCTTGTATAATTTTATTAACATATAATAAATCTTCTCTAATTTATCAAATAAAATTTCATTGTCATTATCTTCATTTAATAATGAAGAGAACTTATTTGGATTATATAATTCATAAATAAATTCTTTGTCATTATTGTCATTATTGTCATTATTGACTATATTTAATTGCTTGTTTACATTATGTAAAATGTGGATAAAATGTATATATTTATACTTTCCACCAATCCAATGAAAATATTCGTAACCCCAAGTATCTTTATTACGAATATGCATATTAAATTCACGAATCCAATTTTTTTTAAATTCTATATTTTTAAGGATTTTTAATATTTTCTTTAAAAGATTTTTTTTTTCTTTATGAAAATTGTAATATTTCTTAATCTTTGTATTCATAACAAGAACATGAACAAAATTGTCAAAACAATCCATTTTTTGAAAGTCACCAAGAGATGACTATAATTATAATAATATAATATATAAAAAAATTATATCAATTTTTTTATATATTATAGTTATTATTAACTTAATTCTAAATCTTCTTCACTACTACTATTAATACTTCTATTAGTATTGCCATTATTAGTATTTTCTTTAGCATTGATTTTATCATTTTCTTTGTTATAACATTCTTCGCATAATGGTACATATTGGGTAATTCCAATTAAAACTTGATTATTAAAATCAATAATACGATGACTATGTTTTGATGGAAATAAACAATTTTGAGTATTACATTTACCTGTTAAAATATGCACTTGATTTGCATAAGGTACTAAATCCAATAAATCACCAAATTTTTCTTTTTTATAATCATAATCAAGCCCACATAATACAAAATTTTTATTTAAAATATTTTTTGCAAAAATTATTAAATGAAGTAGATTTGGGAAAAATTGCGCTTCATTGACGAATATATATTTTGCTTTTAAAAATATAGGTTGTGTTGAAGGGTTATCTATAAATTCTGCTAAATCAGTAGTATCATAACAATCTACGCTTAATCCATCGTGTGATACGACCATTGGTTCTCTTGAATATCTTTTATCATGAGTATAATTTAACATTATACATTTTTCTTTTGTATAAGTTTTTACATATGCGTTATAACTATGAATAAGTTGAGTTGTTTTACCTGAAAACATAGGTCCCATAATTAAATTAATAAATGGCTCTATAACATTTATGGTATTATTGAGACTATTATCCATTATTATTAAATTATATTATAAGTTATATTATTTAATAATTAGTTTTTAATATTTTTAAAATATCAATTTTTTTAAACTACTTATTAAAATTTGTTATTATATGATTATTTACATTGGTTATAAAATTGATTAAAATAATAAAATAATAAAATAATCAAATAATCAAATAATCAAATAATCAAATAATCAAATAATCAAATAATCAAATAATCAAATAATTATAAGTTATAAATATATATAAAATGGATAGTTATATTTTTACTATTGGAAAATATAAAAATAATACATTTTTAAAAGTAAAAAATGAATGCCCAAGCTATTTCTTGTTTTTAATTTCACAACCAATAATTAATTTAAAATATGAATATATATTATTTATTAATTATAATTATTGTAATATAAATAATTATAATTTCACAATTGGTAAATATAAAGATAAATCATTTGTAGAAGTAAGAAAAAATAATCCTAAATATTTTATATTTTTATCAAGTCAGGATATAAATAAATTAAAAAATGAATATAAATTATTTATAAATTATTGTAATTATTATCTTACAAAAGATTAATTTTTAATAATAATAACATCTATTAAAATTTCTACTATTATTTCTTGTATTATACTTTTTTTTACAATAAAATTGTGCATGATAATTAGCACCTTTTTCCGTTTCAAACTCTTTATTACAATAATAACAAGACCACACTTCAATTATTTCTTCATCGCTTTCTTCATCTTGAATATAATTTCCATTAATATCTTTTGTTGCATAACAATTGTTAGCAAAATGTCCGATTCTATGACATCTAAAACAAGTATCTTTGTTTGAAGCTGTTAATGATGATATATATTCATCTTTATAATAGCCCAATCCTTTAATTCCATATTTAAATAAATAACCAAATTTTTCACCTTCAAACTTTTTCGCTGAAATAAAATTGTTTAATGATAATGCGTTTAAATGTTTTGTTAATTTATCGCAATCATTAGCAAAATGTTGATTATTACCACAAATATAACAACAATCAGTTGCTCCATTAATTTCTTTTTTTAATTCTTCTATTTCGTTACTATCTAATGTTATTTTACAATGTGTTCCACCTCTTACATTATTTATACCTTTTTTCTCCATATATATTTTTGTATATTTGTCTTCATCATAATTATCACAATCAGGAATAAGTTTCAATACCTTGATTGGTTTATATTTTTTTGTCCAAGCCGAACCATTATAATTAAAATGAGAATTTAAACGAAATTGTGGATTGTCTGTTTTACCTATATAAAATTTTTTATCTTCTAATTGCAATACATAAATAAATACCATAATAAATTATTGTAATAACTTTATATTAATTTATAAAATTGATATTTCAATTTTATAAATATTAATTTATAATTATAAAAATGGAATGGCCTCCTAAATTTATAACATATGATGAATTTAAAACCGAATTACAAGACGCAATTGACAAACACCCGCATTTCGAAAAATGGTTATTAAGTAAATATAAAATAGACAGGAGTTATTCGTATCAATCTATTCGTATAGATATACATGGAAAAACAGATTATTCAATAGAAGCATTAAAACAATTATATTACGATGAACAACAAACTAAAATAAATACAAACATGATTGAGATAAGTATATTAGAATTAACATTAAAAAATAATACATATACAAAAGAAGACGAAGAACAAGAAGAAATTTATAATAAAAAAAAAAAAGAATATGATTCTATTGTGGAGGAACAAGTAAAATTATTTAGAGCCGGTTGTAGAAATATAAAAACACCACGCAATGTAGAAAAACCATATAATATGACGTTTCGCGAACTACTACCAAAATCAATAGACGCAGCAATTGAAAAAAATGAAGAATTAATTAAAACAATATATAGTAATAAACCTATATGAAATATGTTATTAATACTTATAAAAATCTAATACTTATAAAAATCTAATACTTATAAAAATCTAATATTTATGATTATATGATTATATGATTATATGATTATTTGTTTTTATTTATTTTTACAATAAAATTTTTCGTGATAATATGCATCTTTTTTTGTATCAAATTCTTTATCACAATAAGAACAATAGCATACATGATTTTCTTCTTCTTCGTCACTATAATCGTCTAGGAGAATATTTCCATAAATATCTTTTGTTTCATAGCAATTATAAGCAAAATGTCCTGTTTTTTGACACCTAAAACAAGCAAAATTAATTGATTTTGTTGCTGATGTTGTTTTTGTTGATAATAATTTTTCGTCTTTATAATATCCTAGTCCTTTAATTCCATTTTTGAATAAATAACCTGGTTTTTCACCTTTAAACTTTTTTGCCGCAATAAATTTTTCTAATGTTAATGAATCTATTTCATGTGCTAATTTATCAAGACTAATAGTATTAGTATTCATATAAATAAATGCTTCACTATAATACTGCTATTTTTAAGTCTTTTAAAAATTTAAAATATCAATTTTATAATCAATGTAAATAAAATCTAATTTTTAAATAAATAACTATATTAATGGATACTAAATTAGCAAGAAACTTGGGGTTTTTTGACATATATCTTTTTTCATTAGGATATATTATTGGTGCTGGATTATTTATCTTAATAAATAAAACAGTTAAATATTCAAAAGAATATACTTGGTTAGCATTTTTATTTGCAGGATTAATTTCTATACTTAATGTTATTACATATATAGAATTTAGCAGTGTATTTCAAAAAAATAGCGGTGAATATGATTATATAAGTTCTACTTTGGGTAATAATATGGGACTATTTGTTGCAATATTAGTAATATTTATTTATATATTGACAAATACTACAACTGCTTTAAGTTTTGGTGAATATATTAATTCTATAACAGGCTATAATAAAACAGCAATATCTGCATTATGTATTATTATTTTTTCTATAATAAATATTATTGGTATTAAAATGTCATCTAATGTAAATATTTTCATAACATTTTTAGAAATAAGTGCTATATTGGGTATAATAGTATTTGGATTTTTATATATATTAAAAAATAAAACTTATATTAATTCCAACAACATAAATAGTATAAATAGTATAAATAGTATAAATAGTATAAATAAAACGACAAATTTCAATTTGAGTAATATTTCTTATGCTACTTTTATTGCAATGTTTGCTTATGGGGGGTTTGAGACGACTGTAAAATTAATAGAAGAAGCGAAAAATCCTGAAAAGGATATACCTATTGCACTTGGTGCGTCTATATTAAGTGCTATATTACTTTATACTTTGGTAACATTTGTAATAACACGAATATATAATTTTAAAAATATAAATTCTTCTTATACGCCATTAGCAGATATTGCAAAAACATTATTTGGATCAAGTATGTATTATATTTATATTGCAATTGGGAGTATATCAATATTAAGTAGTATATTAATTAGTACATTAGGAGGTTCTAGATTATTACATGGTATTAGTGATAAATATGATTTTTTGAAATTTTTGAATCCTGTTGATAAAAATACAAATACTCCAATAATTAGTATAGTTTTTATATCTTTATTATCAATATTATTATTGGTTATTAATAATGTGGAAAATGCAGCAGCATATACCAATTATTTATTTTTTATAGTTTTAACTTTATTAAATATTTCATTAATATTATTACATTATGATGAAAATTATAAAGATAAATTGAATTTGAGTATGGTTGGAGGACTAAATAGTAAGTTCCCAATAACACCTGTATTGGCATTATTTGTTAATATTAGTATGTTAATTTTTTCATATAAATTTAAAATAACTAAAATCTTGAAGTGATTTGAATGGTTAAAAATTTTTGTATATATTTAAAATTAAATATAAATCTTTAAGTTATTTTTTAAAAAGTATTGAATTTAAATCTTGAATAATTTTTTAAAAATTGATAATTATTTAATAAATTAGTATTTAAATTAATAAATACTAATTTATTAAAAATGTTAAATGTATTACTTTTAAACACGCTTACAATGAAGGTTCCTTATTATTATAATCCTAAAATGCATAGTTTTGGTAATATTGGATTCGGAGGAAAATTACATGCGTTTATGGCCCCATTTGCTACACGAGGGATTGATATGCTGCGTTATGATGGTAAAAATATTAGAGAAGAAATTATGCAACCTTATGTTGACCAAAATAAAACTATTTTAGATTTATGTTGTGGGGTCGGTATTTCTACGGCTGAGGGCGCAATGGGGATTGATACTTCAGATGAAATGTTAAACGTGGCAACTAGTCTTCATACTAATAAAAATAAAAAATTCTATTTTGCAAATGCAGAAATAGTTAGACCAAAACAATCCATAGATATTGTAACATGTATGTTTGCTTTTCACGAAATGCCCTTAGAAGCACAAATAAAAGTGATTAATAATGCAATAAGAATTGCAAATGAAGAATTTATAATTGTTGACATTAGTCCCAATTATAAAAATAAAAAACCACCTCAAATTATGTTAGCTGGTGAACCATATTTAATTGATTATTTAAAAAATATAGAAAAAATGTTACAGGATTTTGAAGAAACCGTTTATGTTGCAAATCATGTTCATGTATGGAAATATAAAATATAAAATATAAAATATAAAATATAAAATATAAAATATAAAATATAAAATATAAAATATTAAAATATTAAATATAAAAATTTATTTATAAATAAATAAATGATTCTATGTTTTTTTTGATTGAAACAATTCAAATAACAGTTTCGGTTGTATTATTATTTGATGTAATAATAATACAAGATGAAAAATAATATTATAGTTTAAATTAATATAACTTAAAAATATTAATAGTAATAATAATAAATTAAATGTTTTTATGGATAGTAGTAACAGGTGGTATTTTTTCTTTTATTTCGGCAATGGGTATAGGAGCAAATGATGCAGCAAATGCTTTTGCAACATCAGTTGGTTCAAAAGCACTAACAATAAAACAAGCAGCCGGTTTGGCGGTTGTTTTTGAAACAGCAGGTGCAATATTAATGGGTAATCATGTAACAGATACTATTCGTAAAGGAATCTCGGATTATAAGTGTTTTGAAAATGAACCAGAATTATTAATGTATGGATGTATGTGGGTTATTATTAGTGTTGGTGCTTGGTTATTTATTGCAACTTATTGTGAAATGCCAGTTTCTACAACACATTCTTGTGTTGGTGGAATGATTGGTATGACAATTGCTCTTGCTGGAACTGATTGCGTAATATGGTATAAACAAGTCGATAGTTTTCCATATGTAGGTGGTGTAATTGGAATTGTTATGTCTTGGGTAATAAGTCCATTGTTTTCTGGACTATTATCTTCATTATTATTTGCACTGGTTAGAAGTCAAGTATTAAGATATTCATATGAAAGTAAAAGATTAAATTATATATATCCGTTATTAGTTGGTGGAACATTAGTTATTAATAGTTTTTTTATTATTTATAAAGGCGCTAAAGGCCTGGGTTTACACAATATAGAGGCGGCTAGTGCAATAGGTATATCAATTACTATTGGAAGTATTGGTGCATTATTAACTATTCCATTTGTTCCAAAAATTAGAAAAATTGTTGACAATAAAATGGGAAACATTAATAATTTAAATAATAATGAAATTGAAACAAATGAGATAGTTAATAATCGAAAAAAATTTAATATTAATTCAGAAAGTCAATTAACTAAAATAACAAATTTAAATTTAAATGCAGAAAAGTTTGATCCTCGAACAGAAGAAGTTTTTAAATATTTACAGATTTTTTCTGCAATATGTGATTCTTTTAGTCATGGTGCAAATGATGTAGCAAATGCTGTTGGTCCGTTTGCTGCAATATTTATTATTTATAGAGAACAAGGTAATTTAACAAAAAAAATAGATATGGAGAATGATGCATATTGGATTTTAAGTATGGGTGGTATTGGTATTGCTATTGGTTTAATAGTTTATGGTAAAAAAATAATATATGCAATTGGAAATAAATTATGTAAAATTACACCAAGTAGAGGAACATGTATTGAACTTGGTTCTGCATTAGTAATTATTGCTGGTAGTAGATTAAAAATTCCATTATCTACTACTCATTGTCAAGTAGGTGCAACAGTTGGTGTGGGACTTTTGGAAAATAAGAGTTGTAATAAAAAAATAGAAGGCGTTAATTGGTGGATATTAACAAAAACAGCATTTGGATGGATTATTACATGTCTGGTTGTTGGATTGAGTGCTGGTATTTTAGCATCACAAGGAGCGTATGCACCTATAGTAAAAAATCTAGTATCTTGCAATAATAATACTTTAAATTATTATTAAAAATATATTAATTTATCATTATAAATTAATATATATTATATAAATGGAAACGATTTATATAACAATTTTTTTAACAACATCTGCAGGTGTTATCGGTTTTTTATTGCGTATGTTTATGGATAATATAAATGATGTATTAAAAAATAAAAGATTAAAAAGAACGGAACACATTGAATTTTTACTTTCAGAATTTTATATGCCAATATATATTTTATTGCATAGAGAAAATATAATATGGGATAAAATTATAAATTATCATATTGGAGATCGTGAAATTATTAAAGAACTAGATAATGAAAATTTAAATAATCATTTAGAAATACAAAAACTAATAATGTCTAATATGGCAAAAGCATCTCCAAGAAATGATATTGCTGAACAATTAATAAAATATGATGAACATGTTACAATATTTAAAACATTAAGAAAAATAGGTTCAAATGATTTTCCTATAAAATATAATTCGGAATATCCAACACAATTATGCGATTTAATAGAAAAAAGAATAGCAGAATTAAAAGAAGATAAAAGAATATTATTAGGTTTTTTCGGAAATACTCCAAATTTGTATATAAGAATTTGCAATATGAAAAAATTATTTTATAGTAAATTTAATACAAATAGTAGTCAATATAATAAATCTAATAATATTACTTCACAAAGTACTCCATTTACGTTAGATAGAACTACTACAAATACTATTGTTGAAGTTGAATTAGCAAATCAAAATAGTGAAAATAATGAAAATAATGTATAAATTATAAATTATAAATTTATAATCACAATATATTATATTAATAATTTATACTAATCAAATAATAATTTATCAATAGTAGTTCTTACACAAAACAAACGATGTAATATTATACCGGCAATAAATAATAAAAATAATATAAGAAAATAATTATTTTTTTTATTAAAACTATATATTATATATGCTGCGATAAAAGTCAATAATACATCAATAACTGCTATATTAAAAAGTCTTATACTATGAACACCTTTTCCAACTTTACCTAATACTTCTTTGTATTTACAAAACATAATATATATATTAATAATTATATATATATTAATTATTATTTAGTATAATTTATTATTTAGTATAATTTATTATTTAGTATAATTTATTATTTAGTATAATTTATTTTCTTTTAATTCCTACTTTTCCTCCTCCTTTCATAGTTTTTCTAAAAAATATTATATAAGCAGCATAAAAAATTATTGCTAAAAATATTACTTTCATTAAAGCACCAAAAAATCTTGAAAATTTACAATACCAAGTATTGTCCTCTGCATCACATTTATGTACATCAAAAAAACCAAATGTTAAACTACCTAATAAACTGCCTAAAAAATTGCTATTATCATTTTTAAACATATTTCCTAATCCACCTGAACTACTTTTCCCAGATCTTCCTCCTTTTGCCATATAATAATAATAATATAAAAAAATAAAAAAATAAAAAATATTTATAATATGAAAATTTTATAAATATTTTTATATGTTTTGGAACGCGTTTTTAACCCTTGATAACTAGTGCGTCCATCAGTTGCTTGTACAAGCCATCAGGAAGATCTTGAGAGTTGTCAAACACAAGTTCTTGGATTTTCACCAAGGAGTTGGGGACTTTCTTTGCAACGTTCGTGATAGCTTGCACAGGTTGTACAGGTTGCACAGGTTGCACAGGTTGCACATGTGCAATCACAACGTCATGAGTCATAAATGTGACCCCACCGTTGCGACCATGAGCATCTATGACCTCTGTCTTGATACCCACTTGAGACGCGTCTCCCTGTGCAAGCAACCGAGCCCTTTGTCTGTTTGCCTTGAGAGCCAAGTTTGCAACACGAGCATAGGAGATCTTCATCTCCGCTGCCTCCCAACTGGATCTGTTGCAACCCCGAGAGTTGTGACCCATTTCGCGGCAATAAGAGCAACGAGAGGTCATTTTTTCTTGGCTTTGTTTGTTCGTTTGTTTGGTTGGTTTGTTTTTTGGTTTCATATTGTCAGAGTTAATTTTTTTCCTATTCAATTTTTTTGAGAACCCCCAAAGTTTGAGAACCCCCCAAACGTTGTGACTCTGTGACTCAATAAATTTTCAAAATTTCAATAGAAATATTTTTTACAATAATTAATCACGAATTGCCCCCACCCTTATAATCTGGCCAATCAAAATTATGGTTTAAATCGTGTAAATCACTAACAGAGAAAGGATGTTCATTATATTCTAAATCCATAGCATAATATTTTAATAAATTAAATTTCTTTATAAAAAAAATAACACATACCATAGATGCAATATAATAAAACATTTTTAATTATAATATTATTACTAATTAAATTAATATTATTTTTTTAAATTATTTTTATAATTATTAATTGCCATTTTTATTGCATCTTCCGCTAACATAGAGCAATGTAATTTTACA
>JGI20155J14468_10001344_pt1 | contig 19353 bp, 12 predicted proteins | sample COG_05_FD_14468 | JGI IMG/M metagenome (IMG submission 14468) | reverse complement strand
ACACGCTCGCTATACTCGTACTCAAAAAGAATAATGTTTCATCGAACGGAGTCGATCGACGACATCGGTCTCTCCCGCATATTACAAACCGACAAATCGAACACGATTTCGTCGTTAACGAAAGTCATATGCACGATCGGTGTGAAATCGCGAACGGTGGAGGAGTTATCGAAACTCTTAGAAGCTGGGATGTCCGTCGCGCGATTTGATTTCAGTTGGGGATCGCACAAATATCACACGGAAACGCTGATGAATCTGCGACAAGCGATGAAGAATACGAAAATTTTATGCGCGACGATGTTGGACACGTTCGGGAGTGAAGTGGCTGTTCGGTTAGCCGCGGAGGACGTGTCTTCCTTCGATAAAGACGCCCCGAAAACTCCATTGGAAATGAAGAAAGGCAATAAAGTCGTGTTGTCGGTGTGCAACGATCGAGAAGATCAGAAGAAGATGGTAGCCACGTCGGAGTTTTTTCCGGTGGTGAACTGCGATTCGTTGTGCGAAATAGTTGCGGTCGGCGACTCAATTTTCATCGGGCAGTATTTGTTTACCGGGTCAGAAACGTCGTCGGTTTATTTAACCGTCGAAAGTATTGATTTGGAAAACAAAGAGATCGTGTGCACGTGCAATAACGACGCGTTAATGCGAGGGGTTTTGTTAACCGTACAAATATCAAACGTCGGCGAGAAGTTGCCGACGATAAGCCGACACGACGAAAACGACATCGTCAATTGGGGGGTGAAGAATAACGTCGATTTCATTTCCTTATCGTTCACGGACAGCGCCGAGGATGTTAGAAAATGTAGACAAATATTAGACGAACACAAATCGTTTCACACGAAGATTTGCGCCAAAATTGAACGCGCTTCGGCGTTGAAAAACATCGACGAGATCATTCAAGAAGCGGACGGAGTGATTATTTCGAGAGGGAACTTAGGAACCGAATTGCCCGCTGAAAAGGTGTTTATCTTACAGAAGATGATATTAGCGCGGTGTAACTACGCTGGAAAACACGCCATCGTCGCTCGATTGGTGGACACGATGGCAGAAGCGCCGAGACCGACGCGAGCGGAAGCGACGGATGTCGCCAACGCCGTTTTAGACGGCGCGGACGCGTTGCTTTTAGGCGCCGAAACGCTCCGAGGTAACTTTGCCTCGGAAACAGTTGCCATGGTTCGTAAGATATGTCGCGAAGCCGAGCGCTTTTACGACCACGAATCGTTTTACAACGCGCAGATTTCGCAACGAAAAATTGAAGCTGGAGAAGTGTCGCAAGCCGAAGCGTTGGCGTCCTCGGCGGTTCGTGCGGGAACCAAAGTCGGTGCAAAACTGATTGTCGTGTTTACGCGAACCGGGGAAACCGCGCGAATGGTGTCCAAATATCGCGCGCCAATGCCGGTAGTCTCCTTAGTCATTCCTCATTTGCGTCAAGACTCTATTCGATGGGTGTTAGAAGGCGAATCCGACGCGCGAGGCGCTTTACTCGCCCGAGGTATCGTCCCGATGTTAGCCAACCCGCAAAACTCCGAAGCGAATTCGCTTTTACAAATGGTGTTTGATTTTGCAAAGAAGAAAGCGGGATTAGTCATAGGCGATCGCGTGGTTATCATTCAAAAGTTGAGCGGAACGGCTATTGTAAAAGTTCAAGAGTTGACGTGATGAAAAGGCAGACCTCGTTGGTTCTTTACTGGGTTCTTTACTGTGTTGTTGTAACATAAATATAATTCAAATACACGCTTACGTACATTACTATTTCACTGCTGGTGCTACTCCTACGACTACTCTTGTTGGTTCTGACTCTACATTGTTGTTGTTTGTTTTATTGTTGTTGCTTTTCCTCTTCTTGTTGTTACTGTTGCGTTTCCTTTTATTATTATTATTGTTGTTGTTGTTGTTGCTCTGTCCGTTCTTGTTCTTGCTACTAATCAGCGTTCGTTTCCTCTTCGCTCGGTCTAAAACCTCCGTCGCTTCCTCCAAAAAGCGAAAGTCCGAAGTCACGTGTTTATCTTCCATCTCTTTCAAGTTCACAAACTGAAAGCGGTCTCGTTTTCCATCGCAGTTGAACTTTTCTTTGTGTTTGTTGATGCACTTTAACGAACACGAGATGAGGAGACATTTCGGACAGCGATATTTTCCTTCACCAACTGTTGTTGTTGTTTCCTCTTCTTCACACATTCGACAGTTTCCCATTTTAGTATCGTTACTATTAATGTTCGTCCTCGTGCTTTTCCCCATCGTCGTCTCTTCTTCTTCTTCTTCTTCTTCGTGTTCCTTGTCCTCCTCCTCCATTATTATTTCCGCTTCTTCGAAAAACGCGTTAAACTCGTTTAAAAGAGTATTCTTTGATATGCCGTTTTAGTGCTCGCCACAAAAAAGAAGCCAAAGAAGACGAAGAAAAATTACATAAATACTACTAATGTCTGCCGCCACCGCGTCCAACGCCGCCGCCGTCGCCGCATCATCTTCCGAGGGATCTCTGTTAGCCGTCATTGGAGACGAGGATACCGTCACCGGGTTTCTCCTCGCCGGGATAGGAAACTTGGACGCGAGACGAAAATCAAACTTTCTGATTGTAAAACCAGACACCTCGAGACGAGAGATGGAAGATGCGTTCAAGGATTTTACGACGAGAGAAGACGTGGCGGTGGTATTAATCGCACAGTTTGTGGCCAACGAGATTAGATATTTAGTGAACGAGTACGCTGAACCGATTCCAGCGGTGTTGGAGATTCCATCGCCGGATCATCCGTACGATCCTTCGGCGGACTCCATTTTAAATCGAGTGAAGCACCTTTTGGGAGCTGGAAATGATGGACTTTAGAAGAAAAAGAAGAGTTTGTCGTCTTGTGAGAGGAAGAAGAGCACCAGAGAGAGAGAGAGAAAAAGAGAGAGTAAGAGAGTGAACACGAATCTCGCAGCTCGCATGCGTAGTTTGTAGCCCTTATCAAATGCACATAGCATATAGTGTAAAGTAGTAGAATTTTGCGAACCAAGAGATACCCTAAACACCGGAAAGCTCGTTTTTTCTCGAGAGTTTGCGTTTATCCGATTACTGCTCTCACATTCATCAGAAAACGACTCGCGTTCATCACGACACGAATTTGTCCAATCTCTTTTAAGCCACAAACTACATTAAGTAAATCTCATCTAAAATGTCTGCCTTCTCCTTACAATCATCCGCGTTCGTTGGCGCCAAGGTTTCCGCGAAATCTTCCGCGCGCAACCAAGTGAAATCCAGAGCGTCGTTACGCGTGAACGCCAAGGCTGACGGACCAGTCATCATCGGCTTAGCCGCGGATTCTGGATGCGGTAAGTGATAGTACTATTCTTTTACGTGAATTCGCAGAGGAATGCGAGATTTATCGTTCGCATCTGGTCGCACTTTCCGCGGATATATTCTCTTTTTATCCCATTAAATCTCTCAATATTGAAAGATTAGAGAGACAGATGATTGTCGATGGTGGAAGATATCAAACAAATTTTTGCTCACGCACCTCTCTCTTTATCTTTAAATAATCAAACAGGTAAATCCACGTTCATGAGAAGAATGACTTCTTTGTTCGGCGGTAAGGCTTCCCCGCCTGAGGGGGGCAACCCGGATTCCAACACTTTGATCTCGGACACCACCACCGTCTTGTGCTTGGATGACTACCACTTGAACGACCGTCAAGGCCGTAAGGAATCTGGCTTGACCGCGCTCAACTTGAAAGAGCAAAACTTTGACTTGATGCACGAACAAGTCAAAGCCTTGAAGGAAGGCAAAACGGTCCAAAAGCCGATCTACAACCACGTGACTGGCGTTTTTGACCCGGCTGAAGAGATTGTCTCCCCGAAAGTTTTGATTTTGGAAGGCTTGCACCCGTTCGCCGACGACCGCGTCAGAAACTTCTACGATTTCAAAATCTACTTAGACATCTCCGACGACGTCAAGTTCGCGTGGAAGATCCAAAGAGACATGGCCGAACGTGGTCACTCCTTGGAGTCCATCAAGGCGTCCATTGAAGCCCGTAAGCCGGATTTCGATGCCTTTGTTGACCCGCAAAAGAAGTTCGCGGATGTCGTCATCCAAGTCTTGCCGACGCAATTGATCCCGGATGACAACGAAGGTAAAATCTTGAGAGTGCGCATGATCATGAAGGAAGGCGTCAAGTTCTTTGACACCCCGTACTTGTTCGACGAAGGTTCCACGATCTCTTGGATCCCGTGCGGCCGCAAGTTGACGTGCTCGTACCCGGGCATCAAGTTCTTCTACGGCCCGGACACTTTCTACGGAGAAGAAGTCTCCGTCTTAGAGATGGACGGTCAGTTTGACAAGTTGGAGGAGTTGATCTACGTTGAATCCTTGTTGTCCAACACTTCCACCAAGTTCTACGGTGAATTGACGCAACAAATGTTGAAATACCAAAACGGCCCGGGCTCCAACAACGGTACCGGTTTCTTCCAAACTTTGGTTGGCTTGAAGGTGAGAGAGCTCTACGAGAAGATTTCGGAGACGGAAGTTGTCGCGAAGTAAACTTGTTGATGTATAATCGATGAAAGAACAAATTCAAACCGCAGCTATAAAATTAAGAGTAAGAGTAAAAGGGGGGGGTGTGTGACATATATAAAAACAGAGGATTTTTTGATATATTAACGTAAGCATAAAAATATAAATCAACACAATTTTGTCATTCTTCGTCGTCCTTCTTATTATTCTAATGTACACGCTTTGATTCGCTTTTGATTATACTCGCGCGTGCGCGCGTGCTCGCTTTTGTCGGCATTGGTTTTCTAAAGAAAAATTCTTTTTGTCTCTTACGCCACAGTTTCCGCCCACTTCACGAACGCGTTGTTACTGTCCGTAGGATTATCGTCTTGCGGGCAATGACCAGCCGGCACGGGAGAATAAGTCGCGCTCGGTTTAATCTCCATGATTCTTTCTGCTTTCGTCGGCGTCATCCACGGATCGTTTTCTCCCCACAACAACATAACCGGCGCGTTCAAGTTTTCTAATAAATCCCTCGGTTTCACTTGCGTTCGAGAACCGGCCAACGAGATGGCGTAAAACGTTTCTCTCGCTTCCGGATCTTCTGCAGCCATCGCAATGCTTCGAACCAAATCCTCGTCCACATCATTATCGTATACTTGATTCAAAATCGTTTTGATGCGAATCTTAGTGAAATAAAAGATACCATATGCGGCTAACTTCCCAAACGCTACCCGCAGTTTGCCTTGTAACGTGTTGTTTTCCTCGGCCTCTTCCATATCTTGCGCCGTTCCTACGGCCTTTTGTGCCATTGTTTTCTTTTCTGGGCCCGGCGCCGCGTTCGGCTCGAAATTTCCCGCCGCGTTGACCAAGCACAGACCTTTAGTCCTCTCCGGTGCCCCTTTCGATGCCGCGTACAACGCCGCCAACGCGCCGATGGAGTTCCCGGCGATGAACGCTTTGTCTGTCTCCGTCGCTTTCGCAATCGTTCGCACGAAATCAGACACTTGTTCGCCCCAATATTCCATGCAATACTGCTCTTCGCTCGCTTTTGAGGACCATCCGTACCCGAGCATGCACAACGCGTACACTCGATAGCCTTTCTTCGCTAAATACGGGATCTGGTATCTCCAGTGGTAAGAGTGCGCACCAAATCCGTGGACTAAAACGACAATCGGTCCCGTGTTCTCCTTCCCGGCGCTGATGTAGTTGCAATCGAATTTATCTTGGTACTTGTACGTTTCCCATCCATTTTTTTGTAACTTGACGCGTTCGATGCCTTTATCATCCAGTTCTAACGGTGGCATATCGGAGATATTTTCACTCGCGATTAGTTGCTCCTCAGACGACGTCGATGACGACAAACGAATGTTGTTGGTGTTCACTTTCTTCGCGGCGTTGCGAAGATTCTTCTTACGCGTGACGATTGAGGCAGACGAGGAGGAGGAAGACAGACGTGTTCTCGATGCAATTTTCGCGCTGTTTGTGCTACTGGCAATCATCGTATTTGTTTCTTTGTCTTCTTCTTCTCGTTTGTTGTTGTGTGGAAGAGCGTCTAAGAGTTCGTAAAAATCCTCCTCCTCTTCCATGATGTCTTCCTCTCGTTTTAGTTGAACGAAAAAAAGCTCCTCTTCTTCTTTTGCTGGTGTCGTCGTTTTTGTCGTCTTCGTGTATATCTTCTTCTTCTCCACGAAATAGCGCTTGGTTTTCACGCTCGTTCGAGGAAACAAAGCGTCGACGACGGCGATGACTCTCGTCGCGAACGACATCACTATTCTGTGCTGTTGTTTTTGTTTAACGTTTGCGCAGTAGGAGTGGTAAAGGCGTTCACTTACTTAAATATGTGTAAGGCGGTCAAACTTTTTTTTATGTGCGTTTTTGGTCTGTCTTTTGTGCGTTTTTTGGTCTGTTTTTTTATTTGCATGACAAGAAAACGAGGTTTTTCATTTCGCGCACAAACTACACACTCACAAAGCGAATAATTTGTTTAGAGACAAAACGCACAACACACACACACAAACACACACTCAACAACAACAACAACAACAACAACAACAACGATGATGATGCAATCCAGAGTATCCACGCATTACGCGTCCACTTCGTCGTCGTCATCTTCTCGTCGCGCTCCTTGTCCTCCCGCGTCGTCGAAATTATTCGCGTTTCGTCATCAACAACCTTCTTCTTTCCACCAAACTCGTCGCAATACTAAGCAACAACAACAAAAAAGAAGCGGATCATTATCAGTCGTAGTAAAAGCTGGATTAGTGGAGAAAATGAACGCCGAACAGTTGGAAGTGGCCATGGCGGACAGGTCGACACCGCTTGTGATTGATTTTTACGCCACGTGGTGCGGTCCGTGCGTGTTGATGTCCGCAGAGTTGGAAAAAGTGAAGGAACAACTCGGCGAGGCGGTGCGATGCATCAAAGTGGACACGGACGAGGAGACAGAGTTAGCTACGCAACTTGGCATTGAAGGTTTACCCACGATAGTCTTCGTTTCGAAAGATGCGGCGTCGCCGGCGTTGAGAACAGAAGGGATGATACCGGCGGAGACGGTTATTTCCATCATCGAAAACCAGCTGCAAGGTTAAAAATAAAACAAAACAAAAAGGTAGCTTTTAAACGAGAAGCCTCATTTGCTGTTTGCAATAATGAACAATAATGATAATAATAATACATCTATCTTCAGCTATTTCTATTGCGCGTGTGGGTGTGCACATCTTACCACCCGTACTTTGATTTTGCCATCGTTCGGTGGCGCATGCCTTGTTGTTGCGCTAGTTTCAATTCCGCCTGTCTCGCGTCGTGCACTAACGAAGTCACTTGATTCTTCGCTCGAGCCGTTCCGGAAACCTTCCCTAACGAGCCACCCATATCGTTCGTGTTTTGAATTGCGCGCTCGTTCGCCAATAACGGATTATACGAGCCTCGTATGTCATCTTGGGTGATTTCAACCATCTTGTTGGACTTTGCGAGCATATCTTCTAAACTCATGTTGTTGTTCTCAACTTTAGTTGTCGCCTGCTCGTTTCCTCCCGTCGATGGATGTTGTTGTTGTTGCATAGAATCGATCAATTTTTGATGAATATAGTTCCCATCGTCGTCTACTTCGTATAACTGCGAGGGATGAATCGTCGGAATTGCTGCTACTGTTGTTGTTGTTGTTGTTGTTTCGTTTTGTTCTCGGTCTTGCGTTTTTACCGCGGCGGCTCTTTTCGTCGTCGTTCCACCGGGCAAGTCTATGCGAGTTCCTCCTCCTCCTCCTCCAAATCCACCTCCAAATGCCCCACCGTCGTGAAAATCGCCTCCAATACCGAGCGTTCCCGCATCCACTGCTACTGCTGGTTTTGGTAGGAACATGCCTAGACCAGACCCGCCCCCGTTTCTCTTCGCGTTTGCTAAAACGTCTCTTCTTTTCCTCTCTTCTTCTTCCAGCAATTCGTAGTCGTCGTCCTTCTCCTCGTCCTCAGCCTCGTCGTCACCTCTTCCTTCTCTTCTTCTTCCTTTACTCTTCATCAGTAACTTCTTCTGCTGCTTGTTCAAAAATCTTTTTCTCGCGACAGACTTTCTCTTTTCTTCCTCTTCCAAAGGTGGCGGTAAACGCGTTTCGAAAAGCACCGGCGCGTTTTCGATTTCTTCTTCTTTGTCTTCTTCTTCTTCTCGCGGACGTTTCTTGTTCAAGGTTGCGCCGCCGCTTTGCACCACGCGCACCTCTTCTTCTTCAGCAGCAGTTTCCTCCTTCTTCTTTTCGTTCTTCTCGACGACTTTTACGTCGTCGTCTTCCGAGGAAGAGCCGTACGCGTCGTCCAGACCGAAAGACATTATTATTATTATTGATGAATGAAGGGAGGAAAGCTGCCTTTTTTTTTTGTTGAGAAAGGGAAACTCTCTGAAAAAATTTGCAAAATGCTATACCCTAATTTGGAGAGCTCTCCTCTTCCTCCTCTTTTTTCCTTCCCTTCCAAAAGGCCTCTTCTCTTTCTTTGCGGAGAAACGAGGCGAGGCCAAACGTCGCCTCGAAACGCCACAGAAGACAGAGAAGAGGTAAAGGTCGTGTGCCCAAAAGGAGTATATCAAAGTCGTCCGCCGGGAAGGAAGAGTAGTGTTATACCACCATGAGTGCGGCTATCGAGAGCTTCGATAACCCGGCGATTCTCTCTTCGTTGGTAATCAACGCACCAATTTATATCGATTGTCGAACGTCCGTGTGCCCGGAGAAACCAATCGGGAAAGATGTCTTGAGCGCTTTATTAAAAGAAAGGAATAATAATGATGGTTCCACAGGAGGAGGAGGAGAAACCGATGAAACATCTTCGCAGCAACAACAAAACGGGGCCGACGATTCATTCGAAGAAGGTGGTGGAGAAAAAGGATTGGTTTTCTTGCGAGGTACGGTTGTAAAGAACGATCAACAAGGGGAGTGCATGGATGTAAACGCGTTCGTTTCCGACGGCGAAACGACTTTGCTAAAAGGCGTGTCGTATAAGAGAATTTTCGCAGGTAATCCAGCCAACTTGATTGAGTCGCTTTCGGACGTCGCGAGATTGACCAACTTGAATCCACCATCGATCGTTCATTTCTTAGAGGACCGGTTCATGAGAAACACCAAGAAAAGTAAGAATTCGTCGTTGAGAGAAATCTACTCTAAGGCTGGACCTATTCTTATCGCGTTGAATCCGTGCGAGCCGTTGCCGAGTAAATACGACCGGGAAGTGATGAACTTTTACTCGCCGAGGAACGCGGCGAGCGGAGTGAAAGCGACGGCATCCTCGACGACGACTGGCGCGGAAGGGGATGTAACTTCGTCTTCATCTGTAAAGGATCTACCTCCACATTGTTTCCAAGTCGCCTCGAACGCGTTCGAACAGATGATGGAGAATCAATTGGATCAAGCGATTGTGATTTCGGGAGAATCCGGGTCTGGGAAAACGGAAACGACCAAGTTTATCATGAAGTTTTTAGCCGCAACGACATCTCACGATAGTAGCAGCAACGGCGAAGAGAAGCACAACATCGATATGTTTAACGCAGTTTCGAGAGATTTGTTAATGACAAATCCGATTTTAGAGGCGTTTGGGAACGCAAAAACGGCGAGAAACTTGAACTCTTCGCGATTTGGTAAATTGATCGACATCAAGTTTGATAAAAAGTCCAACGGAAAGTTAGCGCAGGCGATGATCGAGACGTATCTCTTGGAAAAGTCTCGAGTCGTGCACCACTCGAAAAGAGAACGATCGTTCCACGTGTTTTACCAACTCTTAGCCGGCGCGTCTAAGGAAGAGAAGAAAAAGTGGTTCTTGGACGACGCGAAAGAGGGATTCAACTATTTAGGCGGATTCGGCGTTCAAAGCAAAAAGAGCGTGGAAATCGACGACGAGAACAAGCACAAGGAGACGAAGGAGGCGTTGAAGGCGATTGGTATCGCGGATAAAACCATCGACGACATTTATCAAACGCTCGCGTCGGTGTTACATCTCGGGAACATCGAGTTTGACACATTGAATGAATCTGGTCACGACGCCGCTGTTGTAAAGACAAAAGACGCTTTGAAATACACGAGTGAATTGTTAGGGGTGGATTCTGCGGCGTTAGAGCGTTCATTGATTAAGCGTGTTATTTCTGCTGGTGGAGAGAAGATTGAAACGGATTTGACATTGACGCAAGCGAATGACGCGCGCGACGCGTTGGCGAAGGCCATGTTCGAAGCGTTGTTCGAGTATTTGGTTAGCAAAATAAACGAATCCTTCGCGCGCGACGGTGCCGTGCAAAGAGACGACGAAGATTTGGTTTCTTTGAATATTTTGGATATTTACGGCTTTGAGAGCTTCCAACACAACACGTTTGAACAGTTGTGCATCAACTATGCCAACGAATCCATGCAGAAGATGTTCAACCATCACTTATTCGTAGTGGAACAGAAAGATTACGAGACAGAGAACATCGAATGGTCGAGAATCGAATTCGTCGATAACTCTTCTACGCTCGAAGTGATTGAAAACAAACCCATGGGTTTGTTTGCACTTTTAGATGATCAGGCCAGTTTCCCAGGCGCGACGGATGAAACGTACCACGCGAAAATCGTCAGCGAGCTCTCCAATATGGAAAAGTTTTCGTGCATGAGAAAGAAAGGAACATCGGAGACTTCGTTTGATATCGTTCACTACGCCGGGAGCGTCACGTACGAGTGCGCAGGGTTCCTCGAAAAGAACAGAGACGCGTTACCATTAGATTTGGCGACGGCTTTGTATACAGATAACACTTTCGAGTTTATGAAGACAAACATCGGTGAAGCGTTGCACAACCGCGCGATGGAAACAATGGTAACGAAAGCCTCAAAATCAGCGAAAATGAAATCAACCGTTTGCACAAAATTTCGCAACCAGTTGAGTGGATTACTTCAAAAGCTGAATTCGTGCGAGCCGCACTTCATTCGATGCGTAAAGCCAAACGCTTCCCTCGTTCCAACCGAAACCGATCAAAAACTCATTTTGCACCAGTGCGCTTGCGCTGGTATTTTGGAGGCGACTCGCATCGCTCAAGCTGGGTACCCGACGCGTTCGCTCTACGAAGATTTTGCGCACAGGTTCGGTTTCTTGGTCGGTAAAGATGTTATTGAATCCTCCGGAGTAGACAGTAAAACTGTCACGAAGATGATTTTGGAGCATTTCTCCGTTGACGCCGAAGAGCACGTCAAGTTTGGCACCACAAAAATTTTCTTCAAGCAAGGCGTCTTAGGCGCCTTGGAAGATGCACGATCGAACGCGATTTACTATTCAAAGATTATCCAGGCCTCGTATAAAGGTTTCAAGCAACGCAAAGAGTACCAACGCATCCGTTCCGCGACGATTATCGCGCAAGCGAGCTGGAAAGGCACAAAACAGCGAAAGGAGTTCATCACTTTAAGAGATCGGAACAGAGCAGCGCTTAAGATTCAAATGGCAGCGAAAAAGAAAGCATTCAATGCGCGAGTCCAATTGCGTGTCGCCGAGCGCGAGCGACGCGAACTCGAGATGCGTCTGGAGGAAGAAAAGAGAGAAAAAGAGGAGAAAGAACGTCTTCGAAAGGAAGCGGAGGCAGAAGCTGCCGCGGCGGCGCGCAAGAGAGAAGAGGAAGAAGCAAAAGCAAAAGCAGAGACNGATGCTGCTGCCGCCGCTCTCAAACGCAATAACTCTCCCGAATCCACTCTAGATCGCGAAAATTCGTCCGCGGCGTCGTTATCTGAGGACGTAGACGCGTTGAACAATCCGTTCGTCAAGGCTCTTAAAGCCGAAAACGAAGCGTTGCGAGCATCTGTGGAGGCCGAAAGGGAAGAAAAGATGGCGCTCGAGAGGCAAATAGAGGAGTTACGAGAGCAAATTACCGCTGCGGACGATGCGCTAGTTGCTGCTATGATGCAAAATGAACAAAATCAACAGAGTTCGCCGTCCGCTTCGACGCCGACTGGCAAACAAGAACCTTCGCGTTTGGAAAAGCCTTCCGCGCATGCGAACAAAGTCCCATCTGGTCAAGCCTCGAGAGTCATTCAATTTGTGGACGGTATGAAAGGAGAGTTTAACTCAATGACGCGCGTCTTGGACGATGACGTTGAATTCATCAGGGAAGTTGCGGCGGGTGAAATCAGCGGGGTCGACGGCATGGACGTGCAGAAAGAGTTCAAGGTTTTGCAATCTCGCTTCGAACATTGGAAACATGATTACAAAGAGCGTCTGAAATTCGGCGAGCGCTTCTTAAAGAAAGAATCGATGGATAAGGGCACACCAGAGCTTACTAAGAAGAAAAGTTTCTTCGGCGGTAAGAAGTAAAAAACACAATAAATAGCGTACAGTAACGTTTACATAAAAATCCTTTACTCATAGAGCAAGTCAAAGAACGACGATGCGTGAAACTAAACAATTCGCATTTTTTTACAAACGAATCAATATATCCTTCAAATCTAATTGCACACGATGGAGGAACCGAACCCGCCCGGCAATCCTCCCTCTCGACTACAGCTCTTGGAATCGATCAACTCGATGTCAAACACCTCCCACTGTTTCGAGGAGAAAAACGTCGCAGGACCAATCGGCGGTCCCAATTCCGGAGGCACGACAATCCGTCTTTTCCCGCCCGGTTTCATCGTGCTTAACCCTTCCTCGAAGCCAGGAATCATTCCTTTAATGCCCAATCGGGCTTTTGCAGGCGCATTTTTTCTATAAGTCGAATCGATAACTCCACCATTTTCGTTATACGCTACGTAATGAAATGTAACCTCTTGATCCTTCCCCGGCAACTTCCCACTTCCTTTAGCGAAATCATAATACATTAAACCGTCCTCTGTTTTTTTAAAGCCGCTCGGGGTAACCACGTTCACCTCGTATCCTTCTCTGATGAACGTTGGAAAATCATCCGGCGCGTTATTGAACTGTTTAATTTTGGCGTTATTAACTGCTTGTTTCAGCGTCTTTTCGTCCACTTCTTTTTGCGTGGCCGGGACGTATCCCGGCTCCACCAAATCGATATCTATTTCAATCACATTCTCTTCTTCTTCTGGTTCTTGTTGTTCGTAACTACTACTACTATTGCTACTAGCACTACTGTTGCTTTTAAAAACGTCTTTTGGATCTCTCACCGGTTCAGGAGGAGGTCTCACGATCTCCACGTCTTTCTTCGCCTCCGTCCAGTTTTCGTTCGGCTTGTATCCATCGGGTTCGTTTTCCAGTTTAATCCGTTTCGGGTTAACAATCCATTCTTCTTCGTCGTCGTCCTGATTGAATTTAGCGAACGCAGCGTTGTTCTCGGCGTTCAAGTTTAGTCCAGCCGCGAGGGCAGCGAGCGCGGAGGAGGTCAAGAAATGTCGTCTGTTGTTGTTGATGTTATTAAGAGTGATATCATCCAAACATCGATCGCCGTCTTTCGTTGCTGCCAAGAAGAAGATTACTTTTTTCCCCGCCGCGCGTCGTGCTCCTTTGAGACTCGTTTTCGTCTTCAATAAAGACGACGACGACGACGTAGCAAAAGATGAGCAAAGGCCAGGATTCCTCCTCGAGGAGACTTTAAAACTCAACCGGAGAGAAGAAGAAGACAAAGAAGAAGAAGTCATCGTTTTTGGTGTTCTCTTCTTTATTTTTGTGTCTTCTGATTTTTTTTGTGATGTGTGTTTTAGAGGACAACAAAAGTTTGAAAAGAAGCCACAGTCTGACAGTCTGACACACAGCTCATCACAAAAGGGAAGGGAGGAAGACGAGGATGATGTGATGATGTCACCACCAGAACCACCACCGCTTTCATCATCGTCGAAAGAAGAAGAACAAGAGGAGGAAGAAGAAAGAAACGACGACGAGTACGAGAATAATAATAATAATAATAATAATAATAACAATAATAATAACACCAACAACGATACGAATAGAAGAAATCCTCTTCTCGGCGTGAACGACGACTCGTTCGATTTCGAGCAGTGGTTACTCTACGAGTCCAATGCTACCCCGAACGCCTCTTTTATAGGAAACAGAAGACAGAGGAAACGAAAAGACATCGAACGGGCGATCGTGCTGATGGAATCTCGCACGAGGAAGAATTTGAAAGAGTTATCGGACACGCAAGAGTCGTTGGAGAAGTTCAAAGGGAAGAAACCAGAGATTGTGTTGAAGTTCTTGCGCGAATTGACGACATCTCTTGTTCGTTCCAAGTCCAAGTCAAACACCACCAAAAACGAGAAGAAAAAAATCAATGGACGCGACGAGGAGGAGGATGAAAACGAGGACGAGGAAGACGCGAGGAGAGATTGGTTCGACCAAAAAACGGTGAACGTTTTGGACGAACGGATGATGGCAAAAGTAGTCAACGAAAACGTGATGGCGTTTCAAAGCGTGCGCAGAAAAGTAGAAAGAGAAACGTTCGCAGAAGAGAAGAGAGCGTGGATGGAGAAGAGGAGGAAAGAGAGGGAGAAAGAGCACATTGCAAAGAGGAAGAAAGGCAAAGTGAACAACGTGACGTACGCGAGTAGATTAGAAGCAGCAAGAATAGGAAGAATCGATGACTCGTTTTGGAAGGTGAAAACGAAAGAAGAAGACAAAAACAATCAACAGCGCCCGAAAGCGGTGGCAAATAAACAAAAACAGAAGGCCGCAAATGCGACGAAGGCAAAAGATGCGGAGGAACAGGACACTATTGCGTGGGAGTCGGAAGAAGTGGCAGATGGAGTTCAAGCGCTGAGAGAGTACATCAAAGAACTTGGTGGAAGCGGCAACTTGATACAAGCAAAAGATTGGGTGATAAAGAAATGGACAAGGATATGCAAAAAAAAAAGTGCGACACCTTACAAGACGTATCATCGTTCTGACGGCTCGTCATATCGGTCGAAGAAAGACGTCGCGCGGGCACTTGGCTTGGTAGTACAATAATTGTAAAATGAACGTAAAATTTACTCGCCTTCTTATCATTTACACAGTCTATATATAGCGTTACATAAAACCAAACCCGAATGGTGGTGCATTGGGTACATTTCTGTCAAGTATCTCGCAGCTTGCTTCGGCTCGAGAATTTTATGCACAACGTCCATTGAAATGTCCATCGCCAGTGCTCTCTCGTCGACTAAGTTCGATCGTAACTCTAAAATCAAGACTCGAGAAGATTCTGAACTTCCAGNGAGCCAACGAATCAACCCTTTAGCTCCGTCCTTCGTATTTTCCTTACCTTTGGNGCACAATTCCTTCATTCCATCGTTGATTCGAGCCCTCGCTTCGAACAGTCTTCTGAACTGTGCCTTCGAGATATCGTGCACGGCGATCAGCGCCTGCTTCTGTTGCTCGCTCAAACCTAAATTTGCGACAACGTTCGAATAAAACTTCATTTTTGAATCTTCATCCTTTCCAAGCACGTCAAAATCTTTTCTAAAACCCATGTTATCGTAATAATCGAAGCTTATTTTGGCGTTATCTCTACCGATAGCGTTCCCAATGTGCATGCACAGAGTGCACGTTTCATCGACCATTTTATTAATCAAATCCACGCTCGCTTCTTTCACGGAGAGGGGGCGTTCTTCATCATTTCCCTCACTTTTAGCGGCGGTATCGTCAGCGTTGCCGCCTTTCTTATTTGTTTTCTCTTCAATATTCGTGAGCGACAAAACGGAAATTTGGTTCATCCACTTGTAATGCAAGCTTTCCAAAGTGTTATCAACAATCACTTCTTCTTCTTCTAATCCCCCGTCTTCAGTTTTCGCAGTGACATCGCCGACGCCATTGATAGAATGCTTCAACTCAGGAAATTGTTTCTTGAACTCTTCCAAAGAATCGATGCCTTCTGGAAGCGTAAACTGTTTTGGAACTTCCGGCATACCGTTCAACATCACCATCTCTCCCATTGTAGCTTCATAGCGATTATTTTTACTTGACATCGCCCCATTCAGCGCCGTGTTCATCGTCATTGCAGATGACATCGTCGAACTTTCAATGTCCGCTCTCCTAGCTCTTTTAAACATCATCAACTGTGACTCGTACAGGTTGTTTTTATGCTCCAACAACTGTTGGTTGATTGGCACTTGCGTCGCCTTCTCCGCTTCCAACATTCGTACTTTCTCCTGTAAAGCCTTCACTTGATTTTCCATCTCTTCTGATTTCTGTTTTATTCGTTCTCGGTATCGTCGTTGAGCGTGCGCGTTTTGTTTCAACACCGTCGTTTCTTTCTTTTTTGTTGCATTTTGCACTTCTTCGTTATTATTTTCGTCTCCATTCGTCGAGTTGTTACTCCGTTCTCGTTTCCTTCCATCAGTGGTGGTGGCGGTCGTCGCATTCGTAGTATTAGTAGTATTAGTAACATTCGTACCATCACCACCACCACCACCACCGCGTAAGAACGAGCCGGCAGCGTCATCTTCCACTTCGGTTCGTAACCCGATCGCGTTTACGTCGAGCTCTTGACTGAATAATTGTTCCACGTACTCATTTAAGAATAAATCTAGATCTTGAGACGGCATCTTGTTTGTCGTGTCCTCCTCTTCGTCCATCGCGTTGCTCCTCTTCTTTTGTCTTCTTCTTCTTCTTTCGTAGCTACACAAATGAAGTTGTTGTTGTAAACCAATTGGGGAGGTTAAAAATGAGGCAAAACACGAAAAAAACATCCAAAATAAAGGAGTTAGACAACGCTGCCTTACAATATTTACATCAATCTAATTCAAACTTAATACTATGATATATTCTCTGCTAAAACTACTCAAACGCGTATCATCATTTGGATTCAAACAACCCTTCTATGAGCTCGTTCATTAACACGCCTTTCGGATCGAATTTTCTGCGAAGGTCTCTAAACGCTCGAAAGTTTTCTTTACCGTACGCGGTTTTCAAGCGCTCGACCTGTTTACTTCTACGCACCATATTCTTCTCCAGCTCAATTTTCGCCCAGTGCGTTTTGAGTAAGTACTCGTCGCCAAGAGCGTCGCGCATTTGTTCGCCGTATTCAGTGAACCGCGCGGTTATTTCCTCTCGTTCGGCTTCGACTTGCGTCGGAAGGTACATGATAATCCCAACCCAGGAGTGTAAAGAGTCCTTTTCGCCGTGGGAAGGTGACATTATACTCGAACTACCACTCGTCCAACGTTGCTCGATCGGCGCGTGCGCCGGAATGTTGTTCTCCGCGATCATTTTGCGTAAATCGCGCATGAAAAGTAAATCTTTTCGAAGTGAAGAAGGATGAGAAACACCAGCGTTCGCGGACGACACCAAATTTTCACCTTTTTCCTCTAAAGTGCCACACGGAAACGCAACCTCTAACACGTGTTGCTGTCCTCCACAATCAAATCCGAGAATCTGATCGCTCCAATCCACGCGAGTGCCGTGGGAACGCTTCCAGAATTCCGCTTCTGCCGCATTTACTTTTTTAACGTGGTCCACGTTGAGCGGATCGATGCGCAAAAGCAAATCTCGAAGTTCGCCGAACCCGACGTTCTCTTGTTCAGCTTTCTTCGCGGACTCCTTGTCTAACTTTTTCAACAAATCAATCATTGGTTTGGTGCGATATTTGTTCTGTTTGTGTTCGTTTGGCGTCGTCAAATAGGAAAGTACTGTGCCAAAGCCTGGCAAACTTTTCTTTTTCTTCGAGTCAATCGGATTCGATCCGACCACCACAACACAATCTGTATGCGGAATCCACATGTACCGCACGTGTTTATACGATCGTATCCACGTCTCGTGATTCTTTTCTATTCGCTCGGGCGTGGTCGTAAACGTATCTTCCTTTAATTGGTACGCGTCGACGCACTGTAACGTGATCTCCGAGGCGACCCCTAAGGAACCTAAACCTACTTTCGCGGCTTCAAACGTTGGATCGATGACTTTTTTGTCCTCTTCGCCTTCCTTCACACCAAGCTCGATCACTCCTCTCGACGGTGTTATCAATTTCATTCGAACTACGGTTGCATCTACGGGAGGAATTTTCGCCCCTGTGCCGTGCGCACCGACTTGCGTGAACCCGCCAATTTGCTGTTCGCGAATGCTCGCGTAGTTTTGCAACGTCAAATTGTATTTTCGCAAAGCTTCAGTGACATCAGATACTCTCGCTCCGGGTTGTACCGTCACTTGCTTCTTCTCTTCGTCCACGTGTAATACCTTATCTAACAACGCTAAAGATACCATGCCTTCTTTTTCAAACGCCACTCCGTTTGGCGATAACGCCGCGCCAACCGGTCGTATTTTCTTCCCTCGTAAACTTGCATGTCGTACAATCGCCTCTAACGCTTCCGTCGTTTCCGGTTGCGTGAACGTGTCTACGACTACTTTTTTGGTCCCGGACCAATTTTCAATCTCGTACTCTTTTTCCGTCGTGTAGTTTTGCTTCTCTAGATTTTCTGTCTCTTTGACGCTCTCTCGGTAGGCATAAAAGCTCAACGCGCACCCGAGCATAAAGGCGTAGAAGCGGTATTTTTGCCACATAGATTTGCTATGATGCTGCCGATCGCCTCCTTCTCCTCCACCGCCACCACCGCCTCCTCCTCCTCGACCATCGCTATTACCTCCTTCTACGCTCGTACTATTCGACGAACCATCAAACGTTGGTGAAAAAAACCTCGCCGTTCTTTTCCTCGCACCTACCAATTTCGCGCCTTTACTCATCACCAATAAATCTCGTTCGTCTCCTCCTCTTCCACCTCTCGCCGTCGCGGAGGAAGATGGCGACGATGAAGACATCCCTCCCGCCGCGCCTCTATTCACGTGCAACACTTGAAACTCTTTCATGAAATCCTCCAAAGCCACCGTTTGTCTTTCACCTGGTTTCGATAACGGCACCCCCGGCATGAGCTTTCGAATGAGCTTTCGGTATAACAGAGGGTTCGTGGTTTGCGCCAAAGTCAGTTGGTGCGATGGAATCACTCTCGCTCGGTTCCCTCCGACGTACGTTTCCATCTGATTCTGAGAATTATTTTGTTGTTGATTTTGTTGTTGTTGTTGTCGGTTGTTGTTGCTGTGTCCAGCTATGCCTCGTCTGTTGATGAGGAGTATACCGCTCGTGCTGCTTTTCGTGTTGTCGTTGTAGTTGTTGTTGTTGTTGTTCAATACTAATCCCGCAACACCATCTCTCGCTCTGGTAGTTATAGAAGTAGTAATAGTAGTAGTAGCGATGATAGACTCCACGAACGCGCGGCGGCTGGGTTGGCGACGGTAAAACATCATCATCATCATCTTCGTTTGTGCATATAAGAGTTACACTTTTTTTGCAGTTTTGTGTGTTTTTTGTCATCCTCCGTTCTTTTTCTCACACAACAAACACCTTTTCTCAAAAAAAATTTGCAAAGAGAGAGACTCTTCTTACATGTGAATCCAATAATGTCGCGATGAAGACATCATCATCGTCAACGACGATACCAGGAATAACGGGAGGAGAAAGAGGAGGAGAAAGAGGAGGAGGAAGAC
>JGI20155J14468_10001333_pt1 | contig 19421 bp, 15 predicted proteins | sample COG_05_FD_14468 | JGI IMG/M metagenome (IMG submission 14468) | reverse complement strand
GAAGAAGAAGAAGAAGAAGAAGAAGAAGAAGAAGAAGAAGAAGAAGAGAGAGAAACAACTGCCCCGTTGCCATCTTCGCCGCCGCTCATTAAAGGGCAATATCGTCGACTGATTCCAAGAAAAGCATCACTATTTCTCGGCGTATCGCACGCCGTTCAGAGACGAGAGGAAGAGCAAGAGGAGGAAGAACAAGAGGAAGAAGAAGAAGAAGAAGAAGAAGAACGACGACGAGGACAACAACAACAAAGAAGAGAAATGTGGGAAAGTTTAGATTACGCGAAGATTGACTCCAAGTGGTCTCGATTAAACTTTAAACAGACTAAAGCTGGTGTACTTACTCTAGAGCGATGGTCAAACTCGACATTTATTGGGATCATCGTAGGATCTGTGGCATTCGCGATGATGAGGTTGATCGATATTTTGTACACATGGCGCGTCGATACAGTTCTTACGAATGCAGCGTTTTCTTTCGTTGTTCGCGTCGTTTTCTTTTGTTTCGTGAGCGCATTGTTCTCTTTCACGAGCGCTTCATTAACTTTGATTGAACCAACGGCAGCTGGAGCGGGTGTTTCGTACGTCGTCGCCGAGCTTAATGGCGTCTCTTCTCCGAAAGCCATATCTTTGAAAAGTGGGATTGTCAAGATGATCGGGACAATATTTTCGGTATCGAGCGGCCTAGCGGTAGGCCCGGAAGGTCCACTCGTACACATCGGTGCAATTATCGGCTCTGCTTTTGCCCGTGGTGCCTCTGGAAGACATCAGTGGAGAGTTATGGGAGACTCAGACTTTCGAGACATTGTGAGCGCCGGTGCGGCCGCAGGGCTCGCCAGCGCCTTCGGTTCTCCGATCGGCGGAGTATTGTTTTCGAGCGAAGAAGCGAGCTCTTTTTGGTCTCACGATACGACCAAAAGAGCCCTCCTGTGCTCGACGTTAGCCGTGTTTGTCTTAGCGGCTCTGAATGGATCGATTGGGAAACCGTTCGGACTACTTCAACTCGATTTTGCCGAGGAGGAGAAGCACTGGGAGCTCTTTGAGCTCGGACCTTTCCTCCTCCTCGGGATCTTATCAGGAATACTAGGTGCGATGGTCACCTTGGCAGTTTCTAAACTCGCGCGTTATCGTCTCAGTTCTAAGTTTGGGCGCGTTAGCGAAGCGACAGCAGTTACGTTCATGATCTGCTTGACGCAAATACTTCTATCGATATTACTCGGTCGATGTGTTCAATACGACGACGAAGACGACGATCCCACGAACACTCGCAAAACGTTTCCCAGGTCCATCAGAGTCGCGATGAGATGTGGCGTTGGTAATCAAGAAAAATCATACAATGATTTGGCCAGTCTATTACTCGGGTCACGGGACGACAATTTAAAATACTTGCTTTCAGGAAGAGCAAAGGACGCTACGTCTATTTTGATCTTAAGTTACTCATTCCTTTTTCAGCTCTTTGCTATCGTCTTCTCAGCAGAGTGCGCCTTACCGGCTGGATTGTTCTTACCAACTCTTACATGGGGCGCGATGTTAGGGAACATCTTTTCCAAGGTATCGGAGATACTTTTTAAAACAAAGCTCTCCGGGGGAGCGTACGCGCTCGTTGGCGCCGCCGCGGCTTTGGCAGGAGTGTTTCGAGGCTCGATATCGCTCGTGGTCATTATCTTAGAAGGGACGGGCCAATTAAATTTTCTGCTCCCGTTACTTCTTTGCGTGTTCGTGGCCAATAAGTTCGCTTCCTTTATCTCACCGTCGTTCTATGAAAGTCAGCTGGAAAGAAGAAATATTCCGTATCTGCACGTAGAGGCACCGAAAGGAGCGTGCGTAAGTGAAACTGAGGAAACATTAACGGCCGGAGATATTTGTGCTGCTCCCGCCGTAACTTTCCAAGAAATTGAAAGCGTGGGTAATATCGAAGAAATTTTGAAGACGACGACTCATAACGGCTTCCCCATCGTTAAAAATGTTGGGTACGGTGAAAAGCGTTTAATTGGTCTTATGCTTAGATCGCAATTGCTGACGTTACTCTCGCGGCGCGCCTTTATTGAAAACATAATCTTTTACGAACAAGAGGGCGACCAAGACCAAGAAAGTGCGATGTCGTCGTCGCCGCTGCGCCCAGGTTCGTCAAAGTCGCATCTTCTTGATGTCTCTACTTCCAGCGAGCTTCCGTCAGAATTAAGATTCAGATCCTTGCAGCAACGCGAAGCGTTTGAGAACCTGGAAATCGCCATGCGGACATTTCATCAAAGAAAATTGTTCACCGAGCGCTTCGCGCTTGGCGTAAAATATATCGAATCCATCGGCTTATCTGAAAATGAAAAGAAGTCGCACGTCATTTTGAGCGATTTCATGATGTTGTCGCCAATAAGCGTGACAGAGCAAAAGAGCGTGGAGCGAGTTTGGGAGATATTCCGCCAATTGGGCTTGCGTCACTTGTGCGTAGTCGATTCCAAGAATATCATCAAAGGCATGATTACGAGGGAGGATCTTCACAAACTTCAACACTGAGAAGTTACTTTAACGAAAGAAAAACACATACAAACACTTATTCATCTAGGTAATCCAATGCGTCTATCTTGTCATTAAATCGCTTTTTCATCGTCGCTAAAATCTTCAATCAACTTATCCAAATCGCTTCGAATGTCCCCGACTACTGAGCTCGACATTCGATCGTGAAATAAAACGCCGTCTAAATGGTCGTACTCGTGCTGAAAGACTCGAGCTTCGAAACCTTCTAGAGTCATTTTAAACTTGTTTCCTTCGACATCCTGCGCTTCAATCTTGACGCCCATCGGTCTCTGTATTGGTATTTAAAGCAAATATAATACAATTAAAAAAAGAGGAACCAGGGGGTGAGCTTCAATGAAAGAGATGTTGAAATGAACAAACGAAGAAGTTGTTCAAGAATGAAAAGAAAAGCCTCGCGTATTAGCTCACATTTCTCCGCACAGCTTCTCGATTAAAAGAAACTCGGATTAGCGTATATTTATGTTTTGATCGCTCATCGGCCGTTTTCGTTTTCCACACTCCCTCGCGAACACGAACGCGAACGCGAAGAGAAAGAAGGGTGATTGATACAAAGGAAAAGAGAAAAGACGAAACCACTATAACACGCACCTCAACTTCCGCGTAAATCTTTGGAAAGGATAAGCATCCTTCCTCGAAGAAATCTTTCTGTTTGCTGAATTTGCTAATCTTTGGGTTCACCAAAACGACTTCTTTTCCTTCGCCCGGCGCTCCGGCTTCGTTGTACACCATGAGACGATAATTCACGCCCACTTGTGGTGCGGCTAACCCACACCCGACGGTTTCGTACATGATTTTGAACATTTCTTTCGAGAGCTCTTTTAAATTGTCGTCAAATACCGTCACCGGCTCATTCTCGGCTCGTAAACACTTTGAAGGGTAGAGTTTGATGGAAAGCGGTAAAGTAAACTTCACCGGTTCTGCTGGTTTCGCATCTCTCCGAATGTCGTCCATCTCGCTGTTGAAGAGCATGCCTTTTCGAGCGTTTGCGACAACTTTTGATGATCTCCTAATGTTGCTGTTGTTGTTGTTGTTATTATTGTTGTTGTTGTTCTGATTGGTCTTGTTGTTCACAAGAGGAGGAGGAGCAGCAGGAGAAGAAGAAGAAGAAGAAGTTGTTGTTGACGACGACGACGACGAAGAAGAGAATGCGACTGTTCGGACCGACGTCTTGCTTCTCCCTCGACAGGAAGGAGACGTCCTTGAGGATGTCGACGCGGACGTGGTAGTAGACGCGTACGAAGTTGACGCTCTCCTCGCCGCACAAACGAACGCGAGATTACTCGTGCACGCGCGCATCTTGTGTTGTGTTGTTATGCACGGACGACTCTCTTCTTTCGTATCTGTCGTTGGATTGATGAAGAATTTATATTTTTTTACGAACAGAAAGAGGAGAGACAAATCGGCTTCTTCTCACTCTCTTGCAGAAATAAAAATTGAGCGAAACAAAAAGAGCGCGAAAAGAAACACACACACACACAAACATGTTTTCTCTTTCCGCATCCTCCTTCGTTGGAACTTCCGTTTCGGCTTCGTTCAAAGGTACGCGCGATGCGTTCGTCGCAAAAGGCGCTCGAGAGTGCTTTTCCGAGCGCGGCGATTTTTATTTTTTGTTTTAGTCGCGTAAAATGAGTCGCTTAAAGCGGCGACGACACTTGACTGCGGAGGGAACCTGAATTTCGAGGAAAATTACGCGCGCTGTTTTCGTGCACTCGCGAACATCGAGGGACGATAGGAACGACGTGCGCTCGAACGTTAGTATTGTTCTGTTCGAATTACGGTCCGAGTGTCTCTGGAGCTTTTAACGACGTCTTGAATACGCGGTCGCGCGTAATGTGCATCCCTCAGGAAAAAAACCTACGTGGGGGATAAAAACCTCCTTTATCCACTTCTCCTTTCTCTCGTTTGTCGTTCTCTTCTTCTTCTTCTTCTTCTTCTTCTTCTTCTCTGTCGCTAACTTCTTCTTCTTCTTCTTCCGTTATGTTGTAATACAGGTCGACAACAACAACAACAGCAACCGCAACAGCGTGGTGCGTTACAAATCCGCGCTGCGCGTGTAGCTGGCGTTGAAATCCCAAACAACAAAAGAGCCGAGACGGCGTTGACGTACATTTTTGGCATAGGAAACACCACCGCGAAGGCTGTTATGGCAGCGACTGGATTAGAGAACAAAAGAGTGCGCGAGTTATCCGAAGAAGAATTAACTATTTTGCGTGAAGAAGTCGATAAGTACAAAAACGAAGGACAGTTGAGATCGTTGATTTCCTTGAACATCAAGAGATTAAAAGAGATTCAGTGCTATCGCGGGAAGAGACACATCGCCAATTTGCCGGTCAGAGGTCAACGATCAAAGACGAACGCGAGAACGAGAAAGGGTAAATCGAAAACCGTTGCGGGCAAGAAGAAATAATTCTGATGGCGTGAACTTTTTATAAATCTTCGATTGAGAATAGAGAAGAGGATTTATTTATAGATACGACGACGACGTCCAAAGGAGGACGCGTCTTTTAGCCGAATTTGTTATACATTATTCTTTAGATATTTTTACATTTGAACTCTTCACGACATCTCTTTTCGCTCGAAATCTCTGTAAGCGTCTTTCATCAAGTCGAAGACTTTATCCGCGATAAAACGCTGTGAAGCGCCGCCTCCTTTTTGAGCGACTTTATCGGGATGGATGATGACTAAGGCTCTGTGATACGACTTTTTCACCTTGATCGGTTCCATTAAATCCATCATCGAAGGGACTTTATACGCGTGATCTTCCCAAAGAACTTCGCTGAGATTTGCGAGCATCGTGCGAACATTGCCACCGTATTTTTTACCCCACTCATCGATATCAGTTCCTATGAGATCTTGCAACGTCTGTCGTTCTGCTCTTTCCTCCATGGCTTGTCGTTCGCGAGCGCGTTTCTCTTCGAGCGCCTGCTCAATCCGAACACGATTGCGTTCGTGTCTCTGCTTTCGCAATTGCGCGCGCTGCTCCGTGTCACCGTCTTGTTCGTCGTCTGATTCGGGATTATATTCAAACGCGCCTTGATCTTTTATCGCCGAGCTACCACTTGGGCCACTACTACCAACTGATGCTCCGAAAAAGTCATCGGCTACCGGAGAAGGAGCGCTGTTCGATTTCGGCGCGTTACTACTATTGAACATCGACTCTAAGTCGATGTGACTATTTGAGGTGCTACTATTAACGCTGCGTGCTCCAACCGAGCCAAAAAACGCGTCCATATCTGAAGAAGGAAGGTCATCTTGACTCTTCTCCTCCTCCTCCTTCTGATTGTTCTTATCTCTCTCGTCCGTATTTTTACTGTTTGTTGTTTTTGTTTTCGTTTCCTTCACCGTTATTTTCACTGCAGACTCGGACTTTTGTGCTAGTATCATCTCTTCGTTTACAATCTTCGACGAATCAACTTTTTTACCGAACTCTGTTGTTTCATTTTGCTTCGATGCGACTCGTGTTTCGCTTCGACCATCCTTCGAGGGTGCCTGTTTCAAACTTGGCGCAGAGTCTTCCAGAGGCGCCCGCGGAAAATGAACAACCTGTGGACCCACCGCGCGACGAATTCCAGCCTTGAAAAATCCAGCCACAGAATCAATCCCTGTTTTCAAAGAATCCAAGTTCACCGAGGATGCTAATTTCGGAGCGTGCTGTTGCGGCTGCACGCGAGACGACGGTGGCGATGAAGCCAACGTCGCGGCACTTTTTTCAAAGTTTGCACTTCTGTCCACACCATCGTCGCCAGTATTCCTCGCTGGTTTTCTATTACTATCGGTGGTGATATCATTACTATTTCTCTTCATTTCGCTACTTCGATAATGTTGGTTCTGTTGTTCCCGTGCTCTTTCCTTGTCTCCTTGTTGATGTCTCAGCACGGGTTCGCCGTGATGCGTAGGTTGAGTCTCTGTCGTCGTCTCCGTCTTCCCGCGAGCCGCTCCAACCGGCGAAGAACCTTGCGCGTCGCTGCTTATACCGAACAAATCATCTACGGAGCTATTTGTCGTTGCAGATGCCGATGATGGTGGTACCGGAGTGCTCGCGAAAGCGGCGAGCTCGTCCAAAAAACTATCGTTTTGATGAACACCATTTTTCGTTTTACTCGCTTCTTTCGTTTCTGTTTGTGTTTGCGTCGAAAAGAACGCGTCGAGATCGTCCGCCTGCATCGTCGAGGACGAAGAAGCAGGGAAACCATCGAGACCATTGTTGTTGTTGTTGTTGTTGTTGTTGTTGTTGTTGTTGTGAACCTTGCCTCCTCCTCTTCCTCTTCCTCCGTCGGCAGCCGAAGAGTTCATCGGGGACGACGACGGAGAAGAGGATTTCTGTTTCATATCTCTCATGCTCGTTTGCTTCCTCGTCTGCGCGAGTAAGTTATCTGTGGAGAACAGATTGTCCATTAAGTTACCACCGTTGCGTTTACCGCCATCATCGCCACCACCACCGACCCGGGGAGGCCCGCTCATCTTATATCCTCCTTCTTCTACCTCGCGTGTTGAGTTTTATTTTTCTGACGTTTCTCGGTGGGTACATATTTTGTTTAGAAAAGACCCGAAAGTCCGAAGAAGTAGACATCATGGACATGGTAGAGAAAGAAAATGCAAAAAAGAAGTAAATTTACGTGTGCTCTCCGTTGAACTTGCATTCACACGTGTTAATATTAAATGCGTTTGCTACGCGTAGCAATACAAAGGAGTAGAAATCGTCTCCCGAAGTGTCTTTATTTGAAGAAAGCTTCGTAGAAGTTTTGCGCGGCTGAACGTCCGATTCTCCTCTCCTTCGGTTGGATTTGTGCAATCAAATCGACGCATCGACTCTCGTCCCAATTCAATCGATTGAACGTTTCATACAAGGATATTGGTGTTGGGTAGAGATTCACGATTGCTTCCGCTGAGTCCGGACCCATTCCTTTCACCTGAGCGAGCATTACTCCCCACGTATTTTGTACCGTGCTTTCGCTCGCCACAAAATTTTTCATATTTTCATGAAACGCGTTGAACGTAGGAAGACAGTTGGCGAAGAAAGCTCGCGGCGCGGCTTTGTCTCTTCCTACTCTCGGGTTATACAAATCTTGTATGGATCTCGTGAGGTCGACGTAAAGTTTCTTCGTTTTTTCCAGCGATTCCGTTCGAAGCATGTATATATCATCGTGGATGTCTGTTTCAATCAACGCAGATTTGACTGCCAATTTCTGGCGTTCTTCCAAGTGAAAGTCGCGCTCGATATTTCCTTCGACTAAATACATCACCTTCTCTAAACCGCACTTATCTAAGCGATACTTTTGACGAATGTATCGACCTGACGTGATTGAACCGCTTAAATCTGCCACGGATTTTCTTTCCAGAATATAATCGAGGCAAAAGCGCTCTTTGCTTTTTCTATCTTCGGCAACCCAAAGTGCATCTCCAATCGTAATGAAGCACTGCTCAGCGCGAAGATTCACGTTTTCAAAATACTTCACTAAATGCTCTGGTCTGAAATCTTTATCGTACTGCTCACGGTTATCAAACAAAAAAACTACGTCGTACACGTCTTGAAACTTTTCGCCCGGTTGCAAAGGCGGTAAACGCACCTCGAGCTCAGCCGCGCTATTCCAGTCGTTTTCCTCGGCGGCGATGCCATGCCAATTTCGTACAACGTTTTTACTATTGATCTTCTTCTTCGTTACCGTCTTAGTATCCTCGTTTTCATCGTTGTTCTTGCTAATTTTTGCATCAAACTGTCGTTCACGCGACGCGTCGCCGTTAAAACAGTCCTCATCGCTATCTGAAAGAAGCGACACTACGTTAATTTTCTGATTTTCTCGCTCTTGAGATTGTTTCGCCGCTAAATTCATTGATGGATTGTTCGTGTTGTCCGTGTTGATGAGACCACAGGTACAATCGCCGTGTATTTCAGCCTCGCGGTGACATTTCTCCGCAACAATCGTGCCTTCGTCCGTTAAGCGAATAATCATCGGGTTACTCCACGTAAAAACCATCGGTGCTTCGTGACCGGTCGGTGCGTTTTTCAGGTATTTGTTGAAGCAACTCCATCCGGAATATTGACTAGACATATCCCTTCCTTGATAAGATGCTTGCTCTCTCGAAAAAGCCTCTACTCTTGGTCGTATCGACATGTTCGATAAACCAGATGCATCGGTAGCGTTGATCAGTTCGTCTTTCGTGCATTGCTTTTTGCCTTCCAGCATGAGTTTATGCAACGTCGCCAAAAGCGCAAAAGGAGCTGTCTTGTATTTCGGGTGCCACTTTTTAGACGAAGCCGTCTTTCTCTGTTTCTGTTGCAGCATTGATTGACTCGGTTGCTCCTGACTGAAAGCCCTTCGTAACTCTAATTGTTCTTCAACGTCTCCTATATCTCTTCCTCTCCCCCACCCATCTTCTTCTCGTCCGCGCTTATTGTTGTCGTTTATGTTCTTCATCGTGGTCTTGGTGGTCGTCGTGCCCACATTTTTCTTCGCTCTCTCTTGTTTCCTTTTTATTTTCTCGCGCTCTTTGACCAGCTGCAAAAGGCGCTCTTTCTCCAACTCTTTCTCTTTGCTCTGCGAGGGAGGATACAAACGGAAAAATGTTTCGAAATACTTCAAAAGTTTGGGACCAACGCCAGTTAAACCGTTCGCGGTTTCGCAATCTTTTATTTGTATTTCGCACTTGCGAATGGATTCTTGCACTTTTCCCACCACCGAGTGCTGGTGCGAATTATTGTTGCTGTTGCCTTTGTTGTTTGTGTTAATCTTCATCGTCTGCTCTCGCAACTCGGCGAAAAAGTAATAGAGTTTCACGTTTCCTTCGCACTTTGGTCGTTTATGCGCCGGCAAGGAGAGGTAAAACTCAGCCTCTTTCTCTTCGTTCGTCGTTTTCATCATCGCGTTTTCTTCTTCTTCTTCTTCGTCGTGGTGTTTTTGAAAACATGAAAAGCACTTCTCGTGCGCGACGCGCGCGCACTCCTCAATCTGCGCTTGTTTCAACCACATTATGATAACGACAATACCCTCGCGCTGAGTGAGCTCGTGCGTGTATTGCTATTCTCGCTGTTTTCAGCGTCTCGAACGACCGTAAAAAGTGCCGATGTCATGTAAAAATCGTCTCAAAACAAAAAAGTAAATCACAACACAAAAAACAGTCCCCCCCCCAACAACACAACAACGACAAAACAACAACAACAAATGTCCAACTCTCCCGGCGAATGGTACGCTTCTTTACCTCCCATCTGTAAAGCCTGGGGTACGGCCTGCGTGTTGATCACGTTCGGAACTCAGTTTGGTTTACCGTTACCGGTCAATCTGTATTTAGATTACAAACTGATTTGGGAAAAGTTTCAAATTTGGAGACTGATTGGGAACTTCTGTTTTATCGGCGGGTTTGGCTTCCCGTTCGTCTTTCGAACGTTAATGATTGCCAGATATGGAGTCCACTTGGAACAGAAGACGTTCGAGAACAGAACTTCGGATTTTGTGTGGATGCTAATGATAAACATGATGATTTTATTGCCTTTGAAATTCATCGTGCCTTCGGTGTCGCAACCATTTTACTCTTCGTCGCTGATATTCGCCATGTTGTACTTGTGGTCCAGAGAAAATCCGACGCAAAACACGTCCATCATGGGTATGATTCGCATGCCTGCGTTTTATTTACCGTGGGGGATGATGGCGTTGACCGTGTTGATGGGAGGCGACCCTGTGCCGGATTTTCTCGGCGTGCTCTCCGGGCACGTGTATTACTTTTTCTCCGTGTTGTATCCTCGCCAAAGCGGCGTGCACTTTCTCAAGACGCCGCAGTGGGTCGAAGCAGCGGTGGGAAGTGTTTTTGGGAACCCAGTCATTCGCGCGGCGAGTAACATAGCACAACCGAACGAGGCGCGACGGTTCGTCGGGAGAGGTCGAAGATTAGCAGATTAGTTCTATCTATCATCTAAATACATACTACTGGGTACCAGGAACCTGGTACGCGTACACTTAAAAATATCAAATTTGCACACAATTTTGTTTTACACAACATTTCGCCGTTCACGCGCGCGGACGGCACGAGAACGAACGTCGCGGTCGTGCCGTTTCTCCTCTTCTAATTGTTCTCTAATCATCTCGCTAAAAGCTATGTTTACGAGCTCCGCATCCTCGTTACCAAACTCTTTTAAAGCCAACGCGATCGACTCTGCGGTGGACAGAGCGTCTCGAAACGGTTGCTTACGAATTGGCTTGTACATGCTCTCATTCTCGATATTCTGTAGCGAGATAGAAGGTAAATCTTTCAACCAGGGGATTCGGTTGTACATTCGCCTCGCTTTATACCAGGTGCTATCGAGAACAACCATATGCGTTTTCTTCTTGTTTAAGTTTCGGTTCTTATATTCTTTAATCGATATCGCGTCTTCGCTCGGCCACAAGACAACCATTTCGTACTCTTCGTGCCCTTCGTCACCGTCAAATTCTTCCGTCACCGCCGTGGAGGCGCTCACAGGAACTTCTAGTTTTGGGACAGTTAACGCGTTTGGCCACGAGCAGTCGCGCCAGACGACGTCGCAGTTTTCTACGATGTTCCTTGCAATGTGGGCCGAGCCGAGTTTTCTTCTGAACTCATCTCTATCCTGCAATATAGAAACGTGTAAGCCGTCCTTAAGAACGAGCTTTTCTTTCGACCGCGTCTTTTCCAACAAAACTCTTTCGCACAGTTTGCATATGCACAGATTCTCCCTCCTAAAACACGAATAACACATCGTTCTGTGTTCTTCTTTCTCTTCTTCTCTTACGTGCATTTTGAGCTCTGAATTTGCCGCCGTCGTTATTTTCTTTCGCCGAATGTATGATGTTTGTGTCTGCGTCGTCGTCGTCGTCTTCGTCGTCGATGACAACATCGCAGTAATACTTAAATCTCGTTCTCGTTTCTCTCGTTTCTCTCGTTTCTCTCTCTCTCTCTCTCTTTCAGTGTCTGTCGTCTTCTTCTTCACAAACCACCAACAGAAATGGACATTTTTTTTCCACGCGACACATCTTTCTCTCTCTCTTTTCAGAATTCGCCAAAAACTCTCGGCACAACAAAAGCAATCTTCTCGAACACCAACCGCGTGGGTGGTTGTGCATGCTTTTGCGGACTGCGACGCGCTGTTGTTCGCCCTTTTTGAATAATAATCGATTCGCGCTTTTCAAAAGCAGTAAGAGAACGCCAGCACGAAGAAGTGCGACGACGTGTGCTTTTTTTCCTTCTTCTTCGTTGTTCACTAATCTTACCACTACCACAACAACTGCTAGTGCTACTGCGCGCGGATTCCAGGATCACTTTGCGAGAAGAAGCAACAGAGCGAGTAGTAATCGAACGCTATTAACGCTACTGCAGTCACCGAACGGCGGCCGATTTACAACACGAAGAAAAAAACATACGGCTGCGATATCGAGCACGTTCGTAGTATATGCTGGTACAACAAATACCACCATCGATATTAACGAAAACAACAACAACAACAAGAACGAGGATAAAAACATGATTGTGCATCCAGATCGTGTAATGCTCATCAACGACCAGCCGATTCTCCGGGAAGGAAACGGGCCTATCGTCTACTGGATGAGTCGAGACCAACGCGTGAACGATAACTGGGCGATGTTATACGCCATCGAGTTAGCGAACAAAGAGAAGAAACCACTTGTTGTTGTGTTCAACGTGGTCACAAAATTTCTCGGCGCCGGCGCTCGACAGTTTGGGTTTATGCTCAGAGGTCTGCGCGAAGTCGAGAGCGCGTTGGAAGAACGGGGTATTCCGTTCAAGTTGTTACATGGAGGAGACGAGCCAAACGTGGAGATTGAAAAGTTTTGCAATGAAGTCAACGCGAGCGCGGTGGTGACGGACTTCTCTCCTCTGCGATTAGGTTTGAAGTGGCGCGACGATTTCGCGAAAGAAACGAAGCGTTCGGTAAGAGTCGTGGACGCGCACAACATAGTGCCGTGCTGGGTGGCCTCTCCGAAACTTGAAGTTGGCGCTCGAACTTTGCGCGGCAAGCTTGCGAAATTATACGGCGATTTTATGGTTCCATTTCCTGATAATTTCCCGAACGTTGAAAACAAAGATGCCGCGTTACACGCGAAAATCAAAAGCGTGAAAACGGATTGGGACGACGTTTTAGGACAAGCGTTGGAACGTGGGAAAGATGTTCCCGAGGTGACTTGGGCCGTTCCCGGAGAAAAAGCTGCGATGGCTGTTTTGGATAACTTTTTAACCAAGCGCATGAGTCTGTACGGCTTGAGAAACGATCCAGCAAAGCCTCAAGCGCTGTCCGGGCTCTCCCCGTACTTGCACTTTGGACAAATTTCCGGACAAAGGTGCGCTATGAAAGCGCTCGAGGCGAAGAAGGGATCGAATGGCAAAGCGGTGGACGTTTTCTTTGAAGAACTCGTCGTCCGACGCGAACTTGCGGATAACTTTTGCTATTATTCTCCCCAGTACGACACGATTGAGGGTCAAAAATATGACTGGGCGAAAGATACTTTACGAATGCACGCGGGAGATAAAAGGGAATATACGTACACGTACGAAGAATTTGAGCAAGCCAAAACGCACGACAATTTATGGAATGCTGCGCAACGCGAGCTCGTGTACGGTGGCAAAATGCATGGATTTATGCGCATGTATTGGGCAAAGAAAATACTGGAATGGTCCGATACTCCCGAAAACGCTTTGAAATACGCCATCGCTTTGAACGATCGTTGGTCGCTCGATGGAAGAGATCCGAGCGGTTACGTCGGATGCATGTGGTCCATCGTCGGCGTGCACGATCAAGGGTGGAAAGAGCGAGAGATATTCGGGAAAATTCGGTACATGGCTTACAGTGGCTGCGAGAAGAAATTTAAAATCCCCGAATACATCAAAAGAGTCGATGCGCTCGTCGAAGCAGTTCAGAAATGTGAAGTTTCCTATAAGTCTAATCCTGGAGCGTGGGAGATCGGAAGGGACGACGTGTTGCCGAAAGTCGCGAAGAGCGATAACGACGACGACGACGAGAGGAAGAGCAAGAAGCAAAAGAAATAAACCTGCATGAAACGAGAGAGTTGCCGATTTCTTAAATAGATTTCTTGTAAAAATACACACACAACATTTGAAGCACACATAAATAATAAATTAATAAAAGCACATGGTTTGTTTATGTGGGTACGGGAGCTCCTTCGACACTACCCTGTTCCTCCTCTTCTCCCTTAGGTTGCACGGCTTCGTCTATTTCTTCGTCTCGAATAGGTGGCGGCGATCTACCTTTTGCGACATCATAGCCTTTTCGTCGATCTCTTGGCACGGGACCAACGCTAATCAAGCTAAACGTTTGATTCAACACGGAAACTTTCGTACTTGTTAACATTCTGTTCATTACGCACGCCGCTGATAGTCGTTTTGTGAAACCATCAAATTTGTCCCCAGGCTCCATGTCTACGTCTTGCATGCGAACATCGAAAGCGTTATCGACTAAAGTTAACATGGCATCTCCATAAACGACCGAGCACGGTCCGTTCCCTCGCAAATCGCCGACGCGAACAATGGTGTATGTCCATTTAACTTCCAACGGATTACCTTTCGGCGCCGTCGCTTTGATCAATTCCTCGGCGTCTGACCACCTATCTAATATAGCGCCTCCTCGAAATACTTTTCTATTCATCATTTTGTAAGGATCTTGATCTCGTCGATCGATGCCAATGTGAGACAAGCCCACGACGCGCTTCAACTTTGGGAGCTTATTATCTTTGATCAACGAGATGACGTTTTCAGTCGATTTCAACATGTTCGGCGCAAACTCATCCGCGATAATCACCGCCGTCACGTTTGGAAGAGCTTTCTGAAACTCTTTCGATTCGTCGCTCACAACTTCCACGTATTCGATTTCGTTCATCGCGTCGATGACTTTTTCATTCGGATACACCAACTCCTTCGCCATGGCATCGAGTGGGTTTTTGATCCCCTCAAACGCTTGCGCTGGAAATACGGAAACAACGCGAGCGCCTTGTGACTTTTCATTCATAGATAACTGTTCGGCGCTGCACTGCGCCGTTCGATCTAAACACCCTAAAACTAAAACAACGTCTCTTTTCGTGTCTATACCGGCGGTGGTAACGCACGCACCCTTTCGCCCTCTGAACGTCCTCGTCGTTTTTGAAACCTTCGTCTTCGGTCGTGCAAAACTTGTTTGTTTTCTTCCCCTAACTCTCGATGCTGGTGATAAAGAAGAGTTCATGGTGCCGGAAGAGTAGTGGGGTAAAGACGACGATAGCATGAAAAGATGACGAGAAACACAACCCCGTCAGGACAGGACAGGACAGGACACAGGACACGATTGTCTTTCTTTCTCTTCTTTTCTCGTCGTCGTCGGCAATTGTCGAGCGAAGAGAGAGCAGATAAAAAGTGCAGAGAGAATGCAGCAGAGGAGAGAAGAAGAAAAGATTTTTACACGTACAAAATCTGCAATTCTTTCTCCACCGCGAATTCCATGCATGGAAAACAAGTTTTAACTTAGACGACGAACGCACGTCATAGAAAAATAAACTCATCGACTCGCATCATCAAAACAATATGTCTCTATCCCTCGCGTCCTGGTACGTTCGTTCTCTCGTGATTGTTGTTGCTTCACATCGCAGTATCGCGTATCATCTTCTCATAACCATCATAACGATATGATGATGATTATATAACCACCATATCGTAAACTAACCACTCAGATTATGTCGACGATTATTCATTCATGCATTCGTGCTAAAATAAATAAACAAACAGGAGTCAGAGCGCTGCCTCGTCGCTTCAAAACAAGAAGAGGGCGACTGCCACGCTTCGTCGTAATGCCGTGACAACGTCCGCGACTGCTTTCAAGGAGAGAAAAGAAAGCGCTGCTGTCGTGGAGACGGCAAAAACAGCAAAAAAGACGACAAAGACTTCGTTTAAAGAGAGAAAAGAAAGCGCTGCTACTGCGACTTCGAAGACTTCTACTCAATCTGCGAAGAAAAAAACGTCCGCGACAAAGACGACGACGACGACAAACGTGAAGAAGAAAGCAACCGCAGCAACTTCTTCAAAAACTGCCACCACCAGCGCAAACATCGAGTTTGAAGTTCCGAACCAGTATGGATACTTTCCATCTGTAATCGAAAAAGCAAAAGTGAAGAGAGAGCAAAATGCATCTGGTTTCGACAAGGACGTGTACATGTCCAAAGCGGAACAAACAGAACGGTTTTCGAAGCTGTGTGCGGCTCATCCGGAATTGAAAAAGTGTCAAGATGATTATCAATCACCGTTACGAATGAAACCGAGCACGACGTCCACTATCAACGGTTCCGTCATTCGATCCGATGGGATCATTTTAATCCCGGGTAATAAGGAAGATCTCATCACGTGGGTGTTAGATCCGGCCATGTCGGCGGATACGATTGGTATCTTGTTGCCGACGCTGTTTGTGATTCTCGGCGCGCAACTCAAGAAAGCAGCAAACGTGCCGGAATGGGTTTCAGGGGGTGTAGGGATAACGACGAAGATCATTGCGACGTGCTTGATTGCGTTGTATTGGATTCCAAGCTTTATGAATGAATAATATTCTACTACTACATTTATATCTAATTTTCCTTCTTCATCGTACTGTCGTTGTTGCTACTCCTACTATTGTTCGCGAACTCGTTCTTGCTTTTTGTGATCATTCTACCATCTGCATCCTGCTGTTCACGATTCTTTTGGTCTCTTTCGTCTTCTCGAACGCCACGCACGATAAAGAGCGCCGCCTCCATAAACAGGCAGCATATTGCACCCACCGTCCCGCACACGAAATGTATTTCCCATCCAAATTCTGGGAACACGTGCGCGCCGGCGATGAAACCTCCTACGAAACACGCCGCCATGAGCGTCATCACGTGCACTGCCATTCCTAAATCATTTCTAATCAAATATCCTATCGAAGAAGTTCTTCGCTCTCGAGCGCTCTTCTCTGAAATACCTGTCGCCTTCGTCACGTCCGCAACCATCGCTTCGTATTTTTCCTCCTCGAGTCTTTCGCGAATGCGGTCCAACTTTCTCGCAAACTCTGGCGTTTTCGGCGCGCGTTTCTTTGGCGCCTTGAAAATAACCTCAGATCCACGCAGCAGATTGTGAATCATATACTCCTCTTTCCCTCCTTTCGATTCTCTTTTAGCAGCGATTTGAACGCATAACGAGCTCAAAGCTTTGATAAACTCGTAAGGAATTACCGTTGCGTGTTCATACAGTTTACACTTTTCAACAACTTCAAGAACTTGTCTTTGCTTCTCTTTCTCTTCTTCTATATCGGTTGAACTGTCGTAACAATCATCTGACGAGGAAGCAACGAGGTGCATGGCTCGTTGAAGACGTTCCGTGGTTCTGAACCCGTCCATAATCAGAGAAAAGAGAGAGAGTCAAAGAGAGAGAGAGTCAAAGAGAGAGATGTCAACTTTGTGGATTGCATGTGGAGTAAATTGTTTCATTATTACAAAGACAGAAGAAATTCTATTGAATTTTTTCCTGAGCTCACTTCGCTCACTTCGCGTCGAGGCATGCACTCTACCACGAGGGTCTACATGATGTGCGACGCGTATGCACTATTTTCCTCCTCGTCGCCGCGGCACTCGTTTCCTTCTTCTTCATTCAGTCGAGAATTTTCGTCGTCGTCGTCGTCTTCTTTCACCGATTTTGAGAAATAACAATAACAATACTACTAGGAGCGACTGTTGGAGCGGTAAAAGAATTGCGACGACGACGACGACGAGAGCGACGAGAACGACAACACCGAAAGTACCATCATCACCGTCTCTATTAGGTGTTGGCAGAGGAAATAGAAGAAAAGGAACACGAGTAGCAGCGATGAATATCGCTTCCGAAAGGAGAAATACAGCAACAACATCGTCAGAATCAACAACAACAACGACTTCTACGGTAAGAAACCTACGAAGAACGAGTAGAAGAAGAAGAAATAGCCAACGGCACGAGTTTGTGCCGCTTGGCACGATGGCGGGAAGAGGAAAGCCGGAAAAGTTTGCGACCATTAAAGTTCGAGCTTTCAACAGCGACAACCCGGGAGGAATGGATGCAGACCAACAGGCACCGTCGTCGCTATCATCGACGGCGACGCGGTTAGGCAGAGCCCTCGGCGGTATATTCAAATCAGCGTCGAAACGGGTAAAGCGAAACTTCAACAGAATACCAATAGCACTCATCGCACTTTTAGTTGGCGTCGCCTTGACGGCGTTCTTTCCGCATCCGGAATCGCCTGGAGACGCTTTCATCACGTTTACGATTGTAACGTTGGGTGAGTTTTTGAGTTCTATTTTATACAGCGAAAAGAATCAAGGAGGCTTTTTACGTTGGGCAAAGTACGGAGAATCCGTTCCGATACTCCTCAACGCGTTCAAAATTGGCGTTTTCTACGGGTTGTTTATCGACGCGTTTAAAGTTGGAAGTTAGAGAAAGTATAATCGTGCTACTGGTATGTTGATATTAAAAATCGTATTTTGGATTTGTGAGTAACTCTTCGTTTGAAATTTCGACGTAACCTCCGCTCGAAAACCGCGCTTCGTCATCTGAAAGCGCCGCGTTTACAACGGCTTTGGCGACACGCTCTACTCTCACCGGCGAGTTTTCCATCCCAAATTTTCCAAGTCGTTTCATCACCATCGTTACTGGATCCATCAACATCCAAAGCGGTAAGTTCAAATTCTCCCCCACTCTTTTCGTTCCCGAAACACCTCCTGGTTTCACAACCACCGCGAGCGGCGGCGTCGTCGGCGGCGATGCGCTATTACTATTGCTATTACTATCATTACTTCTCGCATTCGTATGATCATTATTTCCACCGCGCACAAACTCGTTCTTTGCAAAATTTTCCACCGCCATCTTTCCTTCAATGTACGGCTTCGCTCCCGGAACGAGCGCACCGGCGACCCCTAACGAGGCGCCTACTGCAACGAATCGGTTCAACCCGTGTACCTTTTGCGCTGTTTTTGCGGGAATTATGTTCGTGTCTGCGTTTCCTTTATAACAATCCTCTTTCGATATACCAAAAGGCAACACACCAATAGACGTTACTATGCAGCTCGCGCCTTGTAAGTGTTCGGCGTACGTATCTGGTTTCGTGCTGTCCGCGGCGACCCATTTGATTTTATCTGTCCATGATGACGACGACGATTTTCCGTTTTTACCTTCCTCGTTGGGAGGCGGTACGCCTGAACGCGATATTGCGGTGAGTTCAACCGTGCCTCTCCTCACAAACTCTTTCGCGATGGCTCGACCGACGTATCCATTCGCGCCGAATAAGACGACGAGTTTTCTTTTCCCACTCATGAATGATGAGTGATGAAATGAAGGGGTGTGTTGTCCGTGTTGTGCGTTGTGAGGCAACCTCGAACGAATTTTGGGAGTTTGACGTAACGAGAATCTCTTTGTGTGGAAAATAAAAAAAAACTCCTTCACACATCAAAAATCGTATCTTTACTACGAATGATTTCTCTCGCGAGCGCATCATCGATGACATCTACTATAAAAGTAATATCGTCATCAGGTGATAATGCTACGCATAACGTCAGTCATCGAAGGATACCGCCCTCGAGGAATAGGTGCGCTCCTCGCGCTTTTTCAAAGCGAAGTGTCGAGTTAGGGGATTGTTGTTTCAAAAGTGGTGGAAGTGATAGATTTAGATGTAGCAGAAGTAGTAGTATACGTAACAATAAAAGAAGGACGAGCGGACGAGTGGTAAAGTGCAAAGCATCGTTAGCCCTCACAGACGTGTTATTCACGACTGGTACGGTCATGGTGATGCCGTTCTATGCGCTCATGATTTCCAAGCCAAACAGTCGAGTGACTCGAAATTTGATGGAGAGTAAACTCCTGTGGTTGATTTTAGGGGTTTTATATATCGTCGCGGCGTATTTGAGTTTGAACAGCGAAGA
>JGI20155J14468_10001330_pt1 | contig 19468 bp, 18 predicted proteins | sample COG_05_FD_14468 | JGI IMG/M metagenome (IMG submission 14468) | reverse complement strand
ATATAACTCCATTGGTGGCCCTTCGAGCAGTGCTTCCCTAGAAATATCCGTTGTTTTGATGTATTTGAGCCCTCTTTCGTAGTAGTAGGCGATGTGTTTGAAAAGATCAACTTTGGTTTCCTTTAGCCATCCGCCCACTCTAATTTGGTGATCTAAACTATCCGCACCCAACATTATTTTCTCTCGCCCATAAGAAATCATCCAAGCTTTGAATAATTCTGGACGATAAATAGAAACCGTGGAGGCCGTGATGCTGTCTGCACCAAATTCAAAGGCTTTGTTGACGTCTCCATCGGTGTGCAAGCCCCCGGTAAAATTTATTTTAAGAGAGGTGTGACCCGCCAGCGTCTCAAGGGTAGGGTAATTCACAATACGCCCCTTTTTAGCACCATCCAAATCAACTAAATGTAGTTTTTGGATGCCGATACTTTCAAATTGTTTGGCAAGATCGAGTGGGCTTAGGTCATATACTTTTTCCTTTTTAAAATCACCTTTGATCAATCGCGCCATTTGGCCATTATGAATTAATATCGACGGAATGATCTCCATTATGGATAAGTTTATGCGTTGCTCGAGACGAATGATTGAACCTTAATATACAAATATAATAGGTCAATAGCTATCAGAATTGACTTGAATCAATTTAAATCCTTCTCCATGGATCGTAATGATTTTAAATACATCTGTTAATTGAAGATATTTTCGAAGTTTGGCAATGTACACATCCATGCTTCTGGCATTGAAATAGCTGTCATTTTTCCAAATACGCTTGAGAGCTAAGGTCCTATCTACGGTTTGATTTAGATTTTCCAAAAATAATTTCATCAGTTCGTTTTCTTTGGTAGTTAAGGAGATATTGTGCTGATCGATGATTAACGTGTTTTCGTCATAATGGTATCGAATATTTCCAACCACATATTCTTTTGGAAAGGCGGCGGATTTTTTAGAACTGGATCGTCGTAAAATGGCAGTAATTCTGAGCAGTAATTCCTCCATACTAAATGGTTTGGTTACGTAATCATCGCCGCCTATCTGAAATCCTTTTAAGACATCTTCTTTCATAGATTTAGCGGTCAAAAAAATGACAGGAATATCAGCATTGACCGCTCTGATATCTTTAGCTAGTGAAAAGCCATCCTTTTTTGGCATCATTAAATCCAGTAAACACAGGTCATATTGGCCCTCATAAAAAGCGGTGAGCCCGGCCTCACCATCAGTGGCCAAGGTGGTCGTAAATCCCTTTAATTTGAGATATTCCTCAAGGATTTGACCCAGATTAACATCATCTTCAACCACTAATATTCTTGTATTATTCATAATCTAGAGGAAATTTAACTATAAAATTGGTCCCTTTTTTAAGCTCACTTTCCACCTCGATGCTTCCATGATGGAGCGTGATGATCTCTTTGACATAAGCCAGACCAAGTCCAAAACCTTTGATATTGTGCACATTGCCACTGGCCACGCGATAGAATTTCTGAAAAATATTTCTTTGGGCTTCTTTGCTCATACCCATCCCATGATCTTTGATGGAGCAGATGAGCTGACCTCTGATGTTTTGTGTTCGGATCATGATATTGGGGGCATCATTTGAATATTTCAAAGCATTATCTAATAGGTTGAGAAGGACACCCAAGAGATAAGCTTCATCCCCTTTTAATTTGAACTGGGAAGCATTTAATGCCAATTTTAGATGTCCTAATTTACGCTCCATTTGAATAGAAATTTTGTCTACTGCTTGTTGGATAATGGCATGAAGATCCACGGTTACTAAATTTAATTTTAATTCGTTTTTATCGAGTTGTGCCATTTGCAAAACATCAGCTACCTGGCTCTCTAAGCGTTTATTTTCATCTGCAATGATGCCTAAATATTTCATTTTCATGGAGGTCTTCTGTGGAATCGTTGGATCAAGGAGGGCTTCGATGGCCAATCCGATGGTGGAAATGGGTGTTTTGAATTCATGGGTCATGTTATTCATGAAATCGGTTTTCATCACCGAGATTTTTTTCTGCCGAACAATGGTAAAAACAGCATAGCCGAAGCAAATTAAAATAATGAGAATTAACAAAGCTGAGCTAGATAGAGGGAACCAGATTTTACTCATGAGGTACTTCTCTTGACTCGGAAAATCAATGACCAATAAATTGGGCTCATTGGTGACATCGTTGGGGAATAAATTGGTTTTGAAGTGGCTTTGCAACAGCCGTTCATTTGAGTAATCTTTGCTGATTTCAATCAATCGACCGGAGCGCGGGTTGATGATGGCATAATCATAGGGTATATCAATACTCTTTTTCTTTAACTCCGTATGAAGAAGAGAATCCAGCTGATCAGGATCAAAACGATTGGCGAGTCCAATCTTAGGCAACATCATTTCCTCCAAAAGACCCATCATCATATTAGATTTATTGGAGATTTTTTCCAAAATTTCTTTAAGATTTGAATTGAGAGTTTCAGTTTCCGGCCCATCTTTAGGATAAGCAAATTGAATATTGTTAATATTGGATTTGAGCATGTCGAAGAAAGCCTTGCCCATTTGATTGGATCTAAGGGGTGCACCTACCACTTCAAAAGAAAAGTTGAAACTTCCTGTACTAGAGAGACTGTCTTCAAATAGAATCTTTTCTTTCCCTTGAAGGACCTGCCTTTGATTTAGGGGGGGAGTTGCTTGAAATTGAAAGGGTTGAAATCCCCTTGATTGACCTTGAGAGGGGAGATTATTCATTTGCCGGTTGACATAAAATAAGGCCTCTTGTTGTTCTAGCTTCTTAGTTACATTTGACAAAGCCGTCATGACATCGCGTTCAAAATGGTCACGATTGCCAGTGATTACCGTATCAATCCAATACCATTGAAAAGCAATGAGACCGGTTAGCGCAACGCTCATCAGGGCAATAATCCAGCCTAACCTATTTTTACTCATGCATCAAAAGTAGGTAGATCTACACTTTGAGCGCAGTAGATTAACTGTTTTTAACAAAAAAAGTGGACCGAGGGGGCTTAAAAGCGGTATGGGCCAAGATGTGGGAAGTACTGGATTCGAACCAGCGACCCCCGCCCTGTCAAGGCGGTGCTCTAAACCAACTGAGCTAACTTCCCATTTTTAAAAAAAACAGGCTCGGCTTCTCTTTTAAAATCAGATTTCAAAATTAAATAATCGACCGTTAACATCGTAAGAAAGTTAAATGATTATTAACATATAATTTTTCTTTTTGATCGGAGGATACTTTTTAGGTAGGCCCGTAGAACTTGACGGCTGTGAGAATATAGAAAGGGAGGCCTGATTCAATAAGTTTCTTCCATGAAGAAGAGGGTTTCTTTCTTCGAATAAAGGAGTTGGTTATATTTTTCATTTACTTTATCATTATTTTTATATTCTATTGATTGTGTCCTTGTCTTTTCAATATTATCAACCTGCGCTGCTTCGAGACCTCTATACGTGTTTTATATGGACGTTTGCCCAAGCCAATGCTCCCTTACGGTTGTCTTATGAGGATTTTTCTATCAGAATGTTAGAAAAACTAGGGCTGAATGGGGAGATCAGTGGTGTGATGTTTGAGGATGAAGCGCTCATAGGTTTTGTGTTGCAGAGCCGGGCCTATTTTCAAGGATTAGACACCGTTTATAATGGAGGCACCGGTGTCATAGCAGTGTACCGGGGAAAGGGAATCATTCAGAAAATATATAAAAATTTACTACCCTATTTGAGAGAAAGTGGCGCGGAAAGAATTTTACTGGAAGTCATCACGACCCACGCGCGCGCATTGAAATTATATGAGGCTATGGGGTTTCAAAAAAAACAACTGCTGCATTGCTTTAAGGGGTCTGTTATTTTGGATATGGGATTGAATCATCTTGTTTTTCGGGAATCGCAGGATTTTAAATTGGATCGATTTAATACATTTGTTGACTTTTCACCCTCTTTTATAGATGCCAACGAACGTTTAAATGCGAACTGGAAATACGAAAAATTGATAGAGGGTTATCAGGGGGAAACGTTAATGGGCTATATCATTTTTCAAAAACATTTGGGGAGGATATCACAGTTGGGAGTACGGAAGGATTATAGAAGACAAGGTGTGGGAACCGCTTTGCTGCAACATGCCCAGCAGGTATGTCAAAGAGACCTGACCTTGATGAATATCCCCTCTGAAGCAAAGGGCATGTTCAATTTTTTAATAAATACAGGATTGGTCAATAATGTGGATCAATATGAGATGGAAATGAGGTTATGAAGATCGCGTGGTCACAGTTGGTTAAGGAAGTCGAAGGGACAGAACTCTGTCATCATTCAGAAGTAATGATTACCCGGTTGGGTTATGATTCACGATTGATTTCACTATGGGAGGGTTTGCTTTTCGTGGCTCTGAAAAGTGCACGAGCGGATGGGCATGATTTTATTCCTGAGCTTTATGCCCGAGGGGTTCGTTGTTTTGTGGTGGAAAGGCCCATAGAGGTTAAGGCCTATCCCGAAGCCAATATCTTTTTAACGCCCTCGAGTAGGGCCTGTTTACAAGATTTGGGAAGATGGGCGGTCGCACATCACCCCATCCCGCTGATTGCTATTACCGGTAGCAATGCCAAGACCTTGGTTAAAGAATGGTTGGCTACGCTCCTTTCAGAAAAGTTTGTGTTGGCCAAAAGTCCCCGGAGCTTTAACTCTCAAATCGGGGTACCTCTTTCGGTATGGGATCTGTCAGCGCATCATCAAATAGGCATTTTTGAAGCAGGGATCTCTCAACAAGGGGAGATGGAGCATTTGGAAAAAATTCTTCAACCGAGCATAGGGATCTTCACTAATATTGGAGAAGCCCATGATCAAGGGTTTAAAGATTTGGCAAATAAAATTGCCGAAAAAGCAAAATTGTTTGTAGGGACCCAGCAAATCATTTGTCGGCGAGACCATGCCGAGGTTTTTGATTACTTAAAAGGATTGTACCCCAATCGGATATTTGACTGGTCCACTACGGACCCGCAAGCGTGCTTTTATTACGCCCTTTCCAAAAACAGCGTATCCCTTCAATTCAAGGCGCTTGGTATGTCTTTCAATTTCCTTTTTCTTTTGAAATTTGGATAGAGAATGCCCTGCATGCCCTCACAGCAGCCTTACTTTGTGGATTGGATCAAGCGACCCTTCAACAGGGTTTGGATAAACTTAAACCTTTGGAAATGAGGTTGGAAATTAAAAAGGGAATCGATAATTGTTATTTGATTGATGATACTTATAACAACGATTTTCAGGGCCTTACGGTGGCCCTTGACTTCCTAAAACAACAAAAGCAGCGGCAAAATAAGACGGTTATTTTAACAGACATTCAGCAATCTGGGTTGACCGATGCCCACCTTTATAAAAAAGTGAATGAATTATTGGTCAGCCAGAAGATCAACCGGCTGTTTACCATTGGCAAACAAATTGCGGTATTTCAAGATCAGTTTGAGATACCCGTTATTTCTTATCTCACGGTAGCAGATTTTTTATCAAATCAACCTAATTTTCAGGAGGAGATGATTTTAGTTAAAGGGGCAAGAAAGTTTGCTTTAGAACGAATTATTCATCGACTGGAAGCTAAAAAGCATCGAACCCAATTGGAAATCCAGCTGGAAGGGATTGTTCAAAATTTAAATCAATATAAGCAACGGCTGTCAGAAAAGACCAAAATAATGGTCATGGTGAAAGCTTTTGGCTATGGAGGAGGGAGTCTTGAAATAGCCAATGTCTTGCAATTTCATCACATTGATTATTTAGGCGTGGCTTACTTAGATGAAGCCATTGCGCTCAGAAAAAATGGAATTGAGACCCCAATTATGGTAATGAATCCAGATTTAGACCAATTGGAGATTTTTTGTGATTATCAGCTGGAGCCTGAAATTTACAATATGGCGGGCCTAAAGCAGGTAATGAGCTTGGCCTCGAAGCCTAAAATTCATTTAAAAATAGACACAGGCATGCATCGATTGGGGTTTGATCCTAGTGAGGTGAATGAAATCAAGAGTTTGCTTTCGGAGGGCGCTGTAGAGGTAGCGGGGATTTTCACACATTTTTCTATGGCTGATTTGCCCTTGGAGGATGATTTCACCCACAATCAGGTCCGTATTTTTGAGCAATCCTATGGCGCGCTGACCATGGGCGGATCTCATCAACCGCTTAAATATGCTTGCAATTCTTCGGCCATGGTTAGATTTCCTGAATATCAATTTGATATGGTACGATTGGGCATCGGCCTCTATGGATTTGATCCCTCAGGGTCCATGAACCTGGCTCCAGTAAGTGTCTTGAAGACACGGATTTCTCAAATAAAAACAGTTAAAAAGGGGGAGCATATCGGTTATGGTACGGATGGGCGTGCTGATCGCAATGCTACGATAGCCATCGTTCCCATTGGCTATGCTGATGGCTATGCAAGAGTTTTCGGTAAGGGGAGGGGCTTTATGGGTCTCCATGACCATCAGGTACCAACGATCGGGAACATCTGTATGGACATGACGATGCTCGATGTCACAGGTATCAGCTGTTTTGAAGGGGATACTGTGGTCGTTTTTGGTGAAAAACCAACTATTGAAGACTTGGCCGAATGGGCACAAACCATTCCCTATGAGATTCTGACCAGCATAAGTCAACGGGTAAGTAGAATTTTTATTGGCTGAGAAATTATTTGACCGTTCACATAGTATTGATAAGATCAGAAACTTTATTTGATTATATTCATCCTTATAATCTTAGCACTTATGGTCAAGACAGCAATTAATTATTGCATTATTTTCTCTCTTTTGTTCTTTTCATGTCAAGATAAAAAGAGCCCTACGATAGAAGCAGAAACCCCTCAATTTGCCCAATCTAAACAAGGCATGGTGGTGGCCGCACAACCACTGGCTACGACGGTAGGTAATAAAATATTAGAAAGGGGAGGGAATGCTGCAGATGCTGCGGTGGCAACAGGCTTCGCTTTGGCAGTGGTTGAGCCTACGATGAATGGCATTGGAGGGAGGAGTCAAATATTGGTTCGAAAAACGGATGGCTCTTTTCAGTCTTATAATGCCATGACCGAAATACCTGCTAGTTATAGAACACCTGATTCAGTAGTGTCTTCTGGTCATGGTACGATTGCCATTCCAGGGGTAGTTGCGGGTTTGGTGAAATTGCATGAAGCTCACGGATCATTGCCTTTGGAAACACTCATGCAGGGAGCCATTGAATTGGCGACCAAAGGGTTTGAAATTTTGCCAGGAGAGGCTGCTCGACATAAAATGGCCTATGAAAATATACGGGGAAATGTCGGTTTAAGTGCACAAATGCTCAAGGGGGATTCCGTGCTATATCAAGCAGGAGAGCGATTGATTCAGGCCGATTTGTCACAGACCCTTACACGGATTGCCCAAAGTGGAGGCAGAGATTTTTATGAAGGGGAGACGGCTCTTCGCATTGCCGAAGACATGGCAGCTAATGGAGGATTTGTTACGTTGGAAGATTTGGCACAATATAAGGTGTTGGAAGGACGTATGGTGACTACCCAATACCGTGGGTATGAAATTCACTCCATTGCGGCCCCAGCAGGAGGCGGCTTGGTGATCAAGGCATTGAATCTTTTGGAACCCTTTGAGTTATCCCTTATGAATCCTGCTGAATGGGCCCTGGTCATCAATCAAGCCTTGGCTCTTGCTGCGAACAGCAGATATGAAGACTACTATGAACTAGATTTACTGTCCGTACAAGACAAAGAATGGGCAGAAAAGGCGTCTGAAGACTTCATCGTTCCTGAACGGGCCACTGCTCAGGCAGCCGTTTACCATCAAGGGGCACAAAACCTACTCGTAACCAATGTCGACTGGTCAGGAGATACGTGGGGAGAGGACAGTCATCATACCACGCATTTTACTACGGCGGATTGTCAGGGCATGGTGGTTTCAATTACCCAAACCGTAGGCCCGCTTTTTGGTTCTAAGGTGATTACGCCTGGATTGGGCTTTGTTTATGCATCCACGATGGGAGCATATTTATCAGGAACGGATCAAGCGCCAGGTTCACGGCCAAGAACGACCATTGCACCGACCATTGTCACTAAAGATGGGAAAACGGTCATGGTGCTGGGTGCGGCTGGAGGATTAAGAATTTTGTCAGGAATTGTACAAACGATTTCTCGATTTATTGATCAAGGAATGTCTTTACAAGCCGCAGTGTTGGCACCGCGAGTGCATCCCATGTCTGCCTTTGATTCACTATCAGGCAATTATGTGGGCAGAGGGCTTCAAATCAATGCCGAATTTACGCTCAATAATGGTTGGGCCGCGGCAGATTCATTGCTCTGGTTGGGTGCTGGTTTTGAGGTGACGCCACTCGAGCGTTATGGTGCTTTTGCCCGAGTTCATGCTTTGCGCTATGACGAGATGACTCAGCTTTGGACGGGGGTCGCAGATGCGGACTGGGAAGGCACAGCAAAAGGTCCTGTCGAAAGTATTTGTACGACTCAATAGTTATTATTAATGAACGAATAACCCATGAAGGAACCAGAAGCCGTTACTTTGATTGAAAAAGCAAATGCTTGGTTGAAGGCATCTATTAGTATCAGATTGCTGACCATTGGGGTGCTTATTTTGTTGTTGCTGATTCCTGTTTCAATAGTTCAAGATTTAATCAAAGAGCGCCATGAACGTCAAGAGGAAGCCATAAAAGAGGTCAGCGACAAGTGGGGGAGTGCCCAAACCCTTCTAGGATTGGTACTGACGGTGCCTTATACCACTTCTTCCAAAGTCTACAACAACAATGGCGAAATGATCAAATGGGTTGAATCCAGAGCGTATGCCCATTTTTTACCTGATCAACTAAACATTGAGGGTGAAATATTGCCTGAAATGAGGTATCGAGGGATTTACGGGGTGACCGTTTATCGTTCCAAAATGAAGATTTCAGGGATATTTTCACATCCAAATTTTGAGGATTGGAAAATACCCCCAGAAGAGATCCTCTGGGAGGAGGCCTATGTTGCTTTGGGATTGTCTGATTTGAGGGGCATACAAGAAGTAGTAGCCCTACATTGGGGAAATGATATTTATGGTTTTAAGCCAGGGGTTGAATCAGATGAGGTGATTCAAAAGGGGATCAGTACTCGAATTCTTATACCCCCCAGTTCAAATGAACCGTGGGACTTTTCACTTGATCTCAGCATTAATGGCAGCACAAGCTTGAGTATGGTGCCTTTAGGAAAATCAACCCTTGTCGAATTAAAGTCGTCATGGCCAAGTCCAAGTTTTGATGGAGCATTCTTGCCAGATGAGCGAACGATTGATCAGGAGGGTTTTCACGCATCATGGAAAGTGTTAAACTTAAATCGATCTTATCCGCAAAGTTTTAGAGGAACGGTTCAGGGCATTTATGAATCTGCTTTTGGTGTCAACTTATGGGTGCCGGCAGATGATTACCAGCAAACCATGCGGGCTGCAAAATATGCCTCTTTGTTTATAGCCCTCACTTTTTTACTTTTCTTTTTTGTTCAATTGCTCAACGGATTGCGCATCCATCCGGTGCAATATGTGATCGTAGGCTTGGCGCTCTGTGTTTTTTACACCCTTTTGATCGCCTTGAGCGAGCACCTCTCATTTGCCCTCAGCTATTTGATGAGCAGTGTAACCATCATTTTGATGATTACTTTATTTGCCCATAGTTTTTCAAAAAAAAGAAAATTGACTCAAGTCATTGGTGGGATTTTAATCTTGCTTTACGCGTTTATTTATTTAATTATTCAAATTGAGGATTATGCACTCCTTGTGGGAAGTTTAGGATTATTATTCGTTTTGGCCATCACCATGTACCTCTCTCGAAAAATTGATTGGTATGCCTATCCCACTAAATCATCATCCAAAGAATAACATCTGAATAGCTTAAATTAGGAATGTATTTCACCACTAAAATGGCCATTATTTTCTTTGAGGCCAACAAATGTTTCAACTTAAGATGAAAGGTGTTACCGGCCACGCTTTAGCCATCCATTAAGCTTGTAAGGACGAAGAAGTATTTAGGTCAGGAGGAGGGCACAGCTTCAATATGGAGATAAGTGGAATCTCTAAATGGCTTTAACTTTGAAAAAATAGCTATATTGCTTAAGCTAAAAAGTAAGAATTATGCGTGATCTGAAATATTTATTTGCCTATACCATCCCGCTCAGCACCTTTTTTTCTATTTATTTTCAAGGGATGTGGGCATTTAGCGCGGTTTTTTATGCTTTTGTCATCATTCCTTTATTGGAATTTTGGTTGAGGCAATCCAATACGGTTTATTCTGACCAAGAAAAGGAGGATAGAATCAAAAAGAAACTTTTTGATTTGATGCTTTATCTCAATGTACCTATTGTTTTTGGCTTGCTTGGATATGGTCTGGTAACCTTGCATCAAGATGCTTTGTGGACTTATGAAAGGATAGGCATACTGTCTTCTTTGGGGATTTTGTTGGCGACCAATGGGATCAACGTTGCTCATGAACTGGGCCATCGATCATCAAGGTTTGAACGCACCTTATCCAAGCTGCTATACATGCCTTGCTTGTATATGCATTTTTTTCTTGAACACAACTATGGCCATCATAAACATATGGCCACACCCGATGATCCGGCTACGGCAAGATACAATCAACCGCTCTATTCTTTTTGGATCAGTTCGGTGATCAACCAATATAAAAATGCGTGGAACATTCAATTCGGTTTTCTGGCCAAAAAACAAAAATCATTTTTTTCTTTTGACAATGACATGTTGTTTTATCTATTGTTTCAGGGCCTCTATTTAGGGTTGATCTTTGCCTACTTGGGGGCGGATGGCTTACTTATGGGTCTGATCGTGGGGATCAGTTCTTTTTTATTTTTAGAAACGATCAACTACATCGAGCATTATGGCTTGCGACGTGTGGTGCTACCTTCAGGAAAATATGAAAAGATTACGGCTCTTCACTCCTGGAATTCAAATCATATCATGGGGCGCATTGTGTTATACGAGCTTACGCGCCACAGTGACCACCATTTCAAGTCAAATAAGAAGTATCAAGTATTAGAACATAAAGAAGAAAGTCCGCAGCTTCCTTTTGGTTACCCCGCAGCCATGCTTTTGGCATTGGTTCCTCCGATGTGGTTTCGGGTGATGAATGGGAGAATCCCTGCCCAAATGTTGCCTGAGGGCAGTGTTTAAAAACTACAATTCAGTGTATTTGATTGAATAAGCTGAGGGAAATCAGCTAGAGAAATTTTGAAAAAGTCAGCTTTTAGAGCAAATAAAGCACTTTTTTTAAATATAATTAGATTTTCATATATTTGGGTTTTACAACTAAAAACAACCAATTATGAAAAAACTACTTATTTTATGTACCGTATGGTTCCAGGTGAATGTTGCCTTCAGTCAAAACATAGTCCTTGATTTTTCCTTTGTGGATGCAAAAAATCCAGGAGTTTATGACGCCCATTTAAATACCTATTTCAAAGTATACAATCAAAAGCTAATCGACGATGGACAGATATTGGGATGGCACGCCTGGAAGGTGATCAATGGCCCTCAAGAGCCCTTTACCCATGTGGTCGTTTCTATTTATGATTTAGATAAAATGGATGATGATTATACCTCAGATACTTGGGCAGAGCGGATGCCAAATATCACGCAAAGCCACAGAGAAATGATTGGGCAAAGTATTGGAGAGAACCGAAAAATTGTCGGAACCACGACTGTAGTCAATGTCGCAGAGGTTTTACAAAAAGGGGTCACTGAATATCCTGATATTGTGGTGATGAATTTAATGAAAGCCAAGCATGGAAAATACAAATCCTATGAAGACTTAGAAAAATCGTTGACGCCTTCAATACCTGACAATGCTTCCCGAAAAGGATGGAGTTTGGCCAAAAGAATTGACCGAATAGGTACAGAAATGTCTTGGACTCATTTTACCGTAGATTGGTATGATACCTATTCTGATTATCTCAAAGAGGCTTCACAACCTTCACAAGATGCTGATAAAACCTATGAGAAAATGATGAAATTGAGAGATCTAACGGATCGGGTCGTTTTAGAAAAATTCATCTTTTTAAATAAATAAACTTAAGCTACTCTAGACCCTTTATCAAGCTTAAAATGGTGTACGTCAACGAAATCTTAGATCCTCAATGGTCATAAGAAGGGGGGTGTATCTTCAAAAGGAGAAGGAGCAGTTATTTTAATTAAAATCACTTAATGAATAAAATTATGAAAAATTTATTTTATCTATTTTTTATTAGTTGATTGCCATTTCTTGCAATCAAAAACCATCAGAAGCGCAAGCTCCTGAGGCAGAAGCACCTAGTCTTTATATAGAATGGTACGGCGATAACGAGGTCGCCAATGAAATGGTGACTCGCGGAATGGGACATATTATGAATGTTGAATTTGACAAGGCAATTGTATTTTTTGAAGCAGCCACACAGCTTGACAGCACCTTATTTGGACCACATGTCATGTTGGCCCAATTCTCTAATGCAAATTCTGAAAATCAAGAATTTCATTATGCAAGAGCCAAAGTCTTGGCAGCGGACAAAAACGTCAACTCAAAATTATTTGTTTCCCTTTTAGACGAAAAAAACGAAAAAGGAAAGAGGCAAGTTTTAGGTGCTGACAACCATATAATTTGGAAAAAGATGTACGAAAATGAGCCTAGAGGGGGATTCATGAGGTACTGGTACACTTTTGGGATGACAGCGGAAGAAGGAGCAGAAGATGCGTTGCTCAAAATGTTGGAAGATTTCAAAAGTGAAGGGAGAAACTACAGCGCAGTGTTGAATAATCTGGGATATTTCTACATGAAAAATGGAAATATGGACAAAGCCAAGGAATATTTTGAAAGGTATTGCCAGACTCGGCCAGATGGTTATAATTCTCATGACTCTATGGGAGAGTATTATTTTAATAATAAGGACTATGAAAATTCGCTATTACATTATCAAATGGCTTTAGACAACTATCCAGCAGCTAGTAATGCCAAAACAATGATTGCCGAGATTATGGCTTTAATGAAATAAATCATAGTGGGACCATTTGATAAGTCAAGGGGTTCATTGGAAAATAAAAGAAAGCCCTTCAATAGAAGGGCTTTCTTTTGATATGGAATATTAATAGCACCCTATTCATCAGCTAAGTACAAAGTGTTGGGATCTCAAATATTACTTTGAAAAATAAAATAAAATAAAATTGGGGAAAGAAATCGGAAATTTAATAAGTTTGATAACAAAGCATAAATACAATGGCAGAAGAAAAAGAGAATTTCCAGTTGGATAAAAAGTGGTTGGGGAAAGGTCAGATCATCAGTTGCATCATCAATCAAGAGGGGTATATGATTGCGTTGGCCTATGATCATGATAAAGTGGTAGAGTACAACAGTCGCTGGCTTGAAAAAGAAGAATCCTCATGGACTGAGGAAGGACTTTTTAGTGTGCCCTCAGAAAGTCCATTACCTCCATGGGTCATCTTGGAGACCAAACAGACAGATCATTTCATCATCAATGAAGCTTGGTTGGGACGCAGATTGCTACTTACCTACCAGACCAAAGACGGGAAGGCGCAATCTTACAACCACGATAAATACCATCTCAATCATAAAGAATTAATCACCAACCAAAAAGGTTGGGATGCGACTAGGATCTTTAGTGATCCCAATAAGGGGACTATACCTAAGCTGAAAAAGTGAAGCTCATTGATCGGAGGAAAACCCTCTCCAACAGTTTAAGAGGTAATGCTTTGTAACCCTGTAATGACCCCTACTATTTGATGCCATCACCCTCCTATGAAAAAATTAACATTCAAATATCTACTTGAATTTGTAGTGATTGTTTTGGGCATCTCTGTCTCATTCTGGTTTGATAAATATCAAAACAGAATCGAAGACGCAAAAAAAGAAAGGGTGGTTTTTAGTGATCTCAATACAGAACTTCGAATCATCTCAAGTATGATTGAAAATAGAAGGGCCGCCTTTTTATTTGATATCCAGATCATCAACAGTTTAATTCAAAACTCCACTAAAGACAGCATTCAATATAATTATGACGATTTACTCACAGCAGTTACGGATTGGAGAGGATTTACTCCGAGTGAAGAAATATATACTTCCTTGAAATATGATGGAGGTCTAAAATTCATTACGTCAATTGAGATTAAAGCAGCCATTGAAGCATTTTATCATGGAACTAAGGCAGGGATTCTTGCCAATATGGAAGATGAGGTAATGGTTCAACGAGAAATACTAAAATACCTTCAGTATAACCATCCTCAGATGCTACTCATGGAAAACGACATCATCAAATCAGAAGCAGAAAAAATAGCCCTGTTTAAAAGCGTTCTTAACAATGATCCTACCCTTCAATCTCTGCTAATATCAAAACTGCGTTTCATGGGGAACAAAAACAAGGGCATGCAGAACTATAAAAGGAGTCATGAGAACTTGGTCAGGCTACTCAACTAATTTCTTTTGATCTTGAAGGAGAACAAAGAACATTGTATCTAAGCCATTAAGGCCAAAATCTTTTAATTTCAGAGGAGAAAAGCCTTTCTTTTTGACGGTTAGGTAGGGGAAATACAAAAACCAACAAACGACAAACTTTGTTAACACAGTTCTTATTTTTTGGAAATCAAAGGCAAAGTTTTTCCAATAAGATGTTTGAAGGTTCATACATAGTCCCTTTTGAACGGGTTCCTCCGTCCAAAAACAGCGCGGTAAAAGCATAAGTGCCTCTTAGCGCTACAACTTTTCCTTTATCAACTTCTCCAGTCAGTATCACTGATAAAAAAGCAGGTTACTTTGCTATAAGATAGCCGGTAGAGGCGAGTATGCTCACCTAATGTTGATAGAGCGGGAAGGTGATTTTTTTCTTGATCAGTAGCATTAAATTGCAGATCAAGTTTCGGAAGTCAGCTGGGCCCTTAGAAAAAAGGGATTTCTTATTAAAACGATTATTCCTTAATTAAACGGCGAAAGAGGGGGGTTGACCTTTAACTATTTAACAGGCAGGAGTCTTATTTCCTCAAGGATTAATTCCACTTCTAATTTAAACTCCTTACTAAAGACATGACTTTGATTGTCCCACATCTTAAGGACTGTAGGATCATTCAATAATGATTTAATAATCCTCCTGTAGGCAAGCCAATCACTTTGCTCAAATAAGCCAATTCGATATTGATAAAAAGAGTTATCGAAATCTCTGAAATTAAACATATTATACAGATTTACATTGTACTGTTCGTAACCATCTAACGGTAAATTATTATCATTTTTGTACAAGGCATAGGGAATTATTTCTTCATCCATCTGTACTCTATAGATTTCCATATCTGTTTCATTTAGGGCTTGCCTAATGGTAGCTTTTGCGAGTTGATTGCTTTGCTTTGCTTCAATTCCAAGAAAGATAAGTGAGGCGACAATGGCACCTACACTAATTAGTTCAATGATTAATCTCATTCTATGTTCCATGTTTTTTTGTTTTAATGTATTTAATGAGGGTAGGGTCAAAACCTGATCAGGTCTAACCGCCATGAGTATCCGTAGTTTTGAAGGTCATTATGGGGGGATAAAAATTTGTTTTCAAATTTATATAAGTGAGGCATTTTTTCTACGCTAGACAAGATAAACAGGTTGTATGAAGCGCCAAACCTTTTAAGAAAATTTATAGCTTGGCCTTAGGGGTTCAATCCTGGGGCCTCAATGCGTTCTCCCTTATTTAGACTTGGGCCATTCTCATCAAATTTATTTCCATCAGCTCATACACCTTGTGGGGTGTCTCCGATGCGCACTTTTTTGTATCAATTATTGGTTGCCCAATAATTCCTAGGTATTTTTTTGGATTCCTCTTTTCCATTGTAATATTTTTAGGTACTCACCCATTTGCTGATATAGGGGGATATTTCTTGTCAATTTTACTGCCTGAAAATGTAATGCGTGCGATCACGAAATTCTTTAAAATCGATTTTACTGCCCTTGTCTTTGTATGTCTTGTAGTTTTTATCACCAGCGCCGAAGGGATGATATGATCCTGGCCTGCTGCAATAAACTAAAAAATTAGATCAAATCAAGAAGATCCATTCCTCGGGCATCTAAACCCACCTGAGCAGCTATTTCACGATTGTACTCTTTTATTGCGCCATTAGAGGGTAAAAAGTCTAATCAATGCTCAAACACCTAAACCACCTAAAGTAAAGTAATAAAGGATCCGTGTCACCATCTTATGCAAGGATCCATATGACCCACCTAAAAATAAAAACAACAACCAAATATGGGTAAGATGAGCTTTTCGACTTGGTTATGCCAGAAGTTTTTCTGAATCCATCTTGATATAAGTTCATTTTACGCAACAAGGGATACATTTATGGGGATTTGGTCATCGTTCGGATCCGCTTCGTGTAGTAGAGGGCGGTTGCTAGCCTAAGGGGGATGTTATTTTCCATAAAAAAATAATGATTATTATTGCTTTATATGAAACCTATAATAATGATTTCCTTTTTGTTGATAGGATTTTTCGCGCGTTCCCAATCGCCCCAAGCCACACGTTTATTCAATTTTGATTTTGAAAAGGAGCTCATCACCATAGATACCGTAATCAGATTTGAGGGATTATCAAAAAAGCAAATTATTGATTTGAGTTCTGATGGGCTCATTGATGCACTAAAAAACCCATCTTATGCACGTGAAATGGAACGTGATGATAGACTTGTAGGGGCGTCTAGTTTTGAATTTTATGCGTCTTTCAGCATGGACAGGGGGATAGATTTTAGGATAACTATTTTAGCTAAAGATGATAGCGCAAGAATGATTATTGAAAACATTGAAAGTTATCGGCTTCAGAAAAAAAGGAAGGGAGCTTATGGAAGGCAATCCAGCACCATAACCTCTGCGATTGAGTTGTATTATTGTCGAGGAAAACATTTAACTAGTAAACGCATGCTCGAGCTACAAAACAGGGTTGAATCTAATTTTATCGACGTAATTGATTCTTGGAAAAAAAGCATTAATGAGCCACGGGTCCTTTATGATGATTGGTGAAGTATGCGCACCTTTAGATGTCAGGGTAAATAACGATGAGTAAACCAATTAGAACTTACTATAAAGGGTAATCGCTTCTAAATACGAGACTAAAAAGGGGAGGATATTTCCCTCTCATATTATGAAAATACCCTCCCTAGATGAAAAACCAACAATAATCATGAGTACAACGAGGGCTCGGATGATTAAGTGTTTTAGAAATATTTAATGATAGCCTAGCTGCCTCATCCCAACCATGGGATGTGATCGAACTTAACGACCTCTAACCGTGAGATTGCCCAAACGTATGCCTAAGTTGAGGAATACAAAAGGATTTAATCCTTAGTTCGCTAAAAATATAATTTCCATTTCAGCCATGTCATACATTTTCCTTGAAGCCATGCCCATTTCTTGAACTTTTTGTTCAATGAATGTGGGTTCTTCAAAAGCATATTCCATCCCTGTTGGATTTTGAAAAACAAAGTGGGTTAAGTTTTTATAGGAATTATCGCTAGATGATTTGACCCGAGCGAGCCCCCACATTCTCAAACCTCCTTGCTCTATAATCTTACTCCATATGGGCATAAAAAATCCGAGTTCAAATTGTTCATAATCCTCATTCAAGGCCTCCATGGGGGCCATGTTGATGGCATCGCCAACTTGAGGTCGGTAGTTGGGTGTTTGATAGATGTTTTCGATGACATAAGTTCTTGCCGATTCTTTGGGATTGGTGCTCATCATCTTGTCAATATTCTTTTTTGACATTTTATTTTTGTAATGGGAGTAGGCATAATTGGGATAGGCCTTCCAGCTATCTGCTTCCATCTGGGCTTCATCTTTGTAGATATTAAACACCAAATAATCAGCTACTTTTTTCTGTGGATCAATTTCTTGCAAATTCCCTACGGACTACAGTGAAGCCACTTAAGTTACTGTTAATCAGTATTTTAGGTGGCTTTTTTAATGCCTACTGTTGTAGGAGCTGTGGTAAATATCTTTTTTTCTCTCATTTTATCCTTTAACGGCTTTAACACTTCCCAAACTACCAGTTTTTGTCATATTTTGTTCTATCCTGAGTGATTTTTTCTCAGGAGAGACATTTCATTGTGTATTAACAAGTTTTGCTAAATCCAGTCTAAAGCGATCCTTTTTGAGGTCATTTATTTTGGATAAAAGTAAATTTTTTAATTAAATTTTTAATAAATAATATGTTTACAATTACTTTAGATACAGAAGGATTCGAAACTCTCAAATATGAGATCAAGAATGAATTAGCCTCAGAATTAAAAGATATATTCTCCTCTCAAGAGGAAGTTTTAACAAGAAGTGAAGCAGCTCAGTTTTTAAAAATATCAAAACCGACACTTGATAAATTAGTTGCCAAGGAAGTAGTCCCATTTATGATATTAGGAGATCAAAAAAGATTTATAAAATCGGATCTTTTAAACATAGGCAGATCAGATGCTTTATAGTAACCAATACTACTTGACAATTTTTATCAATTTATAGATGTACGATACATTACATATACATTATAACTACGACGATAACGGTTATCCTGATACTGATAAAATTATATATAAGATCAGTGATGTTAACCACTCTGAATACGCTAACGGATCTACATGCATTTCTGGATCTCTAGATAATTTAAGAGTTAATATTAATGAGATGTCTGTAACGATAAAAGGAAGTCTCGCTAAATACTATTTAGGAAATAACTTTCAAACTCTTTCACAAAAGACAACCTCAGAAGCCATTGAAAAGTTATCTGATGATTTAAATCTAGATATTAATCTCTGTAAAGTTTCAAGGATAGATTTATCAACCAATTTCATTACTGATTTTAAACCTACTCTTTATTATGATTATCTAGATAGTTTAATGAGATTTCAAAGATTGGTACAGCCTGATAGTCTTTATTATAAACAAAGTTCTAAGAGATTATTGTTCTATGATAAAACTAAATGGGCAAAGCAAATGCGAATAGAGATCCCTAAACAATTTGAAGATCAGAATATACTCAGGTATGAGATGGTCTTAAATAAAGGAATCACTAAATATCTTAATACAGATGAGATCCTCGTTAAAGATTTACATGGAGATTCTATGTACAGTAGGCTAGTTGAGGAGTGGTATAACTTCTACAACAGAATTGAGAAGAAACCAAGTAAAGAAATAGTACTCAATACTCATAATATTAAATCTCCTAAAGACTTTGATAAGGAACTCTTGGTTTATTTAGCGAGAACAAAAGGCTTGGATTACATAGATAACATGATTAAAGATCTCAAAGCGAGAAATGCTTTTACTAGTGATGAATACTACTCAAGATTAAAGGCTAAATACAGAGAATATTCAAAGGTAGAGATTGATTCAGAAGACATCATATCAGAGATCAGCGAGAAGGTAGAGGAGGTATATCAGAGAGAGTTTAATCCTCCTTTTTAACTAGGTAGTAGT
>JGI20155J14468_10001316_pt1 | contig 19566 bp, 14 predicted proteins | sample COG_05_FD_14468 | JGI IMG/M metagenome (IMG submission 14468) | reverse complement strand
ACCTTCGGACAACTCCACGACGGAAACGTACTCAGACGTCAACTTTTTCCACGGCGTTTTTCTCTTCGTTTCGTAATCGAACAGTTTTTGGTACCGGAATGAATCTTTAGTATTCGCGGCATCATCATCACTGCTCCTCGATTTGGAGGAGGAAAAAGAAGCGGAGGAGGAAAAGTGCAATAAAAGCTGTCGCGTTCTCAGCGTGTCTTCGAAAGCGTTCTTCAACCCCTTTCCTCCTCCTCTGCGCGCGAAGAGCATAGTTTCAATTCAATTCAAAGAAGAGAGAAGAAAAACTCTCGTGTTTTTTTTTGACGATCGAGAGAAAAAAAAATTTGCTGTTGTTTTGCTTTTGCTTCAAAAAAAAAAGTCAACAACAACAACAAAAACTTTTTGAGATCAGAGAGGGAAATATATAATCACATAATGACGAGGGGGGTGAGCGATGAAACGCAAAACCACCACAAGGGAGAAGAAGAGGAGGGAGAGCGATTTTCTTCTTCTCGCTCTTCTCCTTTGGTGGTGAAAGAAAGATGTTTTGACTTTACCATCTCGGGAAGAAAAGATGATGGGGATTTAGCAGAAACGACGACATGGGACATTCCGTGTGGCGTTGACTTTCACGAGTGGCAACGCGCGTCCGCGTTGGCGAAGAGGGATTTTGAGAGAAAGGAAAAGGAAAAGAGTAAGAATGAAATTTTCGCGGAGGAGGAGGAAAGAAAGAGCGTCGTGCCGAGGTTATCTCGGCCGCCGCATCGGGTGTTAGAGACGCTCGAAGAGGAAGAGGAGGAGGAGGAGGTGTGGGCGAAGGAGGAAGCGGTTGAAGAAGTTTTAAAGGATAAAAGACGTCACGAGGACGACGCAATTCAGGAGAAGAAGAAGACGATTGAAGACGAGAAGACGATGTTGAGAGAGAAATTGCGGAAGGAGAAGATGAAGAACCGAGTGATGGAGAGGAATGTAAAAGCTGAAGCGGTTGCGTTGGCGAGGAGGATTTTAGCCGAGGAGAAGAGGAGGACGGAAACGGCGCGCGCGAAGAAGAAAATGATGGGAGGCGAAGCGAAGAGCAGCGCTGTGCAGTTACACGAAGTAAATGATGAGAAAAAGAAAAGTATGAGCAAAGCATCAACGCGCATTGATTTTGAAAAACGATACAGCGAGCGAACGGAAGAGATGAAGCAAAGAAAAGAAGGTCGAAGATCTATCGTCTCGGATGTCTCGGATGACGTCGAAAGAGAATCGAATAAAAAAAAGCCTGAATGGAACGACTCTTTCGCGACGGAGCGGTTCGAGAGGTTCCCGGATGCGCCCGTGCGTAGTCCGGTGACTGTTGAAGAGCTCCGGAGACGCGAAAAAGAAAAACGAAAAGAAGCTTTGCATAAACCATTCTCGCATTCTTCCACGCACATTCTCTCGACCGCGAAAAACACCGCGCGCAAATCGAGAAGCTCGACTTCTTCGTCCTCTTCGCTCACGTCGGTGGTCAACTCGCGTCGAATATTCGGATGAAAATATTGAATGATTGGTATATAATAATGGTAATTGCTAATAAGTATTAATAACACGGTGGTGGTCTTCTCGCAGAGTATCTCTCGCTTCGATCTTTCTCTCGCGCTGCCGGGACTCTCTCTCAATCTCTCATTCTCAAACGACGAACGTAACATACAAAAAATAAATCTCACATTTCAACTACTTGTCCTTTTTCGAGTCTCTGCGCACGTACTCCTCGTCCTCCTCGTCCTCTAAACCCAGCAACTCCAAAAACCCTCCCAAAGGATCGTCCTCTTCTTCCAACTCTCGCGGCGTTTTCTTCTTCTTCGGTTTCATTTTCGGTTTCTCTTCCTTCACCTTCCCTCTTCTACTCGCGTTCAACGTCGCCCCGCCGGCCACGACGTGCCCGTCGCCTCTCACCGAATCGTCCTCCTCTTCAATTTCATCCCCTTCCTCGTCCTCGGCTGGTCCCAATAACTCCTCCGCGATCGCATCGGTCATAGATTTCACGTTTCTCGATAACTCCCCGGCGTAATAATTCGCCTGGTTCGCTAACCAATTGAACGTGTCGTCGTCCTCGGTGATTCCGGTGGCGTAATTCGCGCTCGACGCCGGGACCCTTCGCCCGTTCTCTTCCCCGGTGAGCCATCCCCAAAAGTTGTCGTCGTCGTCCGGAGGTGGTTGGCTGTTGTATACGCTGCTGTGCCTTTAATAAGAAAGAAGTTTGTGTTTGGGATGTCAATATTTTTTTTGTTTTTATTTTTATGTGAAAGCTGCTTTTCGTCTCGTTTTTTCTCGAGGAAGCTGCTCCACCCAAGAGAAAGAAAACGAAGCACGAAAGCGAGCGATTGAAACGATGCGCGCGAACGCACACATCCGCTCGGTTTATCACGTTCTCTGTCGCGAAAACGCGGTCGATGTGCGATAATTTGCACGTGAGCACACTTTTCGAACGCGAAGAAGTGGACGAACGGTTCGAAAACCGTTCGCGTCTCGTTCCTTTTTATGCGAACATCGATCGCGCGCGCTTCGCGTAAAAAGAACGAGAGAGATGATGATGAGAGAAATGAACGCGCGATGATGATGCGCATTCCTAAACCTTACCTGGCATCTCTCGAGTACGGATTAATCTCCTCCCCACCTCCTACGTCTATCCCTCCTCCTAGTCCTCCTCCTCCCATGCTTTCGCTCCTCGGCGCGTCCCCGTACCCGTTTCCTCCTCCTCCTCTCGACGGTTCCGCTCCGCCTCGTTTGCTTCGACTCATCGCTAATAATTTCGTCGTCGTTTCGTTCATGTCCCCGTCTTTGGCGTCCAGAACTGAACGGACCACGATCGGATCTAAATCTGGGAACATGTCCTCCAACGTGCGCACGGCCGCTTCGAACGACGGTTCGCTCATTTTATCTTCTTATTCGTGTGTGTTTATTAAGCTTCGTTACGCGCTCGAACGAGTGAAGATTTGGTTTCCATTTTATCCCTTTTTCAGTGGATGTTGCTCACATTTTCGCGACGCACGAACGCGTAAATAATGTCCTCTACTACTAAACTCAAAACGAGGACGACGAGAAAAGATGCAAACGAGAAGAACGAGAACAAAATTTCGTCGCATTCGCGTTTGTTCCTCGTACTCTTAACCTTTCGCGTTTCCTCTGCGTTTCACAATCTCATCCACGATTGCGACGAGACCTTCCAAACCATCGAACCGGTACATTTCCTCCTGTGCGATATCGGTCTGCAATCGTGGGAGCTTTCCGGAAAATACAAGTTGCGATCATATTTGTACGTCTTGTTACACGCGTGGATTGGATTACCCGTTCGGTTTTTACTCGGCTGCGGTGGTGGCAAGGAGGTTGCGTTTTACGCGATTCGCGTGCTGTTGGCGATATTGAGCGCACGAGGCGACTGTTTTCTCGTCGAGGAGTGTTTGAAGATTGAACCGAAAATCGGAGCGACGGTACTTTTAGTGCTCAGTTTTGCCACCGGAGCGTACGTCTCATCGACGGCGATGTTGCCGAACAGTTTTGCCATGATGTGCGTGACTCGAGCGGTGGCGAGTTCAATCGAGTACGCGAACTTTCGAGCGACGCGAGACGAGTTCGGGGAGTGCATCGCGAAGGAGGAGGTGAAGAAGAAGAAGAAAAAAGAGAAGGTTTCAGACGACGAGGAAGAGGATGGTGACGATGTCGTCGTCGAGGAAACGTTGGTGATTGAGTCGAGGGCGATGGAGAGGGCGTGCATGTGGTGCGTCGTTGGCGTTTTACTCGGATGGCCCTTCGCGGGTGTAGCGTGCGTGCCGATTGGCGCGTTGTCGATGTGGATGGTGAGCGCGTGGAGGACGGCGAAAGCGATCGTTTTACCGACAGTGGTGTTATTTTGTTTGTCCACTTTGTGCGATACGTTCTTTTACGGTGGTTTCTCGAACGGAATACTCAAAACGGAATGGACGAGTTCGTTAGTGAACATCGTGAAGTACAACGTTCGAGGTTCCGGAGGCTCCGAGCTGTACGGGACGGAGAATTGGTCGTTTTATTTGCGGAATTTAGCGTTGCATTTCAACGTCGCGTTTCCGTTGGCGTTCGTGGCGCCGATAATGGCTTGTTTTCGCACGCGTTTCAACGTATTTTAGAGGCGAAGCAGAAGAAAACAAAGGCTTCTTCTTCCACGAGTAAAAGAAGGAAAGTGCCTTGGTTGGCGCTCTTATTTTGCGCGTTGCCATTTCACGTCGCGTTGGTATTTTTCTCTTTGATGCCGCATAAAGAGGAACGGTTTTTGTACATCGTCTACGGTCCTTTAGCGTTATCGACTGGTATAACTGTTGCTGCGATATTCGATACGTTCAAAACCTTTTCACGCGTCATTAAGCGCGCTAAAATTGGGCAGTTTATTAAATCGTCGCAACGAGCGTTTTCGCTCCTCGGGGCTTTACTCGGCGTTTTATCGTTGATGTTGTTCATAGTGCTATCGGCATCGAGGACGTTTGCATTAATTACGTATTACGGTGCGCCGATTGAAGTATACGCCTCGTTACCTGTGAACCCTTTAGAGTGGCTCCCGGATAAAAGGCCAAGCGACGATATTAACGTATGCGTCGGCGACGAGTGGTACCGATTTCCTTCGCATTTTCATTTACCGAATGAAAAGTACCGAATACGGTTCATTAAAGGCGCATTTAACGGCGCACTACCGATGTATTTCGAAAGTGCCGCCGGCAAAGGTACCGCGGGTGCACCCGTAGGTTTGAACGATAAGAATCAAGCGCATGTAAACCAGTGGTTCTTTCCAAACGCGTCTTCGCCGTGCGATTTCCTCGTCGAAACCGACGAAACAAACGACAGTCAAAAATATTTCAAAGCAGAGCCGAACGATTACGGTTGGGATGTGGTCAGAAGTTTACCGTTTCTTGATAACTCAAAATCGACCGATTTCCTCGCGCGAACGTTATACATCCCTGTGTATTCAGAGAAACATAACGTGTTTACGAAATACTATTTGAAAGTACGCACGAAAAACATCGCGTCGGGGAAGTCGCTGTATTAGTTTTTAGATAGCCGCAGTAGGTGATAGTAATTTACACATATTAGGTACATATAAGCGCGCTCGTAGATAAATACACACCCGAGCAATTACAGTCCTTCCCACTCGTCGTGAAAATCTTTCAGAAACCTCTCCATGACCTCGTGTCTTTTCAACGCCATCTTCGTACCGCTCTCCGTTTTCATCATATCTTTTAGTTTTAGAAGTTTTTCGTGAAAGTGATTGATGGTCGTATTTATCATCCCTGGATTGTGTGCCGCTTGATACTCCTCTCTCGTCAAACCTACGTTCGGTGGAACACCCGGATCGTGCATTGGATTTTTCTTAGCGCCTCCGAAACAGAATGTCCGTCCTATACCAATCGCCCCGATGGCGTCGAGTCTGTCCGCATCGCTCACGATTTTGAATTTTATGTCACCCCTAATACGAGAAGTATCGCCTTGCGTGGATGCAGAGGCGGTCGAAGACAACTCTTCTTTGAACCCAATATTGTTTACTATATCCACGACTGTCTTTTTGTGCTCGTATTCTTTTAAAACGTCCTCGACGACATCCTCGAAACTCCCTCTTTGTTCTTCTGCGTACTTCCAATCTCGCACATCGTGTAACANACANGNGACTTCGACGATGGTCAAATCCNCCTCGGAAGTGATGCCTTCGAGTTTTGCTAACGATAAAGCGTTGTTACGCACTCGATGAATGTGCCAAAAGTCGTGAGATCCGTCGTGGTTTCGCAGTTCATCTCGCACGAACCGCTCGATTTTGGTTATGAATTCGTTTTTCTCTTTTGTTGGCATCGTGTTCGTCTTCTTTTATTTATGAAGACAAAGAGCGAAGAGGAGAAAAATGTTCATCTCTCGTTCGCGTCATTTCCACTGGGACGCGTGCTTCTTATTATAATGATACAAAGGCTAAAATTGCTACGAACTATTCATGCTAATGTACGTTTTTCTTCCTCTCGCTCATCTCTTTCCTCCTTTCCTCTTCGTCTTCGTCCCGCCTTTCATGGAGCTCTGCAGTCCGTCCAACTCCTCGTCCAACATTTGAAATCGTTGCGCGATTAAGATATTCTCCCCTAATCGCTCTTTCTTTTCCTTCTCTATTCGCTCTTCTTTGATCGACGCGTCTGATTTCTCCCGATTATCCTCGACGATGAACGCGCAGGCTTCGCGAACATCCGTTAAGCGTTTTACTCGCACGTTCGTCTCGGCTTCAATGAACGCGCTGACTTTGCCGCCGTCCTCGGGCGAGTGTAAAATCAAAGCACAGCCTCTAGTGTTGCATCCAGGTCTTCCGGCGCGCCCGGATCGGTGAACGTAGGATTCAGAATCTTTCGGGAAACCGCAATGAATAACGAGCTCGACGCCAGGGAGATCGATTCCTCGCGAAGCGACGTCTGTGGCAACGATGATATCGATGGAGCGGTTGCGCGCTTCGAGTAAAGTCAGGTCGCGTTGGTTTTGCGGGAGCGAGGAGTGTAAGGAGCGAACTTGAATCTTTTGATTTGTCGTCCCCTGCTTTTGAGTGGTAAGAGAACGTTAGTTTGTCAGTACACGTACAAGAGTGAGCGCGAACGAACGAGATTTTCGAAAGAAAAAGTGGCACGTGAGCGTTTCAAAACGAATCCCCTAAATGTGTAAAGTCGCGAAAAAGGTCCGCGTAGCTCGGAATGATTTTTGTGCACATCGACGCCCGTCTAAAAGCGTCTCGACAGTCTAACATGTGATAAAATGGTATATCGTCATCGCCACGCTCGCATCGAGGATGATGTTGATGATAACAACCATGATGCAATTAGTAAAAAATGTTTCAGAGAATTGTAGTCTTGTAAACGTTCATCTTCGTGAGAAGGTAAAGTAACGTACGAGGTGTTGTCTTCACGAACATCTTTTCTTGTTGCATCATCATCATCATCCTCTTCATCATCATTGAAAACAAAAAGAAATAAACGAATAAGCTCAATAATAAAAGTACTCACCGCCATCGATTCTTTCTGTAACGCAACTTCAATCTTGTCGCACAGCGATTTCGTCTCAACGAAACATAAACACTGCGATTTTTCTAAATTCGAAGAAGAAGAAGAAGAAGCCGTGACCAAGCCTTTAAAAGCTGTCAAAATAGCTTGCGCGTATATCTGCGCCGTTTCGTTATCGCTATTACTCTTTGATATTGCATACGCGCAGTGCGCGACGTTCCCACCAATCTCGCTCGAACTGTTGTGCACTTCAAGCCCATTCTCATCCGTCGTCGTAACTTTCCCGCCAATCTCTTTATATCCAAACGCCAACGTCTTGTTCAAAAAACGTCGCAAGTTCCCTCTCGCCGTCGCCGTCGCGCATATCGTTTGACACGAACCAGGTGGCCTCAAAACGTCCAACACGTCGTTCTCAAACCCGCCATCTAACAAACGATCGATTTCGTCTAAGATCTGCACCTCAATTTTCGACAGGTCTAAAACGTTGAGCTTCTTCAACTCCAACATCCTCCCGGGCGTCCCGACGACCAGTTTCGGTTTTCGTTTAATGATATCTTCCGCATCTTTCTCGTGCGAGCGTACCCCTCCGACGCACAAACAGACGTTAATACCGTTCGCCTCTTCGAACAAACCTTTCGCTTTTTCAAACACTTGCTGCGCGAGCTCTCTCGTCGGCAACACAGCGATCGCTTTCACTTTGGTTTTGTCTTCTTTGTCTTCATCATCACTTTTTAACAAAAACCGCATCAACACCGGCATCAAAAACGCGTACGTCTTCCCACTCCCGGTCGACGCGCAGATCAATCCATCTTTCGAGTTTTCCTTTTCCTCTAGATAGAGTTTATCCATCGCGTCTTCTTGCATTTGCGTCCATCGCGTCACCCCGAGAGTGCGTAACAATTGCACCGTCTTTCCGGTGACACCTTTCGTTCGATTCTCAACGATTTCCTCGACGCTCATTTTCCAATTCTCTCTTTACTTCATTAAACAAAACAAAACGTTTTTACCACTAAAAACATCGCAGCAAAAGAGGAGGCACATCATCTGAAGGCGTCGAAGTAGTAGTAGTAGTAGGCGCCGTCATCATCAGCATCATCGTCGCCTCTCTCTCTCTCTCTCTCTGCGCGCGTGTTTAAGTGTGTGTGTAGTCTCACAACAAACACGTGGTGTGTGTGTTTTTGTGTAAAAAAATCGTCTCTCGCCTTAAATTTTTTTTTTTGTTTGAACCAACACTTAAAATTCCTTTTTGGTCTCGTTTCTGGACTGTGCTGGATCAACACCAAAAATATCTCTTTCACACATCGCACGAAGGAAATCCACGACAAATTCAGCCGCACGCGAGATCCAAACGCAACACACAACGACGCGCAAAAAAAACGCAAACGACGCGCAAAATAATCTCTCTGGTTTGAAAATCCGCGCGCGCTGCTCCCGTTTTGTCGTTATTTATCGAAGAAACATTTAAAATAATGGGGAAAAATAAAAAGAACCGATCGAAATCGCGGTCGAAATCCGCAGTCGGAGGAAGGACCACCACGGGGAGGACTGAAAATGATGATCTGGGAAAGGACGCGAATTTAACAACGAAAAAGGAAGACGACGTGAGCGCGTTTGAAGGCGTGATGCCGTCGATATCGACAGAGACTGATGTTACTAATGCTGCTGCTGGAATGATGACATCGAGTCGATCGCACTCCATGCTGTCCTCGCAACACACCGACAAATCGGATGTTATTGCCGAGCAGCAAATGATTAAAGCGTTGAGGAAAGTCCAGGCGGTGGTTCGCGGGTGGAAGACGAGGGCGAAACTCTCCGCGGAACTCGCGAAAGCGTCCGTGGAACTCGGAGGCGCGTGGGAACTCTTTGAACTCGCGCCGTCGGAGAAAGTGACGAAAGGACCGATCAAGTGTAAAGCGTTGTTACCGAAAGCGAGCGGGAACGGGGAGATGTACGTGACCACTTCGTACGTGTGTTTCGACGCCGAAGAAGGGAAGGAAGAGGAAGGTTTGTTCAACGCGTTGTTACCGGCTGTCTCGAGCGGGGCACAAACGCAACCGTTGCGATTGAAGATTCCTTTGTTTGATTTAGAGTCCGTGGCTCCGAAAGTGACGAGCGTTGGATTCATGCAAAGCCGGACGTCGTTGATTATGTTGTTCAAAGATAAAGCGTTTAAACCGAAGGAGTTTGTGGACGTGGAGGATATCGAATCAGTCGTTGAAACGATTAACTTGCAACTGAGGCAACGTGCGAACGACATCTCGAACGCACGATTAATGGCGAGCATGGCAGAAGTCGCTTTGAGAGATCGAAATATTCGAAATGGGAAAGCGGCGAAAGATTTGAGCTCGTCCAAGTTTTACCAAATCGCGAATTCGGCCAACGAAAAAATGCGGGACGACATCGATATGTTGATGGAGGCGAGAACGAGATACGCGAATGAAAATGCCAACGCAAACGTCGTCGTGGTAAAGAACAACGACGGCGAAGACGTGGCGTTGAACGAGGACGAGATCAAATTGTTGCCGAACGCGATTTCTCAAATGAAAGTGAAGCACGCGAACGAGGTCGCGGAGATACGAAGAGAACACTCGGAACGCACTCTCGAGTTGAGCGATCGGTACGCGAAGAAGATTAAAGAGTTGGAGGCAAGAATTCACGCTTCAGAGGAAGCCGCTCACAACGAAAGGGACGATAGAAATAAAATTGTTAAAGGTTTGAACGAACAAGTGAACAAGTTGAAAGATTTCATTAAAAACGCAGATTCGGAGGCGTCGTTGAACGTGAAAAAGCTGGACGATCGATTGGCAACGACTGTTGCGGAGAATGAAAAGCTGAAATGGTTCCTCGAAAAAGCCGAACAATCAAAACTTGCCGCCGAGAAAAGTTTAGAAGTCGAACGCGAAAACTTTTCCAAGCACAAGGGCGAGTTTACGACTGGCGAGAAGAAGCTGGCGATGTCTTTGGAGGAGAAATCAAAGGCGTTGGAGGAGATGAAAAAAATGCACGAGCAAATCAAAGACCATTTACACTCAGAAGGTTTAGAAAAGGCGACCCAACTAGCCGAGGCGAAACATGCGATCGTTTTGTTGCAAAAAGAAACCGCGAAGTACGAAAAAGAAACGGAAGAGTTGACGAAAGAGAACTCGACGAACAAGAAGTTGTTGGAAAGCTCTCGAGAGGTTCAAAAAGACGCCATGATGAACATCGAAAAACTGACGAAAGATTTAGCGGAAGCGAATGAGAAAAGTGGGAAGAAGATTGCGTCGTTGAGCAAGACGATCGAAGAGATGCACGCGGATACGAAGGTTGTCGTGCAAGATCACATCGATCTCGTCGAAGAGGACATTTTCCGAAACGTCAACTTTGTCGTCATGGAGGAAAAATTGAAGCTCGCGAACGAGGATGTCCAACGATTAACTTTCGAATTACTTCGCGCTCGACAATCGGAAGGCAACGATCGCGTGGGCATTGCCGCGCAAGCGTTGCAGCAACGCTTGGAAATGGCGGAGGAAAGAGCGCAGGTTGCGGCGGAAAACGCCAGTCGTCTCGAATCGAAACGCGTAGTTGCTGAGCAAATGCTCGCCTCCATGAAACGCGCAATGAAAGACGCTCAAAAGAAGCAAGAAGAAGAAGAAAAGGAAGCGTTCGGTGAGAACTTCCAATCGTCGAAATCGTCTGCTTTGGCTGTGCTTTCTGGTATCCATTCGCGTGAGTACTCTCCGAAACACGCATCGATTCGATTCGATCCAAATCAACACGAAATGGTCAAAGGCGGCGGTGCGGGGGCGACCACGCCAATCTCAAAAATGTCGAAACTCGATCAATCCACGCCGGCTCCCGCTATGTCTTCTACCTCAAACTTCACTACTCCTGCGAGCAAATCAGCGAAGTACGCGGCCCCGATGGTGGACGCGCCGATGTCATCTATTATGAAATCCAAATCTGGAAACGCCAGTGCGCAAATGAACGAAAGATCGGGTACTCTTTCCCCGGCAGCGAGTGGCACCATGAGTCCGCCAGTCATTGTTGAGCGTATTGTTGAAAAGATTGTTGAAGTTCCGGTGTATAAAGATGTGCCAACAGTAGTCGAAAAAGTTGTTGAGAAGATTGTCGAGAAGAAAGTCCCGACTGGTATTACCGAATCCGATTTGAAGCGCGCGAAAGAACTCGGTAAAGCGGAGTTGAAGTCGGAAATTGAAAAACTCGAAAAGTTGAAGCAAGACACGGCACCGAAAGAGGTGGAAGTGGAGAAACTCGTCGAGGTGTATTTGACCAAAGACGAAGTGAAGAAGAAGAACGAAGAGTTGAAGTTGAAAATCAAAGACTTGGAGAAATCCATCGAAAACGAACGCAAACAAAAGAACGAGAACACGAAAGCCGTGAAAGAGCTCGAGAAGGAGTTGAAATCTGCGCGTAAAGCGCTTGAATCGAAGAAACCTATCGAGAAAATCGTCGAGTTAGAGTACTTCGTCGAAGTTCCGACCGGGATATCGAAGGAGACACTCGAGAAGCACGAGAAGAAAATCTTGGACAAGGCGGAAAAAGACGTCGAAAGTCGCAAGAAGGCGCTGGAGAAAGAAACGTCGCAACTTCGAAAAGAGTTGAAAGCATCGACGGAGACAGCTCTCAGAGAAGCGAAGAAAAAAGTCGAGGATGCAGAAAAGAAGGTGTCAGAGGCAGAGAAGGAAGCGGCGGCGGCTTTCGAGATGGAGCGCAAGGCGCTCGCCGAGAAGGAGAAAACACTCGCGGACGAATCCAAGAACATCAAAAAGCGCATCGATGAAGGCACGGCGGAAGCGAGAAAACTTTTGCGAGCAGAAGCCGAAGAAAATAAAAAACTTGCAAAACAAGAACTCGAAGAGGCAAAGGCGGAATACAAAGCGAAAATCAAAGAAGCGCGAGCGGAATCAAAAGAGGCTCAAGAACTGATGCGAAAGGAAATTCAATCGATGAAAAACATCAACGCTGATTCCATGAAAGCGTTCGAGGAAGGTCAAAAAGAAGCTCGCTCGTTACTTGCGGAAGAGATTAAACGGTATAAGAACAAAGAATCTGAACTCACGAAGAAAACGGAATCCATGGCCAAGGATATCGAATCTGCGAAAACAGTCGGGTTTAAAGAAGCGGAAAAAACGTACAAACACGAAATCGACCGGTTAAAGAAAATCGAATCGAGTTTGGACGACGAGATCAAACGGACGAGAGCAGAACTCAACAAAGAACTCGTTGCCAAGCTCTCCGAGCTTGAGCGCCAAAAGAAACAGTCAGAGACGAAGTATATCGCCGAAATCGCGCAGCTTCGCGCTGCGGCGGTTGCGCCGACCATCGTCGCGGCTGCGACGAAGGAAGAAGAGAAGACCGTATCTTCGCCGCCAGCGTCTGACGTATCGTCATCACCGAAGAGTAGTAGTATCAATAGCAACAACAACAACAACAACGTTCCAACGATTACGAAAGCGGAAGAGGTGATTAAATACGTAGAAATTCCGGACAAGCAAAGCGAGAAGCGATACGAAGCTGAACTGGCGCGAATCACCAAGGCGCATGAGGCGAAACTCAAAGACACGGACGACAAGATCGAAGCGCTCAAGAAATCGCATCAAGTGGAGATTCAGAAAGTCGAAGGTGATTTTGCAAACGAAATCAAAGCGCTCAAGAGTTTGGATCACGAAGCTTCGAAAGCACGCGAGCAAGGCCAAAAGGACGCGACAAAGACGTTCGAGCGCGACATGCGGGATTTACGTAAATCCGCGGAGAACGAGAAGAAGCAACTCGAAAAGACGATATCTCGACTCGAATCCGATGTTGCGAGCGTCACACGCAAAGCGAAGAACGAACTCGAAGACGTGCGTCGAGCTTTGGAGAGGGAGAAGGACAAAATCTCGGACGAACTTGCGCGAGCGAAAAATGCGAGCGAACGCGACGTGTCCAACGCCAAGTTCAAACTAGAGGTCGCGGAGCAAAAAACGCAAGAATTGGAGAAGAAAATTCGATCGATGCAAGAGAAAATCGCTTCACCAGACGAGCAAGTGAAGACGATCGAACGACAAGAGACGGAACGTATGAAACTACTCACGGAGAAGGTTAAGTTGGAAGCGAAGGTGAAATCTTTGGAAGAAAAAATTTCGTTGCACAAGGTCGAACTTAACGAAACAATCGCGAATTCACCGGCAAAAGTCTCGACGAGAGAAATGCAGAAGCTCAAAGACGAAGCCGTCGCTGCGCGTGCGGATCATAAAGCCGCGAAAGAGGAGCTTGGACGCATGCAAAGCGAAAATACGCGATTATCGCGCGAGATTGCCACTCTCGAAGTCGAAAAGGCGAAAACATCAAAACCAACCGTCGATCCGAAAATTGCCGAAGAATTGTCCAAGACGAAAGACCAGTACGCGAAATCCATGGAAGAGAAGGCGGTGCTTGAGACGAAACTGTCCTTCCTCGAACGCGATGCGCCGGCGGCGAAGAAAGAATTGCTTTCACTCGAAAACGAAAAGAAAAAGATGGAGGCGCGAATCACGGCGCTCGAAGCTGTCGAGCGTGAATTATCCGCACGCGCCTCCAACGCCGAAGATACCAAGTCTAAACTCGAAAAGGCGTTTGGTGAGATGGAAAAGCGCGAGAAGGCGAACGACGCTACGCGTGTAAAGCTCGAGAAGGAAAATTCGTTGTTGGCTCAGACTCGTGACCAACTTCAAAAGGAGGTTTCCACCTCTGAATCGAAGCTTTCGAAGCTCACGGAAACGAACGGTGAAAACGAGAGAAATCTGTACGCACAAACCGCTCGATTATCTGAAATTGAAAAGCAACGCGCCTTGTTGGATCAGCGCGTTGAGCAACTCGAGAAGGAGAAGGCGGCGTTTGAGAACGAACTCGAGGAATCAAAAGAGCTTGGGTATGCGTTACAAAACGCACAAACCAGATTACAAACCGTCGAGGAAACGTTAAGAGAAACTGTAAACACGTGGAAAGACCTCGAGGAGAAGTACGAGTTTGCAAAAGACGAGTTAGCAAAAGTAGAACGATCCGAATCGACGTTGAAGCAAGCGTTGACGACGTTGGAGAAGGAACGCGCCGAGCTCGAATCGAAATCCAAGCACATGTCCGAAGAACTCTCGCGCAACGAAGAAAAGTTGAAGCGATTGCACGAAGCCGAGACAAAAATTGCCGTCGAAGCGGAAAAGCATAAACTCAACGAGGAAAAGTTCAAGCAGCTGGAGGAGCGTACGGCTCAAATGGAAAAGAGAGCGGAGATTTTGGCGGAGAAAGAGCGCGAGCTCGTTGGCGTCAAGGAAAAGCTCGTCGCGCACGAGGCGCAAAGGAAAATGTTCGAGAAGGAAGTTAAGCAAGCGCAAGAAAAACAATCCATGCTAGAGTCGACGATTGAAACGCGCCGAGGAGAGTACCAAGCGGTGATTTCAAAAATGTCCGAAGCCGAGCGTGAAGTCGCCAACGCCAAGGTTGCGGCGGCGATGGCGAAAGAATACGCCTCGAACTCTCGCGATACGTTGGAAAAAGTCCAAGAACGCGAAATGCAAATGCGCGAAGAGCTCACACAAATTCGCATCGCGTACGAAGCGTTGACCGTGGAGTACAGAGAGAAGGCATTCGAATACGCCACGAACGCGGCGAGGTTGGAGAAAATCATCGCCGATTTGCAAAGGCAAGTCGCCTTGCTCGAGCAAAAAGCCGAATCGCTGGTGGAGAAAAACCATCAACAAGATCTCGAGAAGCAAAAGTTGCTCAATCACATCAAGAACCAAGAGTACGACATGGAGCAGCTTCGAAAAGAATCGTTGGGGTATTACAACGCGTACGTCCAAGTGAACGAACAGTTGAAGCGCACGAAGGAGATGTTGGAGAAGGAAGTTCGAGATTCGCAAAATCTGCACAACGCCATCGCCATGGGCAAACAAAATGCGACCAACAGTTTCGGTCAAATTGGCTACGGCGGCTACGGGCAGCATCAACAACAACAAAGCAATCGATTAAACTTGGCACCGCCACCCGCCGCACTTTCCTCGTTCAGCCCGGACAAGCCGCAACAAGGGGGTCGATTCTCTTTGCTCCCGCCTCCGGATGACATCAAAGACATGATCGGAGGAGGAGGAGGAGGAGAGGGTGACAACTATTAACCTCCCTCGCGCGTATATATATTATTATTATTACTGCTACTACTGTATATTTCATTATAACTCCTGTAATGAGTCATCACGCTCACTGTTATATAAACGTCCAAACTCTTCGCGAGTACTCTCATAACAACGAGGTTTTTCTAAATTTCTTCTTTTTCCTTCCGCACTTTTTTTTTAATCTTCCTTTTATTCAATATGCCACGATCGATCGGTCGCGATCCATTCACCGCGATGACGACCACGATGCAACTTTTGAATAACAAAAGGAAGGAGAATCGCGCGCCTTCGCCTTCTGATACTCTTTGCGATGATACTAAGAAGAAGAAGAAGAAGAAGAAGAGTTTTGGCCCCTTGGTCTCACCGCATGTGATTTCACAGCCGGGAAAACCTAAGAGGAAGAAGCACACCCCGTCGCGCCGACGACGCAATACTAATAACAACAACAATAACACTCTGACCGACGACATCGCCGTGACCTCGCTGTTGCTCTTGAGAACATCATCGACGACGACGACGACGACGTTCTCCGGTGGTGGTTTTGGTGGTGAGGAGGGTTGTGGGCTCGTCTTTTCTTCCCTTCCCTCTCTTTCCGAAGGAAAGTTGGGAGGAGATGGAGGAGGAGGAGGAGGAGGAGCAAAAGACGTCAAAGTCGACAAAACGGTCGCATCGCCCGCGAGGGTAATGCTTTCGACACCACCGCAACAACCTAAAACTCGAATGAAGATACGCGTCGTCCTTCCGCTCCTCGCCTTGAGCGCGAAACGCCGCGCGGATCTGGGAAAGCTGTACGACGCTTGCGAGCTGTTGAAACGAGTAAAAGCGGTGGAGAGAATGTTTTAAGCCGCGGTGGTGGAGCTTCCGGAGCGTGTTTCGGGAGGGAGTTGTTATTTATTCTCTTTTTTCAGATGTATTTAACGACGGACGAATTGGGGAAGAGGCGAGAAGACGAAGAAGAAGAAATCGATACTTATTTAAAAGTCATCTATTTAAAAACGGTATTGTATGCGCTGGAAGACGTGCAATGTATATATTAGAAGTCATGAGAATATTATTAGTAGTCAGAGACAAAAAAAACTTTGAGATGGGAGTCGATGTATTATTATATGCGCCGCTTTGTTGAATCGGCAAACAGAGTTGTACATGTAATATGAGTTGCTGCAATTCCATTAAATACGCATAAAAGAAATCTAATCGCTTACTTTCGGCGGCTTTCCTTTCACCGCTTTATACACCTGCCCGACTTGCTTCGCCACTCCAGCCGCTTCGATCACTTTCCTCGCTCTTCCAACTCCTTTCTTTGTCGTCGCCGCGACTCCGCTGACAATCTCGCCGGCGTACGGGTCCATCGCCGCTCTTTCCCGGGCGATGCTTTCAATCTCATTCGCCGTTCTCCTCACCATCGGTTTCACCGTATTCTTCACCTGCCTCTTCGCACTCGGTACCATCGTTTTCGACCCTTCATAAACCATCCCTCCAAATCTTTGCGCAGTCGTTAAGCTCATATCAATCGCCCGCGTCGTCCGTTTCGTCACCCCGGTAACTTCGCTCGTCAACTCGCCGACTTCTTCCAGCGCGTCCGTAAGTTCCAACCCGGAAACGCGAACCGCGGCTAAAGTGTCCGGAATTTCCTCTTTCAACGCCTCTGCGAGTAAAGCGACTTCGTTCATCGCGTTCGCTGCCGCTCGTAGTGTTGGTACGAGCGCGAGTAAAAAAGCGCTCAAAGACGAACCCAGCGCGCAGAAAATCGCAATCACCAGTCCTTCCGTCAATTGAGGTGAAAGAAATTTTAAACTACTTTGTTGTTGGTTATAATTCGATGACGATGACGGCACGGAAATCACCCCTTGTTTTCTTAAAGTCTTCTTCGTCTCTCTCGTTTTCATCATTTTCTCCTCCTTCTTTGGTCCTCGCAAAAGATTCAACGCGCTGCTCGTCTGCATCGTTTCGTTGTGAGAAAAGACGAACGTTTTTCTTCTTAACTGCTTTCCCCGTCGTTTAAAGTAATAACACGTGTTTGAGAAGTGTCTTCGAAAGGAACGACAACTTTGAAAAGAAGAAGAGGAAGACAAAGGAGGAGGAGACAAAGAAGCCGCCGTCGACGCCATGATGATGACTCCTTGATGTTCTTGCGCGAGAAAGAAGAGAGCAGCGATGTGTTTTAATGAGGATTTGTTTTGACTGCTTTAATAATACAAATATGAACTAAAAATGTTCGCTCACATGTCCGGACCCATGTCGTCGACTTCGCTCAACTTTTCAAACGCCTTATCCATATCCGCCAACGCGTCGAAATCGCCAGATTCTAACGCGCGTTGTCGAGATAAATAATCGCCGGCGTTGATGAAGACTTCACCGTCTTCGTCCGTGGACATCAAATCGAAGGATTCGCCCGGGAGCGCTCGGTTGAGTTTTTTGTCTTCTTCGGTTTCTGCCGCTTCGGGTGATGAAGTTCCTTCGTTTTCGTCGTCGTCCGTGGATGCCGCGGCAGCGCCGACGAACGCGAACGCATTCGTCGTCGTCGTTTCTTGTTTTTCTTCTTCTTCTTCTTTATTACCGAAACCAAAACTGTCCGCGTCTACGCCTTCCTCGTCCAGAATGTCCGTGAACAACTGCGTCGCGTACGTGGAAACTAAAATCGAAACGCCTAAAAGCGCGCACGTTTCAAATATAACCGCATTTTTCGCTTGTTCTTTCACCGCTCCACTCACGCCGTCGACTTCGGGGGACAAAATCGTGCGCAAAATGATGCTTCCTAAATACGCGTCGATAAACGCCGTCTTGGAGCTCCCGATGAAGTGCGCCGCGAAAAACTCCCAGTACTTCAACTTTGTCACGCCACACACGTACCAGTTACCGCTGATTGGAATGGGTAAAATCGGACACAACCTCAACAACAGCGCCGATTTGAATCCTTCCGGGACGACTTGATCCGGGTAATTCTCCGAATTGAATCGTCTATCCAACGCTTGGTACCATTTTCTCTCTCTCGTCGGCTCTCCGTCCTTGGAAAACCATTTGAAGTTGAGCGCTTTCTCTCGCAATACCGTTCTTCCCAACCAAAAGTTTGCGCTCGCCGCAATCGTCGATGCCAACGACGTCAACACCGTTCCGTTCAACACGTTCCCAAACACCATCGGCGACAACACCGGCAACACAAATCCAATCGGTAAGAACTCATCCGTCATCGTCACTTTTTCCGCGAAGAAGAGTAAAACGTAAATACCAAAAATAGCAATCATCGGCTGACCGTTAATCTGATCCAAGTATCCAATCAAATCGTCTCTCGGTGGTATCCCGAAGAACTCCGCCAACTCGTCGAACCCTCCAACCGCGTTCAACGCCGCCAACCGCGGTAAAAATATCCTTAAAACTAACCCGGTCACCGCCACGTTCACCGCGCTCCCCATCAACGGCGCCGCGTCTTTCACCGCCTCGGACTCTCCAAACTCCTTAAACTTCGCCTTCCAATACTTCGCGACAGTCGTGCCGACTTTCTTTTTTGCTTCCGCCCGAATGCGTTCTCGGACGCCGCTAACGTCACCATTATCGCCTTCGTCGCTTGGACGACTTCGAGCGAGTTCCAGAATAGCTTTCAGCTCCTGCGCGGCTTCGCTGTCGTCGTCTCGCAAACGCACCGGTTTCAACGCCGTGAATAAATTCGATGCGATTTCCTTTAAAGGTTTCTTTTCTCTCTTTGTCTTCTTCGTCGTCTTCTTTCCCGGTCTCCTCAGTGCGTCGACATCGACATCGACATCATCACCGTTCGCAGAGATGGCAACGAAAGAAGACGATCCGTTTCGTCCTCCTCCTCGTGTGCGTCGTTTACGTCTTCCCAACGCGCAATCATCCGACTTTAATTTTAACGTTACGTTTTGACTTAAATAACGATCAAATGAAAAACTCTTTCGTCCTCTGTTCTCATTGGGTTTTATGGTTGTCGTCGCGAACGAGTTTGAGAAAGATGCGACGAGAGAAGGCATCGTCATCTGTTTTTGTGACGTCTCTCTGCGTGTTTTCCATTTTATCCAAAACGAGAAGGAAAATTTTGTAACGAGACGAAGGACAAAAAACAGCCACGTGGTGCAGAGGAGCAAAAAAATCTAGTATTCTATTTCACGCGTATACGTGCGGTTTTGATCAAACAATAAAACTACTCTTCTTTGTTCTCTCTCTCTCTCTCGTTTTGCGTTTAGAAGGAGGAGGAGGAGGAGGAAACGTCAAATTCGTCAAATTCGTCGTCGTCGAACGAAGAGTTTCGTCCTCGTCCTCCTCGTCTTTCTCGAACTCCTTTAAAACTTTCGTCGCGGCGCTTAGAAGAAAATGTCTTCCCCCTTTTATTAGGAGCATTCTTTAACATATTCTTTTCTTTTTTACCGCTGGAAAAGAACTTGACGTTTGGTTGTTTCGCGGCGACGACGCCGTGCGCGTGTTGGTCG
>JGI20155J14468_10001314_pt1 | contig 19587 bp, 12 predicted proteins | sample COG_05_FD_14468 | JGI IMG/M metagenome (IMG submission 14468) | reverse complement strand
ACGCGAAAAAAAGCCGCTTAAAAGGACTCCACGAGTGCGCGCACGTCATCGNNTTGCGCGTCAGAATAGTACTTTAGATCCTTTCACTCGGATATCTCGCTCGGGTTTTGTTGCGCTTCATCGCACGACTTTCACTCTGCGGAATTCCCTCATAAAGAAGCGAAGAAGAACACCATGGAATACGTCTCCTTGGAAGGCTTGCGAAACGACGGCCGCCGTCCGAACGAGTGCAGACACACGTCCTGCGCGTTCGAAAATCCAATATCCGCGAACTCGTGCTCTGGGTCCGCGGAGTTTACGTTCGGGCAAACGACTGCCGTGGCGGCGGTTTTTGGTCCACATTCTTCCCTGAGTACGAGTACGATCGATTCTCTGTCGATAGAGCGGTTGAAAGTGACCGTGGAAATTACCAGCGCGGCGTTTGGAATGGATGCGATCCCAAAGAAGCGAGCGACGAACGCGGCGACTCTGATGAAGTCCTCCAAGTCCTCTCGGAAGAACAAAGAATTAGCGGTGAAGTTTGAGCAGATTTTAAGGTGTTGCATAGACGCGAAGCGGTATCCTCGATCGGAGGTGTACGTCTCGGCAGCGACGATAAACGACGACGGCTCGGCATCGGCGGCGTTGTTCAATAGCATAGTATTGGCGTTAGTGGATGCAGGAATTCCAATGTTGGATGTGTTCGTGGCGGTGTGCGCGACGAGGTTGGACGGCGAAACGTTGTTGGACCAAAACGAAGTCGAGGAGAGAGGGCGAGGGGTGGAATGTTTCGTCGTCGCGGAAACGAAAGAGAGAAGGAAAACGGACGGATTGCAGAAAGGAAACATCGGGTTCAATTCGAAGATGAACGACGACTACGGCGACGACGACGTGAAACGAATCGTTTCCTACGACATCAGCGGCGGCAAGTTGGCGCCGGCAGCCGTCGACGACCTGCTTCGCGCGTGCGCGAAAGGCTGCGACGAGGTCTCGCGCGTCGTGCGCAAAGCGATGAAAAAACGGCTCAGAAAGCTCGCGAGCACGACCAGGAACCTCGCGTGACATAACGCAGAAAAGAAGAGAAAAGAGTTAGAGAGAAAGAGAGAGAGAGAGTAAAGGAAATGTTCCTCGTAAAGTTTAGTACATTCGTAGACACCCGCAAGAAAGCGCATCATAGTTTTAGAAAGTAGTACACACACAGCAGCGTTTTTCGCTTGCACATGAATCCTCGTCCTTAAAGCGTTAATGTTGTTCATCCTCCTCTGGCGACTTTACTAAATCTCGAACATATGCATCGATTTTTGTGATGGATAAAAAATGTTCCTCTCGTTCGTTTTATCTTCAGAGTTCAACCCCTTCGTTAACACGCATAACACGACACACATCTTATTTAAGAAAGAACTGTTTATTAAAGGTGGTGAAAAGGCGAGGACTCAGACGACGTGCTCGTAATAATAACACTCATGCACGCCGGGTTACACTCCCGCTTGTCGTCGCACCATCAGCGCGGGAAACATAATCATCATCGACACAATTCGTCGTCGTTGGAGGAAGGATTGGCAAACTTGGACGAGACGACGAATGGCAACGCTCCTGCTCCTCCTGCCAGGACGAGACGCGGAAATTACAACAACAACAACAACACTAATTCCTTCTGGAGCAACGGCAAGAACGGAGGAGGACAAACGAATGCGTTCTCGCGGGATGGCGCGATTCCAAGCGTTTTGAGAGATAAATTTGGCACCCACACAGGAGGCAACAAGAACAAGAAGATATCGGCGTGGAAGCGCTGGCAACCACTTTTGTTCGCGGCGATTTTAATCGGGTTTCCGTTATCTAACGCGGTGTTTTTTTTCGGCGCGCACGTGATGCCGACGTTGTTTTCCTCGGGGTCGTCGTCTGGGTTAGAGCAGAGCGGGATGATGTCGCCTGCAACGTCAAAGTCGCCGAAGTTTAGCGGGAAGCAGAAAGAAGGCGTGTTTGGCGCGATTGGGAGCGAGTACGAAGACGAAGGAGACGAGGACGAGGACGAGGAAGTTTCCGACGATTTTATGGAAGGGTACGACCACAAGAAGAATAAAAAGAAAAGTTTAGATAGAAAGAGAAAGATGGATCCGTCGACGACGGAACCGTTTCCGGCGCTGTCCGATTTCTTGGACCCGTACCGGGAACATTACGAATCGTTTTTCGATGCTTCCAGCGAAGCTTGGAGGATAAAGAAGTACGGGCGAATTTGTATAGTTTCGGATTACGTTTTAGGATTATCCACGGGTTCTGGACCAGCGACGGCGGTGACGACGTTAGCCGAGGAGTTGCACGAAAGCGGCTTCGACGTGACGATTTTGTACACCGGTTACGCGATTCATAAACCACCGGATGTAGAATTTTGGACTGGGTATTACACCGCGAAAGGGATTAACGTGATCGCGTTACCCGAAACTGGGGTTTCGTACGATGTTCCCGTAGACGTTGCCATTGCGCACAGAGTATTCATGTGGATGAATGACCAACAGTGGTACGATTGCGTCCATTTCTTGGATAATCGCGGAAGAGGGTATTTCGCGTTGACTGCGAAAAAACAAGCGTTAGCGTTTAAACACACCGAATTCGTCGTTCACGCGCAACAACCTCACTTGTGGTACAAAACAAACTCGCTGCAAACGTTGGACACGTTGCACGATTTAGTCATCGATTATTTAGAGAAAGAGCAAATGAAAATGGCCGATCACATCGTCGCGCCGAGTCAGTACATTTTGAAATGGTTCGCCGAACAAGGTTGGGAATGGAACAGAACGAAATCAACCAGAGTGCACACGAACCCGCTGCCGAAGTGGGTGAAATCGAAGAACAAAATAGCGCACGAAGCGAGCACAATCAACGAGATTGTCTTTTTCAGTCGATTCGAGTTGCGCAAAGGTATCGTTTTGTTTTGCGACGCTATGGACCAGTTAGCTTTGAGAGGGGACACGCAAATTATGAAAGGCGTGCGAGTAACATTTTTAGGCCACTTGAGCAACTCAGCGGAAGAAAAGTTGACGATTAAAGGTGGCGCGAGAGCGAGAGTCGATCAATACATTCGCCAACGCGCTAAGAAATGGTCGTTCCATTGGCAAATTTTGAAAGACATGGACGTGAAGCAAAGGTACGAGTACATCGAGGAAGGGAACGCGAATAATAAATTAGTCGTGTTGCCGTCCTTACTGGAGAATTCGCCGTACACCTTAGTGGAATGTTTGGTCATGGGTATTCCAGTGGTCGCCTCGGACGTCGGTTCGGCGCGCGAGTTTATCGACGACGACGACGCCGAGAGAGTATTGTTCGTACCAACGCCGAAACCGTTGGCGGGGAAAATCAGAGACATTCTCAAGAACGGATTCGTCCCGGGGAAATCGAAAATCAAACAAGACGTGGAAAAAGACTGGACGATTTGGCAACACCACTTAGTGCACCAATCTAAGGATTCCTCGAACGCCATGTCAACTTTACAAACGTGGGAAGAACCGCTCGTTACGGTGATAGTAGTCACGTATAACAACCCTAAGTTGTTGAAACAAGCCTTGCAATCGATTTACGAACAAGAGTATACGAAAGTTGAAGTCGTGCTGATTGATGATGGTTCCACGTTACCGGAAGCGCAAGCGTATTTACGTGAGATCGACGCCGAATTCAAACGCAAAGGGTGGGTCTATTTGCAACAAGACAACAGAGGTCCCGGGGCGGCGCGTAACAACGGCGCCAAGCACGCGCGCGGCGAGTTCATAATGTTCATGGATGATGATAACTTTGCCAAACCTAGAGAAATTGCCACATTCGTGTCCGTTGCCATGCATACTAAAGCGGACGTTTTGACTTGTACGAATGAATACTTTTACGGATTAGAGTTACCCGGAAATAGACCGCCGATTGGACGATGGGTTCCGCTCGGCGCGGCTACCACCGTCGGCATGTTTCAAAATCTCTACGGAGACACGAATGCCATGATTCGACGAAAAGTCTTCCTCGATTTAGGCGGTTTCCCTGAAGATTACGGTTACGCTCTTGAAGATTGGGAGTTGTTCTCTAAATCTGTCTTGGGCGGTTATAAACTCGAATCCATTCCTTCTCCGCTGTACTGGTACCGCATTCGTGATACGTCGCACTCTCACGAAACTGCGAAATATGGGAACGCCGCGCGTACCATCCGTCCGTACCTCAGACAAATTCCTCAAAAACTCCATCACATCGTTCTTTTCGCGCAAGGCATGAAAGATTCGCACGACGTCGCTGCCGGCCAACTGGAAGAACAAAACGGCCAAATGCGCGACGTTCGTAAAATGTTGAAAACGTTAGCTACGAGTCTGAACGATTTATGCGACGATGGGTTAATTCCAACCACCGCAAAAAACCAAGTCGAAAATTCGCAATTCGCGTTAGACGAAGACGACCCGTCAATCGTCGAATCTCCATCGTACGAGCGTCTGGAAGAGAAGAATAAACGTTTCAAATCCTGGTCTCCGTTCGCGGACGGATACAACATCGATAAACGAAACGGACGCATCTCCGAATCCTCCTCGGACACTCGCGCCTTGCGCATGCAAAACCCAGACTGGAAAGATGCTCGAGGCGCGGTTCAAGAAATCCACTTGCACCAAAAAGAACCGTCCGCAGTGATCATCTCCGGTTGGTCGAAAGCCCGCGACGTCTCCGGCGCCTCCGACGGCGGCTACTCCATCTACGCGGACATCAAGTTCATCGACGGAAAAATGATGTACGGCTACTCCGTCGCCTTTGACGTCGGCACGCACACTTGGCAGTTCAAAGCTGGAGTCATCGATCCAATCGTAGCCATCGAGAGTATAACCTTATACGCCATGTTTCGTTGGCACGCCGGCACGGCTTGGTTCGACGACGTCACGGTGTCCTCCTTGAAAGAAGGTTTGTGCGATTACACTAAATTGACTTTGGAAGGGTTAGGGCCGGATAAAGGAAACGGTGGGAAAATTGGACCTGGTGGCAACAGAGACGAGTTATAACGTCTAGAAGAACAACGCCGCGAAAAGCACGCGTATTGTATGTATTTGTGTGTACCATTATTAAATTCATCGTCGCATTCGCCTCGTCGTCGTAACTCCGTTTTCTTTCCTTCTTTTCTTCTTCTTTTCCTCTCGAGGCTGCTCCTCCACAAAAAAAATTTCCATTCGAGAGAAAAAGGTCACGCTCTGTTCTGCTTTAAGACAAATGGGGAGAACGAAATCAAAAGTCCTTCTCACGACGTCGATTCTCGGTTCCTCGCTCTTAATCTTTGCCACGTTTGGGATTCTCGGCCCGAACATTCCAAACTTGACGACGGGAACGACGACGGGTTTGAAGCGTCGACATTCGTTTCGAATCGGGAAGAATGCGCTGCGGGAAGATTACGAAGCCCATCATCATCCTCATCATCATCTGAGAACGACAATAAGAGAAGATTCGGAGCAGAAAGACGAAGATATGATGGCGAATTTAGTGCCGAGTTTAGAAAAAGAGGAGGAGGAGGAGGAGGAGGAGGAAAACGTTTTAGTCGTCCCGTTCTCTTCCTCCTCCACCTCGAAAAAAGAAGAGGAGATTTTGATAAAATCGACGTCAGCGGACATGGACATCGAAACGGAGGAAGATCTGCATCCGTTCAGAGGTCGGAAACCGAGACCTCCGCCGGAGAAGTTTACGACACGAAACGAAGCGACGACGACCTCTCCGGAACACGTGCTCGATCCGAACAGGATGCAAATAATCTCTCTCGATCATCCGCGAGCGTTTCTGTATAAGCGGTTCATGACGGACGAAGAGTGCGATTTTTTGATCGATCACAGTAAAAGTCGGATGTCAAAGAGTGGCGTCGTGGACGCGGAGACGGGTGGGACCGCGAAATCGGACATTAGGACGAGCACGGGGAGTTTTGTTGGGATTGGAGCGAATGACTTGATGAAAAAGTTAGAAAAGCGAGTGGCGACGTTTTCGATGTTGCCGGTGAAGCATCAAGAGGCGACGCAGGTGTTGAGATACGAGGTTAAGCAGGAATATAGAGCGCATTACGATTATTTTTTCCACAAAGGAGGCATGGCGAACAATCGAATTGTGACGATTTTGATGTATTTGCACGAACCGGAATTTGGAGGAGAGACGGTGTTTCCAAATACGGAGGTTCCATTAGAGAGAGCGGAGAAAGGATGGGGGAAGAATTTCTCGGAGTGCGGGAATAGAGGGAGGGCAGCGGTGGTAAGAAAAGGCGACGCGTTGATATTCTGGTCCATGAAACCTGGCGGGGAATTAGATCCCGGGTCGTCGCACGCCGGGTGCCCAGTCGTGAGAGGAGAGAAGTGGACGGCGACGAAGTGGATTCACGTAAATCCAACGAACCAATGGAACCAGAACAATCACAAGGTGCACTACGCAGGGGGACCGGCGAATTCAGAAACTTGTAAAGATACGAACGCGGCGTGTCCGGGATGGGCAGAGGGTGGAGAGTGTACGGCAAATCCGGGATTCATGGTGAATTCGTGTAAGGTCTCGTGTAGGCAATGCGTAGGCGGCTGGCGGGACGGCTCGTATACGAAACCAGTGCTGAGCTGAGCTGAGCTTTATGCTTTGTTTTTGCTGTTGTTGTTGTTGTACCATTGTATATTATGTTGTATAGCTACTAGTATAATTTTACATCGTTTCTATCTTCGCGCTGATTTCATCCGCGTGGTTGACAAACATTTCCCACTGTTCGCGATTAAACGCTAAACCTTTAAATCCCGGCGCCCACTCGCCGTTTTTGTTTTGGTAGTACTCGCGAACGTGTACCATCGGTTTCCCTTGATATTTTGACACCGTCACTCTCTTATTCCCTCCGATTTCGCACACCGCCTCGCTTTCCGAGTTACCCGCAGCGACGATATCGATTTTAATCTCCACATCCGCTATCTTCTCTCGTAAATTCTCAAATTGTTCCGCGTTCAAGTTCACGCCTTTCTTCCCCGGCAGCCACTGGCCGTCTTTTTGATAGTACTCTCTGAATGAAATCGTCGGTGCGCCTCTATACACTTGCACGGCTACGCGCTTCGCGTTAGAGAGTCTGCACACCTCGCCATCTACGGCGTCTTCGGCTTGTTGTTGTTGTTGTTGTTGTTGTTGTTGTTGTTGTTGCTGCTGCTGCGTTCCTCCCGATTTCGCCGCCGCGGCACCTCCGCCACTCCCTTTCTCCTTGGTCACGTCCAATGCCCACGTCGGTGGCGCCTTCTTGCTATCGTGCGTCAACCTTAAATCCATCCCTCGCTTCAAGCACAAATACAACACCCGATTGACTTCCGACTTGTCCATCTTCGTCGCTTCCGATATAACTTTCGCCGTCGTCCCGTTCGCGCCGTAATCTTCTAAAGCGTCGAAAATCGTCTCCAGCGTTTGTTTCAAACTTTTCTCGGCGTCCTCGTCCTTGACCGTCTCCTCTTTCGGAAGGACACGTTCAGCGGCGGCAGAAGGAGGAGCTGCTGCTGCTTCTCGCTTCACCGCGAAAGCAGCCCCTTTTTGTGCAGCAGGAGGAGGAGGCCCTTCCCATTTACTCCTCAACAGGTCCTCCTCATCGACACCACTAACTTTCTGCTTCTTCGTCAACGGTTGTGGTGGTTGTTCTCCCGGGGAGCGGAGCACTTCTTCTTCTTCCGCGCGTTCCTTTTGCACGAACTCGTCCACGAGAGACACAATCAACGGTTTGAAATCATCAACGGGAAACCCGAGATCTTGGGCTAATCTCTCGCGAATTTGACGCTCGGAGAGGGTTTCCACATCGACCGTGCGTAAAAGTTCTCGACACTTTGCCTCCACCGCGGCGAGTTTGAAGTCAGACATGTTATGTATGTGCGCGTGTTTGCGTTTTTGATCTGATGAATTTTGAAAATGATTTCTTTTGTATCTGTGTTTTTCCCAAGGGTGCTCACTTTTCATATCTCTTCGTATGCGAATGTAGCGGCGCGTGTCTCTCTAACTCTCTCTAAACTCTCTCTCTCTCTCGCGTGAATAGTAATAAAAAGGAAAAGTGGTAGTCGCGCTCTGCTGCGTGTGCCGCTAAGAAACGACGATTCTTTCTTCTTCTTCTTTTTGTTCTTTTTCTTTGTTGTCCGCAGGCGCCATTTTTTCTTCCTCTCCTCCTCCTCGGCGAGGCGGCAAAGGCGCTTTGTTGTTGCGGCGGTCGCGACGACGATCCCAGAAGAGATGATGATGATGATGATGGTATTTCGAGAAGGATACAAACGCGATCTCGAATTCTCTCTCCCAGGAACCGAAATCGAACGCGTTGACGGCGGTCGCTTTGACGAGCTTTTTCACGTCCGAGACGAAAGAGGCGTGTTGGCGTTCGCGCTTTTGTTGTTTTCCTTCTTCTTCTTTTCCGTCTTCTTCTTCTTCTTCTTCTCGAAGGTACTCGAACGCAGATAAGGCGACGCCTAACGTCGCCGCCGCGGCGCCGATAGCCGACGCTCGAAACTGCGGCGATGTAGGAAACGAGCGTAAACTCGCGGCGACGATTACGCACGCGTGTTCCTCTGCTTTCGTCCACAACCGTTTAAACTCCTTTGGCCTCGCGCCTTCGGTACCGAACGCGACGATTTCCACGTTCTTTTTCATCGCGTTTAAAAACTCATTCGCCCACATCGATCTCGTCGGTTTCGACACGCGATACTCCAACGTCGTCAAAATAACCGTCTCCATCTTCGCCATCGTCTCCTTATCGAACGTAATCGTTATCGGAACGCTAAAGTTGTTCTTCTTTTCCTCCTCGCACATCTCCTGCTCGTAGTCCACATCGAACTGGTCTCTTCTCTCTCTCGTTTTCAAGCTCAATCGAAAGCACGACGCGCTCAAAACTTCGTACGCCCACGCGCTCTCCGTCGTGCACTCCCCGCTCGCAAACGCTCGAACGACTTCTTCCGCGAAATCCACCGCCGCGCACGCGACGTCCACCATCGCAAACGACAACATTTGAGTTATTCTTCTTTCTGAATGACCAACACCACCACGATGAAAACGGTGATTTTCTACCTCCTCCTCCTCAAAGTCGTCGTCCTCATCCTCGTCGTCGTCGTCGAAACCAGAAGGCACCACCCCCTTTGTTAAAGACAGAAACTCTTCGTTTTTGTTCTGAAACAAAAAGAACTGTTCCGCTCGCGTTAAAACGCCTTCGACGACGGCGTCGCGAACGGTTTTCCATCGCTCCTCGCATTCGAAGTGAATCAAAGANGTTTTTTGTGTAGGATTTTGCACCGCGAATTTATCTTCGTTTTCTCGAGCGAGGAATCGCGCGAGCGTCGTCGNACACGTTTCCGTCTTTGACGTTTCTTTCCTCTTCAGCTTCTTCGTCTTTTCTTCTTCGTCTTCTTCCGCGTTGTAAAAAGCGACTCCTTCTTCTCTCTCGAAACGTTTCATTCTTCTTTAAAACAACAACAACAACGAATTATATAAAATCCGCGAATGGAAATCCTTCTTTTGCCGGATATTGATCTTCGCGCGAAGAGTGCGTTCGTTTCCGCGCGCGTNGTTTTGAGGTTTTTNCCGCTTATTTTAGAGGACTGTTTTCGTCACATTTTGGCGTAAAACGAATCACACGAACAACACACAACGACGAACAAACGCGACCATGTCGGCGAGATGTACAAAAAGAGGAGAAAGTCTTCTTCGCCGAATGATACAAACGACGACGGCGAAAACGACGGCACCGGCATCGAACGCGCGTTACTTTCGCAGCGCTTTGAGCAACAACGATATCGCCTTTACGAATGGTCGACGTGTTTACTCTTCTTTCGATTGGTCCTCTTCCTCTTCTTCTTCTTCTTCTTCTTCTGAGTCGTCGGGTGCGGCTTTTGCGGGTGCGGCGGCCACGGCGACGATGATGATGGCGTACTTTTTGCCCTCTTCCTCTTGGTCCTCCTCTTCTTCTCTGGCTCGCTGCGAAGAGGCGAAGAAGGAGGCGAAGATGTCGTCTTCTAAAGGAGGAATGCCGTTCGAAAGCGTCACGTTGTACCAATACGACGTGTGCCCGTTCTGCAACAAAGTGAAAGCGTTTCTCGATTATCACAACATCCCGTACGACGTGGTCGAGGTGAACCCGCTGACGAAAACGGAGATTAAACAGTTCGAACACGAGTGGAAGAAAGTGCCGGTGTTAGTCGTGGACGGGAAGGCGACGTATAACTCGCGCGATATTATAAATGAAGTGGACGAGCGAGTGAGAAAACATTCGGGTTTGACGAAAAGGTGGTTCGGAGAGAAGAGCAAGAAAGAGAAGGAGAAGGAAGAGGAGTGGTGCAAATGGGTGGACGATAGGTTCGTGCACGTGTTGACGCCGAATATTTATAAAACGTTTCGAGAGGCGATGGAGAGTTTCGATTACATCACGGAGAGAGGCAATTTTGGGTTTTTCGAACGGCAATCGGCGAGGATTACCGGAGCAGTGAGCATGTACGGGATTTCGAAGATGGTTTTAAAGAAAAGGCACGGGATCGAAGACGAGAGAGCGTCCTTGTTCGAGGAGACGAGGAAGTGGATGTCCGAGGGAGTTGGACAAAGCGGCGGCAAATTTTGCGGCGGGGACGCGCCGAACATCGCGGATATTTCCATGTTTGGCGTGTTCAGAGCCGTGAAGACGTTCCAAACGTTCGAGGACGTGTGTAAAGAGGTACCGGAAATGGTGCCGTGGTACGAGAGGATGCAAAAAGCAGTAGGAGAGAGTTCTAGATCGGACGGGTTGAGTAATTGAAGAAATTGGGAGGATTGTTTAAATGTATAAAAGTAATCAAACCGCAAAGGTTTGTTGTTGGATTCAGCGTAATACTATTTGAACACATAAAAGTACATTTCTGACTGCTACTACTATCTATTTTGAGTTTACACCCCTTTATTCGTTACATTCGTGGTACACATACAGCGCCTTTTGGTCTTACTACTTACTACCAATGGAGGAATCGCGGGTGTCGCTGTCCCCAATGCCAGTAGCGATGATGACCCTGTCGTCGCTGGTTACCTTCCGCTTGTGCCTGCGCTGCTCTCGCGCGCATGAGATGAGCTTGTTGGTGTTCGTGAATGGCGTTATGTTGCGTGAACCACATCATGGTTAAAATAAACGTCCACCAAAGAATATTCCCAATCGCCGTCGCGACTGAATTCGCGGCGTTCTCGTTGATGTACGCCCTGACTTGTTCGTCCGAACTCGCCGCTGTCAACGCCGCGGAAGGTTCCAATCCCGCCGCACTGACGCGTCCAGTGAGCAAAAATAATATCCTTTGGACGACGATGAGAAAGGCGACGAGAATACCTCCGACAGCGGCGCCGAACGAGGCTAAAAAGAAGGATAAATTCCTCGGCGACGACAACGCTATCCGTTTCAACGCGTGAAAAATAACAATAACGTCTCTGTGTAAAGCGTTGTGCACGCGTTCTGCGAGCGCGGTTAATCTACTCACATTGTTTCGCGACGATGAGGACGAACTCCTTCCACCTCTCCCGTCTCTCCCACCAACGGGCACGCCGTATTTATCCGTCGGTTCTCCCGTCGCCGGAGGCGCTCCGCTGGCGCATCGCACTAACGGCCATTTCGGTGGCGGTAGCGTGGTCGTATATTTCTGTTTCTGTTTCTTCTTCTCCTCCTCTCCTTTTCCTTCGTTGTTCTCGTCTGAATCGTCCTCGTTTACGTCTGAATCGTCGTTGTTGTCGTACATCCTCTTCTGAAAATACTCGCTCGCGCCGTACCCTTTCTCTTGCAACCAAGCTTCCACCCCGGCTCGAATCTGCCAATTCGGCACCACGTCCGTGCACGTCACGATTGCATTCGTCGTTGGATCCGTCGGTTGATTCCCGAACCTTTTACTTCTCAGCCATCTCGATATCGCCTCGCGTTCGTACGTGTACCCGGTTTGCAACAACACCACGGGATCCTCGAATAAATCTTGCGTGATGACGCACTTTAAATGTTCCGGAGGTTCCTCAAATTGCGTTAAATGTTTCGAGTAATACATCGACGACGAGGTGCTGGATGCAAAGCCGCTCAGGATGGTTTTCTTGACCACTCCGGCGAGACCGGCGAGGCCGAAGAATAACGCGTTTTGGTTGTTGTTGTTCGTGTTCGACGACGACATATTTTAGACGATTTCTTTCAAGATGATGAGAGACTATATATGCCGACAAAACGGAAAAAACGCGCGACAAAAGGACACGAACCGGCGGAAAAAGAGTTCTTCCTCTCTCTTATTCCCGCGTACTCTTAGCTCTCTCTTTTGCTCTCGTCGTCTTCAAAATCGCAAGAAAGCTCTTCGTCTTTTTCTTGCGTATTTATGCGCCAAAATATTCGTTTTTTTCCAAAGTGGCAGCCCCGCTCGATTTTCTTTTTTTTTTTCTTTTCAAGTGGCTGCCCCTTTTTGAGGTTTTTCTGCACATTTCACCCTCTTCACACACACACAGCACACGTGATAAATAAATAAGAATGTCCGCAACTATGTGCACCACCGCGTCTTTTGCACCGTCGTCTTTATTGTCTAGCAGATTTTCGAACGGTACGGTTTCGTTTGCGTGCCTTTTAAGTGCGAGAGCGTTTTTTTTTAAGTCGCGAGACGCACGTTTTAGAGTTGTGTTCCGCGTGATTTGTACGCCTGGTTGTTGTGAAACATGATGTTTTTTTTCTCTCAATTGAGAAGCGCGCGATGCTGGTGAAGAGGAGGAGGCGTGCGAGAGAGAGAAAAAAGAAGGAAGCGACAAAATGAACGCGTAAATTGGATGTTTTGCATCCAAACGCGCGCGGTTTTCATCCTCGCTCGTTTCGCGAGTGGCGGAGTAGGCGGCGATTTCGAGAAGGAATTTTTCTCGCCGCCCTTTATCCTTTTGGCGACGTCTCCGCAGGAAAGGGAGGAGGAGGCACTTTTTATATGCGACTTTGACTGACGCGCGCTTTTCAACTTCTCTCTTTCAATAACAAACAGGTTCCAGAGCATCTGCTTTCCAAACGTCCACCACCACCACGAAAAAACCAGTGTCCGGTTTTCAATTCCACATCGAAGCCAAGCAAAACAAAGTCGCTCGAACGCTCCTCACCCAAAAGGAACGCACGTACAACAAGGCGCGAAAGTCGGAAATCGCCACGCGCATCAAAAAAGTCCGAACGTTAGCCGAAATATTGTTACCGGCCGCGACGGAAGACAACGTCGCGGAGTTGGAGAAGTTAATCAGCGAAGCGACGAAGAGTGTCGACAAGGCGGTTTCGAAAGGCGTTTTGCATAAGAATACCGGCGCGAGACGAAAGTCGAGAATGGCGAGGTGCAAACAAGCCGTGTTGAAGGCGAATAACTTGATGACGTACAATTAATAATAACACACGCGACTACTATAGAAGAGAGAGAGAGAGAGAGATTTATATACATAAACTTTTAGCCCCCAAAAACGTGTAATTGGATCGTGATGTACTTGATTAACGTAGCTTTATTTTCATCGACTTCTTTTCAACTCTTTTTGGCTTCTTGAAAAAGCGTTACAAACTTTCCCCCATAAAAACAAATGGCATCTTTCGCCGAACAAAACGCGGTTCGATGCAAAGAAGCCGGGAACGTTCTGTATAAGAACGAGCGGTACGAGGAGGTGCGTTTCTTTTATTCTCTCGTGAAAATGTTGCGTTGTTTCGTTTTTTGTGCACTTTTCGCGCATCTTTCCATGAAACGCACGTTCGTTGAAAAACGCTTCAAGTCGTCGCTTTCTCGTCAAAGACGCTGACGCTGACGACGACGACGCTTCCTTCCTTCCTTCCTTCAAAAACTTCAGGCCATCGAAAAGTACACCGAATCTATTCAGTTCGACNGCACGAACCCGGCGGTATACACGAACCGAGCGGCGGCACATTTCAATCTCAAAAACTTTCCGCAAGCGTTGCTCGACGCGGAAACGAGCACGAGAGTGGACGAAACGTGGACGAAAGGGTACTATCGAAAAGCGAAATGTTTACACGCGATGAACGATACAAAAGAGAAAAAGAAGAACAGATTTGAAAACGTGCGAGAAGCGATCGATGTTCTCCGGATTGGCACGCGATACGACGCGACCAACGCGCAAGCGAACGCGTTCTTGAGAGCGTTGGAACTCGAAAGTCTTTCGCTCGCGAAGGATTGTTTCGAGATGAAAGCGAGAGCGAAGGAGATGTTTCGGGAGGGGAAGTTTGAAGAAGCTGTTGAGATGTACGGAGAGGCGCTGAGAGACGAGGAGACGAGGAGAGGTAAGGAGAAAGGAAAATCCGTTCTGGGCGAGAGTAACGGTGGTAGTAGCAGTGGTAGTCTTCGCGCGACGTTGTTTTTAAATCGGGCGGAGTGTTATCGACAGATGGGTAAGATGCGAGAGTGCGAAAGAGATTGCGAGGAAGCTTTGCAATTGCAACCGAAAAACGAGAAAGGTCTGTTGAGAAGAGCGTTGTGTAGGGAGTATTTCGAGAGATTCGAGGAGGCTTTGGAGGATTTCGAGACGGTGAAACGGGTATCGCCTTCCAGTCTTCTCGCGAGCTCCGGAATCGAGAGGTGCAAGAGGATGCAAAAGGTCATCAATAATGACGGGTAATAGAGTACAGTAGTATCGTATAATTTTTAGTAATAATAATATTAGTTGAAATACAAATGTTTCTTTAGTCATATAAAGTATACTTTCTAATGTAAAGTTGCGTGAAAGAATGTCGGGGTCTATTTCTTTTCCTTCTCGTCGGCGTCTTCCTTCTTCTCTTCCTTCTTTCCGCCACCAGCGACGCTACGGAGTCTCTCCAACGCCGACGGTTTCTTCTCCACCGTCGCCGGTTTTTGGGGAGCATCTTGTTCTTTATTCGAGGCTTCTGGCGGCGCCTCAGGTTTTGAAGTGGGGGCTCCAGTTCTCTTCGCCGCCTCGTTGGCGGCTTTCTGCTCCTCCAATTTCTGCTGCGCCTTGATCTTCTCAACTAACGAAAGCTTCTTCGGATTTCCTCCACCGTCTCCTTCTTCTTTCGTCTCTGCTTCAGATCTCTGTTTTTTCAGGCGCTCCATGATATTCGCAGCGCCTCTGTCTTTCTGAAAAGCGGCTTTCAACGCCGCTCTCGTTCGAATCTTCCTCTCCGTGTCGTTCTCCGCGACGTTGAATCCAAGGCGTCGCATCACCCAGCCGTAAAACATAACGACAAGCGATCTGGATTTGGAACCTTCCGTGGCTAATGGGACAACTTTCGAGACGACTTTGTTCGGTCCATCGTCCGCGGTTAAACGAATTCTCATCAAGTTATCTGCAACTTGAGGAATGACACCTTTTCGAATCAACGAAAACAATCCAGACGGTTTCAAGGATCCCAACATGTTGACGCCTTGTACAGACTTTTGCCGCTGTCTCGCGCGATCGAGTAAATCATTCACTCTTTTTAAAATGTCAACCGCGTGTACTCTGGTAAACGGCGCTGGTAAATGTCTCTCAACGATCCATTGCGCCTGGATGTCCACGCCAGATTCGTTCAACTCCGTGAACTCTTCATCCATGGTTTCTGGATTCACATACTCCGTTCGGTACTTTTCCAAAACCTCCTCCTCGACCGGTAACTGTTGCAAGTAGTCTCTTTGATGCTTATCGAGGACATTCTTACTAGCTTCTTTTAGTTGCGAGTTGACGAATTTCGATCGAGCCTCCGCGCGGAGTTCTTCAGGGGTCAATATGTCCCGTTTAGAACCCAGCGTCATTCGTCGGTACAACGAAGGGCCTTTCTCCAACGATTTTTGTTTTTCCGCTTTTGTCGATATCTTCTTCGATAAACGTTTATCCAGTTGCGCCAACTTATCCGCCGTCGTATTTTTGCTTTCTTTGCCGCCTTTGAAACCTTTGGTGTCGCCAAAGAAAACGCCGACGATGCCTTTGTTGCTTTTCGCAGATTTGACGACAAACGGAGTAACCTCCATGAAGATGTAAATGAGGAAGATCGTCAAGCCTCCTAAAATGAGAACTGCGTTGAACCAGGACAGAAAATCGTCGAATCTCTTCGAGGCTTTTTCGGTTAGAAAAATCAAACCGGAGAAGATGTTCACGAAGGAGATGAAAATAGCCGCAGACTCTAAACGGTCCAGACGTTTGGATTCCTGAGGGTCCGCGAAGAAGTGAATGGTCATCGCGATAAAAATAGTCATCATACAACCCAAAGATTGACCTAGTTGACTCATCGTTGTTCCTTGCGAGAACAACATGGTACTGCCGACAACGCCGAGTTGGCGAAGCAAGACTAAGATCTTGTATCTGTACCACGCCGGGCGATAACCCACGTACAAAAACCCGAACGTCTTGACCGTATCCGGGCGATTCAACTTGTCCCGAATTCGATACAGCGTGAAGTAAAACGTCAAGATGATACCAAAGGGGTACATGCACACCAACACTAACGCGATAGGAAAGTACTGCGTCCAGGGATTTTTCATGTTCCCCCAGTCGTAACACTGTATGCTCGGTTCAGCTTCCAAATACGAGATTCCATTCGCCGGGTTTTTCACGCAATCGAAATATTCAAGCGTCGCTCTCGAGAGAAAGATGTAAGAAATATCCATCAAAGTGAGCATGATGCGAATAAACATCCTCACAGTTGATCGGATGTGATCACCAACGGAGAACTCTTCCAATTGTATTTTCTTATCTGTGATCATCTTCTTCGCCCTTTCCTTCATCCTCTGCAATTTACCTCTGCGGTTGCCTTCGTCGTCCACATCGCGAGTGTCGTACGCGAACCACGAGTCAAACGAACCCGCGAGAAGCATTCTGATGAGCACTTGACCGATGATAAACTTCAGCAAGGTGATCAACACGAACGTCGCTCCAAAAAAGAGCGGCGAGAGCACGACGACAAAATACCGCAAGAAGAAATCAAACTTCGGAATGTGACATTCCGGTTGCAGCAACTGAATGTCAAACGTGAAAATCGCAAAGTACTTGTACAAGTTTTGAATAATCGGAGGCCACTTGAAGTCCAAATCCGATAACACGGCGGTTATTTGGACGAACACGAACAAGAGCGAAATCGCTTTGAATCTTCTCAATAACTTGACGAGGATCGGCAACAACATGATGAAACCAACCAACATCAGGAAAAGAATTAAATACGATTCCCACTTCGTGTCTGGACAGATGTTGCATTGCTGCTTCAAGCGGTAGTAATTGTTACTGCACTGCGCGCAACCCTTCTCTTCGTATCCTTCCGTGCACTGGATAGTCCACGGGTAGACGTCCGCCAAAATCTGATCGTCAGTCGCGTTCCCCGGGCATGCTTGTTCAGGCGTGCACTCACGAATTGTTAATTCAGTCCCTAGCGCTGCGTCTGGAATATCGACGAAATATCCAAACTCGGCTTCTGGAACGATTAAACCTCTTTCTGTGCACCTACTCCCCAAAGGCGGGCAAACCTTGCAAATGCTGTCAAAGTCGCTCGTTTGGTCGTCGATGACGGTGAGCAGATTCCCGTACGTTCCAACGTCGCACAAACACTCCGTGAGAGCAATGGCACCACCTTCCGTGGTCGATCTCGATGGACACGCGGTGCACGCTCTCTTACCTTCAAAAGGTTGATACGAGGTCACTCCGCATGATTCGCACTTCTCTGAGCCAGTTTTCCCGGCGAAAGTACCGGCGGCACAAGGCGAACACGAGATCATGTCAAACAACTGCGCGTATTCACCAAAGCCACACGGTGTACACTGCGTTTCCGAAGGGTTCTTAGTGTGTCCAGGAGCGCACTTGGTAGAAAATGTGACATTAATTATTTGAGCGTTGTCGTCGCCACCTCTATAATTTTCTTGTTGCGAGACAGCAAACTTGAGTGTCTCCATCGGGCCTCTCCAATACTCCTTCGCGCGATAATAGAGCGTCGCGGAAAATCCCGTCTCTTTGTTCCCACCCATTGAGACGACGTTTATAGACCCGTAAAGGTCACTCAAGTCCGTACCCATGGTCAGATCGCCGGTTTGCACGCCCTGTATGAGATGCGTTACCGTTCCTTGGATGGCGTCTGCGTTTATCAACGTGATGAAAAGTCTATCCGTGTCCTCATCCGCGGCTTTAATCTTGAACTCTTGCCATTGCTTTGCGTACTCCTCAAAACTGAGCTCTTCCTTCGTCGTGCCGACGACTTCGGTCACGGTCATTGGCGCCGTAAACATTGGATTGGAGGTTTTCAAAACCTCTACGCCATCCGCGTCTTTGCCGTACACGCCGAGCTCGGACCCGTCGTCTACCTGCGAAATGACAACACTTATGAGCACCGTGGCAGTTTCGTAGTTGAAACCTGTGACGATGCCATCTTTGACCCCGATGCGCATCCAAAGTTCTTCATCTACACCGCCTCGGTCCTTCGTCGGTTCATAAGTAAAATACGCGCTTAGCTCTGTACCAGCCTCCAAAACTTTCTTCGTGCACGTTTGCCAAAAGTTGTTCTCTTCGAAAATTTTTCCTTCGGGGTCGGGTTCACAATCGCACGTGTACATGGTCAACTCGTTCACAGTTACCTGCTCTCCGGAATGTTCCTGCGCGCAAACGTTGCCTTCACACTGGCCGTTGTCCCCCCCTTCGTCCCAACAATGCCACTTGATTCTCCCGTGCTCAACTGTTTCGTAGCCATCCACATCTGTGACGGCGTCGTAAAAAGAGTTTTGCGCCGTGTACACTCTCAACATCGATTCGGTAATGCTTGCGTCTTCACCGTTCTTGTCTTTACCGGAATGAGGTAAATCCGCCGCGACCGCGCGCTTTACCGAGAAGTCCGTCTTCGTATCCTCCACAACATTCGCCGTCGTGGACACTTCGTTCGTGACGAGTTCCTTCACACCCGTGATGGATGGTAAGAACGTCTTTTCGGCGACGGTGATCTTCACCCGTCTCGAGGCCGAATTGACGCCTCTCGTCCCGGCGGGCAAACCCGTCGGCGGATCCAACCCCTCGTGTCCGCCCGCTTCCACGTCGTTAACCGCGTACTCGAACGTATCGGACAATCCGCTGTTATTTCCGTACGGGATATATACAAACGCGCCGGCATCTTCGCCACACAATTGGGCGCCTTTACCATTGTTGGCTGTGTAGTCGCACGACAACCTTACTTCTCCGTACGTCGGCAGCTTGGTGATCACGTATTGTAAATAATCCTGGTCGGCATCCAAGTCTCCATACGCGTACCCCGAGGCGCAGTTGACGAAACCATCTGCGGACACTCCCACATTCGATGCATCGATGCAATTCAAATTGCCTCTCAAGATATACGTGTTGTAGTCCCCGGATGTCCCGGACTCGGTCGGTAACGCGTATGCCGTCGCGGTTTGGAACGATTCAAACGTATACCCTTGCCATCCGCTGTTCGTTCCGGTTGGCGTCAACTTATTCGGTCTCACTTGTTGTCCAAATGTTAAATCTTCAACATCATCGGGCCAACTCGCCGGATCGTTTCTCGGCTCGATGTAAATTCTTCCCGTCGACACCTCCGTGTCTTGCGACAGCATCTCACCGTTAGCATCATACACCGTCTTTGTCACACGAAACGAAAACAGAGACAAATCGGTTTTACTCTCAGAAAATTTGTGCGTATCCGGCGTAAACGATAAAACCCCGCCTTCGCTCAAA